>Ga0126384_10001478_pt1 | contig 13944 bp, 11 predicted proteins | sample PanSoiMetPlot_36_FD_92543 | JGI IMG/M metagenome (GOLD analysis project Ga0126384, IMG submission 92543) | Tropical forest soil microbial communities from Panama - MetaG Plot_36 | ecosystem: Environmental > Terrestrial > Soil > Tropical forest > Bulk soil | place: Panama | collected 2016-02-17 | reverse complement strand
CTCTTACCGTCGGTAATCATGCACGCTGCTATGGCCTCAATAAAGTTGGCATGCGGCGCCGCGGCTACTCCAAAGAAACAATCGAAGCACTACATCACGCATTTCATCTCTTGCTATCCTCAAAACTGAACACGGCGCAAGCGATTGAGCAGATTCGCGCTGAGATTAAAGATTCAAGAGAAGTTGCTGAGCTAGTCACTTTCATCGAAACGTCAAAGCGCGGCGTGGTGAAGTAGCCTGATACGCTGAAAGGCTTTGCTTCGCCTTGCTGCGTCATGTCAACCTTTGTGTTCTCTGAGAGAGAGAAAAACATGACTGGAGAACAATATGCTTAGGTTTAAATGGTCAGTTGTTTTGGTCTTGTTGGTCATTGCGACGCGGCCAAGTTTCGCTGATGACCGCATGCAGCTTCACGGCGTGTGGAAACTAGTCTCCATGGAAGGTGAGATTCAGGCGACTGGCCGAAAAGAGCCTCTCATGGGGAGAAACCCCACAGGATACGCGATCTTCACACCCGAGGGCCGCGTGATGTTCATCATTACAGGTGATGGTCGGAAACCAGCGAAAACAATCGATGAACGTGCTGAGCTCGTGAACAGTCTGGTTGCTTACACAGGTACTTACCGGATAGAAGGAGATAAGTGGATTACCAAAGTCGAGGTTGCCTGGAATCCTGAATGCGTGGGCACCGAACAGATACGATCTTTCAAGTTGCATGACGACCGCCTTGAAGTCCTCACACCGTGGAGCGTCATGCCGAACTGGCCAGAAAAAGGGATCACGAAAGGCATTATTACTTTCGAGCGATCCAAATAGAGAAATGAAGCTCGGCCTAATCGCAGGCAACGGCAGGTTCCCCTTCCTCGTCGTCGACGGCGCGCACAAAGCTGGAGCGCAGGTTGCGGTTGCCGCCATTCGCGAAGAAACGGATCCGAAAATTGAAAGTGTGGCCGATAGCTTCACCTGGGTAGGCATCGGCCAGCTGGGAAAGATGCTGCGATTTTTTAAGCAGGAGGGCGTCACCCAGGCAATCATGGCCGGCCAGGTAAAGCATGTTCAGATTTTCAGCAGCGCAATTCCCGACGTGCGCATGTTAAAGATGCTTTTGCGACTGCCACGCCGAAACACGGATGCACTGATCGGAGCGGTCGCGTCCGAACTGGCTACAGAGGGTATTGAGCTAATCGACTCCACGCATTTTCTCAAAGACGATCTGCCACAGCGTGGAATTCTCACCAGACGCGCGCCTGATGAACGAGAGCGCAGTGACATTGAATATGGATTGGAAGTGGCCCGAGAGATTGCGCGGCTGGATCTGGGTCAAACAATCGTCGTTCGCGATCGCGCTTGCGTGGCGATTGAAGCAATGGAAGGAACAGACGCCGTGATCCGTCGCGCCGGTGAACTAGTGCGGGGCCGGCTTACCGTAGTGAAAATCGCCAAACCCGATCAGGACATGCGTTTTGACGTGCCGGTCGTTGGAGTTCCGACCATTCAAACGATGGCGGACGGTGGAGCGACGTGCCTCTGCCTGACTGCCGGAAAGACTCTAATGTTCGATCGCGCAGAGATGGTTAAGGTCGCGAGCAGACACAAAATCGCGATCGCCGCCGTGTGAGCCGCTTTGCTTGACTTACTCCCGGTTTCGGCTGAGAATCCCCCTCACAGCAAACAAACAGCGTCTCTGGTTCTGACATCGCCCCCGAGGCGATCTCAGAACACCACTTTCACAAAAAGGAGTTTCCTATCATGGCATTACGTTTGGGAGATACGGCACCCGATTTTACGGCTGAGACAACCGAAGGTCCGATCAGTTTTCATGACTGGATTGGCGACAACTGGGCGGTTCTGTTTTCTCACCCTAAGGACTTCACCCCCGTTTGCACAACCGAACTCGGCTATATGGCGAGCATCAAACCGGAATTCGAGAAGCGCAAGGTAAAGATTATCGGACTTAGCGTTGACCCGGTCGAAAACCATTCTCGCTGGTCAATTGACATTAAAGATGCAACCGGTCATGCGCCAAATTATCCGGTAATTGGCGACACAGATCTCAAAGTCGCAAAGCTCTATGACATGCTGCCTGCTTCGACCCAGGGGACGTCCGAAGGCCGAACGGCAGGAGATAACCTGACCGTCCGCAATGTCTTCGTCATCGGGCCTGACAAGAAGATCAAGTTGATGATCGTCTATCCCATGGCAACGGGCCGCAACTTTGACGAAATCCTGCGAGTGATCGATTCCATTCAGTTGACAGCCAATTACAGCGTCGCGACACCGGTGAACTGGAAAGACGGCGATGATGTGATCATCGTGCCGACGCTGAACGACGAAGCGGCGAAGCAGAAATTTCCCGGAGGCTGGAAGACAATCAAACCTTACCTGCGCGTTGTGCCTCAGCCCGGGAAGGCGCAGACGAAAGCAGCCGAGGGTTAGTTTAATTTGAGACTCGAAGACGACGAGGGCACGGCCAGACCGTGCCCTTTGCGTTTGTGAAAGAAAGGTGGCGATGCGAGCAATCGTAACCACGCGTAATGGCGACGTCGATGTGTTAAAGGTTGAGAACCGCCCTGATCCCATTCCGCAAAAAGGCGAAGTGTTGGTTCGGGTCAAGGCCGCCGGCCTGAACTTCGCAGACATTCTGGCGCGCCAGGGTTTGTACCCCGACGCTCCATCCAAACCCTGCATCATGGGCTATGAGGTCGCGGGAACGATCGAAAGCATCGGGGACACCGTCGACCCAAACATCGTGGGCCAATCCGTGATTGGGATGACCAGATTCAAGGGGCAAGCCGAACTGGTTGCCATTCGCGCGAGCCAGGTTTTTGAGAAGCCGACCGAATTAACTTTCGAACAGGGGGCGGCGATTCCGGTGAACTATCTGACCGCGTGGGCGCTCGTGGTAACGATGGGTGGCCTCAACAAAGACGAAGCCGTGCTGATTCACAACGCTGGTGGCGGCGTTGGTCTCGCTGCTCTGGACATCGCGAAGCATATCGACGCAAAAACGTTCGGGACTGCCAGCGCTTCTAAGCACGAATTTCTCAAGGCGCGCGGGTTGGATCATGCGATCGATTATCGCAATCAGGACTGGCTGCCAATTTTAATGAAGCTGACGGAAAATCGTGGGGTGGAATTAGTAATCGATCCGCTGGGCGGCAAGAGTTGGAAGCAGAGTTATCGCGCCCTGCGGGCCACGGGTCGAATGGGAGTTTTTGGCATGTCTACGGCTTCAGCTTCCGGAATTCGTGGGAAGCTGCGCGCTCTGAAAGCCATTGTACAAACGCCTCGCTTTCATCCGCTCGGCATGATGAATCGAAATCGAGGCGTGTTCGGCCTTAATCTCGGCCATATGTGGGGCGAAGCCGACAAAGTCGCCTCCTGGACACGGGAAATAATGCAGGGCGTTGCAGAGGGCTGGATTCGGCCCCATGTCGATCGCTCGTTCCGGTTCGATCAGATCGCCGATGCGCATCGTTATATCGAAGCCCGGAAGAACATTGGCAAAGTAGTGCTGGTGCCTTAGGACCTGCGGAATTATTAAAGCTCTGTTTTTGCACCTTATACTACGGCTTTGCGCCCTCGGATGAAATAACTTTTCTCGACTAACGCATTTCGCGCAAAGGCACAAAGACAATACAGAAGACGCAAAGAATTTGGTGGACTGCCGCACCCAATTTATTGACGCAACGCTGACCTTCACCTATTGTGTCGTTCACCTTGCTACTCTGCACGCCGCTCCGCGGCCGTGAACACTCAACCAACAGGAGCGCTCAATGAATCCCACGATCTGCATCGTCAATAAGTCCAAAACCGTATCCGATGCGCATCTGAAATCAATACTGCCAGCTTTGCAGAAACAAATCTCCCGGCATTTCGAACCGACCTGGGGCTGGGGAGCGAATCTGAAATTCAACGTAAAGCGGTTCGATATGCAAGTGATTATCAAAGACACTGCTGGCAAAGCAGGGTACCTCGGATATCACATCAAAGATGGAAAACCGATCACCTATATTTTTGCGAAAGACGATATTGCCGATAGCGGTGAATACACTTCCACGCTGTCGCACGAGCTGCTCGAGATGATTGCCGACCCAAACGTAAATCTTTACGCCATCGGAAAGTTTCGTCAGAACGGAAAAACACGCACTGGCTTATTTGGACTCGAAGTGTGTGACCCGGTGGAAGCCAATTACTACAAAATCAATGGCGTCACGGTGTCAGACTTTGTGAAGCCTGAATGGTTCGAGCCTGACCACAAACCGGGCCAGATGAGGATGGACTACCTGGGGAAGATCGATGCGCCGTTCATGCTGGCCGAGGGAGGATACGCGGACGTGTTCTCAAACCATCGGTGGCACACGCTTCGCGGACGCAAAGCCCGAGTGAAGCGGCGCCGCCATCGTGCGGAAGCGCGAAAGAACGCGGGGTGATTAAGAATCTTCGGAAGCACGTTTGCTGGGAGGACGTCCTCTCCACAATGAGCACGAAGCGCGAACAAGAAAGCCCGCAAAGCCTCCGCGGTCGCAGCTGCCGGCATCAACTTTCATCAAAGACCATTAAGATTGTTGATTAGCACAACGTCGTGTTGCCACACGCCTCGGGTAATTGCCAGCGTTTGGCCATCATCGGAGAAGCCGAAATCAAAGATCTCTTCTTCAGGAAACTCAATAACTTTTTCAACGGGGCCCCGGTCGAGCGCTTGTCTGACAATCTCCGATACACCATTGTTTTCGGCGATATAAAGGAAAGCCTTACCATCGCGAGTCCATTGGATTCGAGTGGCAATGAAGTCCGGTTCGGCCACCTCAATTCTCTTTTCCGGCTTCCCCCTCAACCGGCACGATCAAGAAATTCGCCTTCAACCTGCAAAGTTAGACGCCACGAAATTTAATCGCAGCGTAGGGGCAGGTGGCGGGAAGAAGTAAACATCTCGGACCAACGGACGAGGCGAAAAGCACAACAGAGCTGCAAGGCACAGCGCCCCTACAGCTCTGTTCGATTATTGAGTAAACGCGATTTGTGCGATGTCGAGGTTGCGCAGCTTACTGCTTGTTGAAGACCAATGTCGAGTCTTGAGCTCCGCGCGGGCTTTCGCTGTGACGGACAACCGTCAAGATTTTTCCGTCCCCCGACAGGCTGAGCTTCTCAGTGGTGGTCGCCTTGAATTCGTTGCCATTAAAGTTCCCTGTGCGCACTGAGGAAAGCTCGAGACTGTCACCGGACCACGTAGTTTTGGTCGTGTTTTTTCCGCCCATCTGGCCGCCGGCGTCGGTGCTTACTTCTTTTCCGTCGAGCGTGTAGGTTCGCGGTCCGCCCATGCCGGCACCGGCTCCGCGGCCGCCGCCACCACCCGCACCGCCACCACCGCCAGCTGCGGCGGACGACGATTGACCGGCGACGACTTTCGAGTCTATCGAAATCTGCTTATCGTCCTGCGTAATTGTCCACGTAACACTCTCGGCGTTTTGCATTCCCTGTGAAAGGCCCTGGCTCGTGGATTTGTCCAGCGTCCAGGTACCGGCAAAATTAGGCTTATTCTGGGCACTCGCTGCCAAAACGATGAGCAAGAAGGCAGTCATCAATCCGGCAATCAAAAACAGTTTTCTCATTACAAAATCCTCCGTACGGTTTCAAATTCGCGCGTCTGCGCGAGTCGGTAGTTGTCGAGTTCGTTACCAAAGACGCTGAGAATCAGCGCCAGGTTACGCTTGAATTAGATCGGGTTTAGGACTGCGCCAGCGCTCGTTTGTCTCGCCAAACCGAGATCAGGCGCTTTGCTCCTGTCGTTTGCAGCAAACTCATGGTCCCCATGTAGCCGTAGCCGAAGAAAAACAGAAGCAGAAAGATGACGGGGCCGAACATATGCATGCGGATCGCATAAGCAATGGCCAGTACGAAATAAAAAGCAAAACTCAATTCGAGCAGCGGTAACCATCCGTGTTTGCGGCGGTATTTCTTTCGCTTCCACGATTCGTCGTCAGCCTTCTCGACGCGATACTTCGGAGTGCGAACAAAATCCGATTTAATTCCCGCCAGCGCTTCCAGCACCGCCCGCGCATTTGAAAATGCGAGCCCGATTCCCAAGGCCATCACGAGGGGCAAATGCCACAGCCGTGATCCCCGGCTCTGACCCAAATACCAAACTGCAGTTCCATAAAACAGCACTACCGAAACTGTCGAGAAGAATAACAGCGGCACGTCGAGCACCATCAGTTGATGCAGGCCCTGATTGTAACGAACCAGCAGCAAGGGAAACTGCATGAAACTGGCGACAATCATCAGCGGGTAACTGATGTTGCCTGTTAGTCGAAAGAACATCTCGAGCTTTACCCGCAGAGGCAACGGTGCATACCAGATACGACGATACAGCTTGAACCACACTTGCAGTACGCCCTTCGCCCAGCGGCGCTGTTGTGCTTTGAAGGCGTTTATTTCTACCGGAATTTCTGCCGGCGCTTCTTCGTCAAGCAGGTACACAAATCGCCAACCCATCAGTTGAGCGCGAAAACTCAGATCAGTGTCTTCCGTCAGTGTGTCGTGCTGCCAGCCACCGCTGAGTTCAATTGTCTGACGACGCAGAATTCCAGCCGTGCCGTTAAAGTTGAAAAAGTTGCCGCTGCGATTACGCGTGGTTTGCTCAAGTACAAAATGACCGTCGAGCATGATCGTTTGCAGCCGCGTGAGCAGATTGTATGAACCGTTGATATGTGCCCAGCGCATCTGCGCACAGCCAACCGTCGTATCCGTAAAGTAATCAACGAGCTTGCGCAGAAAGTCAGGCCGGGGCACAAAGTCAGCGTCGAAAATTGCAATCAATTCGCCTTTAGCACTTTTCAAGCCATTCTCGAGCGCGCCCGCTTTAAAACCTGTTCGGTCGTCGCGATGAATGTAGTGAATGTCGAAACCGGCACGGGCGTATCGGCCTACCGTCGCGCTGGCTATCGCTCTGGTTTCATCAGTCGAATCGTCGAGTACCTGAATTTCCAAACGCTCACGAGGGTAATCCATCGCGGCGACAGCCTTGACAAGCCGCTCAACCACGTACATTTCGTTAAAGAGAGGAAGTTGTACAGTAATATGCGGCAACTCGTCTTCTGCGAATCTTGCTTTCGGTTTTGGCGGGAATCCTCGATAGCGCCAGAATTCCGTTACCTGCTTAACACGATACACTCCATAGATCGCCAGGACAGTCAAAATGCCGAAATAGATAATCAGGATCGTCCAATCAAACGCATCGAGCTGATAAAGCGAGCTAATATTCGAAAACGTTTTGTAATACCCTTCACACATCCTGGGCGAATCGATGCACAGGTCTCCCGTGATCGGATGTCCGACTATCGTGTAGGGTGTTAACACTCAGTTAATCCAGCAGAACCGATGGAATATTTGGGCCGTTGGGGGACTGGAATTCTAACCTACGCACGCGACTCCCTCAAAATGCTGGCCATCAAGTCAGCGCCGCGATTACAAGCAAAGCGATGCCCTTGTCATTTTGCGAAGATTCGCTTTGTCAAAGTGACCAAGCCGACCGATTCGACCGTTAAAAACCTATCATTTCCTGAGCAAAAGTGCGGGCTCCATGCGGAACAATCGTTGCGGTGCCGAACCACTAAGCCCGTCCCACCACAAGACTACAATGACTCGCAAACAGCTGCACCTCATATACATCTGGTTGATAATTGCCGCCGGCCTGGTGACCGTAGTCTTCTCGTGTTTTCACCTAACGCTGCCCCAGCTGGATGTCCGGTTTCTCTCGCTGACACTGGCGACAGTCTTAATCGGGCCACGGTTGAGTATTCCCATCCCGCGAGCCAAGGCACGCATCTCGGTTTCAGACACGTTTATCTTTCTTGCGTTGTTACTCTTCGGCGGTGAATCGGCGATTATTCTTGCAAGCATAGAAGGACTCTGCTCTTCATTTAATCTTGGTTATAAGGTTCGCACGAATTTTTTCAATGCCGCGGTGATGGCCTCCGCGACCTTCATAACGGTTTGCGTATTGCGGCTTTCATTCGTTGAGACCACCATCTGGCACGCCATCTCCCTGCAGGAATACGTGGTCGCGCTCTCGGTCATGGCTGTGGTCCAGTACATCGCCAATTCAGTATTGGTTGCCACCGGAACGGCTTTGGGTGCCGACAAGTCTGTTTGGCAGATGTGGCGCAGCAATTTTCTATGGACTTCGATCACGTATTTTGCCGGCGCCTTCGCCGCCGGAATCGTGGCGAGGGTCATTGGAAACATTGGCTTCGTCGCTTTCACCGCAACAATACCAATCATTACGATCGTGTACTTCACCTATTGGACCTACATGAAAAATGTGGAAAGCGCTGAATCGCAAGCCGAACAAGCTCGTCGCCACGTTGAGGAACTTAATGTATACCTGGCAGAACAGGAACGCATCAGTAAAGCCCTGCGAGAGACGGAAGAGCATTTCCGCAACGCGTTCGATTACGGCGCCATCGGCATGGCCCTCGTTTCACTGCAGGGTGCGTGGCTCAGAGTTAATAGATCGCTCTGTGACTTGCTGGGTTATACAGAGCAGGAGCTGCTGGCATCGAACTTTCAGGCCGTTACTTATGAAGACGATGTACGCGGCGACCTGGCGGATTTGTATCGGTTGATTCAGGACGAAATACCTACGTGCCAGGTTGAAAAGCGTTACATGCACAAGCATGGGGAAGTCGTTTGGGTTCTAAATAGCGTTTCTCTGATTCGCGATCAGGACAACAAACCAGTCCATTTCATTTTCCAGATTCAGGACATGACGGAACGGAAACGTGCCGAGGCGGCGTTGCAGAGTCTTTCGGTCATTGATGAGCTGACCGGACTCTACAATCGTCGAGGTTTTCTGGCCGTGGCTGATCAGCATCTCGCTGCCATTAGACGCGACGACAAGAGGCCCGTAATTCTCTATGGCGATCTCGACGGGCTGAAGAGGATCAACGATTCGCTGGGGCACCATGAGGGGGATCGCGCATTGGCAAAGGCGGCCGAGATTTTCAAGGATGCGTTTCGAAGTTCTGACATCCTGGCCCGTATCGGTGGCGATGAATTTGTAGTGTTGGCGGCACTTGATGACGAAGAAACCGCTGAAACTCTCGCGGCGCGACTGCGGGAGAGATTCAGGGCAGCCAATTCGGCAATTAATCGCGCTTACGATTTATCTATCAGCGTGGGGGTCGCGCATATCGAAAGCGGCGAAACTCGCCCGATGAACGAACTGATGGCACGCGCTGATCGGCTGATGTACGAGGATAAGCGGCACAAGCGCGGACGGGAAGTGCTCACGCCCGATTTTGTTAAGCCAAGAATCGAAGCGGTAGCGTAGTCAGAGAACCGTTCGCCAGCGCAAGGGGCTCTGTGCTCTTTTTGCGCTACAATCTCCCGCTTGCAGGCCGTCCCGCAGAGCAACGAGAGTTCTTCCGCCCGCTGGCGCATTCTCACCATCCTTGCTCTTGCCGAACTCCTGGGAATGTCGCTGTGGTTCAGCGGTTCGGCTGTGGTACCTGCGCTGACGATAGAGTGGCGCCTCAGTCAATCAGCAGTAAGTTGGCTTACCCTTTCCGTGCAGCTCGGATTCGTCACGGGCACCTTGCTCAGCGCGCTATTGAATCTGCCGGACATCATTAGTCCTCGTCACTTATTCACACTCGCGGCCCTACTTGGCGCAATTGTGAATGCGATGTTTGGACTCTTCTCGCACAACGCGACGACGGCCATCTGTTTACGGTTTCTGACAGGTATGTTCCTCGCGGGCGTCTACCCGCCGGCGATGAAAATTCTGGCGACCTGGTTTCGCCACAGTCGGGGACTCGCGCTCGGAGTCTTGATTGGGGCGTTGACGTTGGGGAAGGCAGTGCCTTACCTGATCAACGGACTAGGCAGCTCAGTGTGGCGATACAACGTATTGTTCGCTTCGCTACTTGCGGTGGTGGGAGGCGTACTCGTCTTGATCTTCGTCACTGATGGTCCGCTGGCTCTGCCGGCCGCGCGGTTTGACTGGACGCAAGTGGGCAAGATTTTTCGCAATCGCGGAGTACGGCTCGCCAACCTCGGCTACTTCGGCCACATGTGGGAACTCTATGCGATGTGGACATGGATTCCATTCATGATTCGGGCAAGTCTCTCAACGCGAAAGAGCGATCCCGCGCTGGCTGAGGTGTCATCTTTTATGGTCATCGGGTGTGGCGCTATTGGTTGTGTCGTTGCGGGTCTGATTGCCGATCGACTTGGTCGCACCATCGTGACTTCCTCTGCGATGGCGATTAGCGGAAGCTGTTGTTTGGTTGTCGGCTTCTGCTTCGGCGCTAATCCACTCGCCTTGTTGTTGATTGCGGCGATCTGGGGCGCCAGCGTCGTCGCGGACTCGGCACAGTTTTCGGCTTGTGTTACCGAACTTGGCGATCCGCAGTACCTCGGGACGGCGTTAACCATCCAAACCTGCATCGGGTTTCTTCTGACGACAATTTCAATCGAGTTGGTACCACGCGTTGTTACCGTTGTAGGTTGGCGTTTCGCATTTGCAATTCTTGCTCCCGGACCGCTCTTCGGGACAATTGCGATGCTGAGACTGCGAAAGCTGCCCGAGGCCGTCAAGATCGCGGACGGTCGACGTTAGCGTTACGGAACTCTCCCAAGGACTCATGTATGTTGCAGACGACTTAAGCTGTAGACTCGATCTTGCGCGACAGTTGCAGTCCCTGCCGTCGCGGAGTTTAATAGACACCCTAAATGATAGGCGCGAAGTTGGGGAATTACCGAATCCTCGAGAAGATTGGCGCCGGCGGACAAGGCACCGTCTACAAAGCGACCGATACTAAACTCGGTCGGGCGGTCGTGATCAAAGTGTTGCCGCCGGAGCTGACGGTCAAAGAAGCTAATCTCAAGCGATTTGAGCGCGAAGCGCGCCTTGCTTCCTCTCTTGATCACCCGAATATCTGCACAATTTTTGACCTTAATGAAATTGAAGGCGTCAACTTCATCGCGATGCAATTTGTCGATGGCAAAAATGTTCGCGAGCTCGTCAATGGCCGGCCTCTCGACTTACGCAGCGCACTCTCAATCACAATCCAGGTAGCCGATGCTTTAGCGGCTGCGCATGGACGCGGCATCGTGCATCGAGACATTAAAGCCGGCAATGTGATGGTAACGCCGCACGGACAAGTCAAGATATTGGATTTCGGTCTTGCCAAGCTGCTTGACGGTGATGCGCCCGGCGGAATCCATCACACCGATCTGACGGAAGTCGGTATACCCTACGGCACCGCGACGTACGCTGCGCCCGAACAGGCGCGCGGTGAGCGCGTTGACGCACGCGCTGATATTTTTTCAACGGGCGTGCTGCTTTACGAAATGCTGACCGGCACCTGGCCGTTTCAAGGCAAAACCAGTATTGATGTTCGTCACGCCGTGTTACACGAGGAGCCTCTCGCGCTGGCCCAGGCGCGGCCCGGTGCTGTACCGCCGCAGTTGCAATCCATTCTCAATCGGGCGCTGGCCAAGGACCCAAAAGACCGTTATCAGAAAGTGGAGCAATTTCGCGACGATCTCCGCACCGTGCTGCACCAGGTTGAATCCGGCGCGACCTTTGACCAGCCCATTACGCCGGTGACGCCACGGCATCTTTCTGGAACTGGCAGGGTTGGACGGGCGCTGCGCTGGCTGCGCAGTGTGACTGGCGACCGCACGTCGCAGCCTCGTGGTTCCACCTCAGATCGACCGGTACACGATACGCCTGCTACCAGTGTCGGCGATCGTGAGCGTAAGAGCGTGGCGATCCTGCCTTTTAAAAATGTGAGCAGGGATTCTGAGTCAAGTTTCTACGAATTTTCTTTAGCCGACGCAGTGATTACGGAACTGGCCCGCGTGCGGTCGCTGATCGTGAGACCATCGTCGGAGATCGTGAAGTATCAGGGGCTGCAGACTGACCCGCGGCAAGCGGGACGCGAAATGAGCGTTGAGGCCGTGCTGTCCGCAGGCTTCCTGCGTGCGGGAAACCGCATTCGGGTCACCGCGCAATTGATTGATGTTAATTCAGGCGACTTGCTCTGGAGCGATCGCATCGATGCTGATGCGACGGACATCATCAATGTTCAGGATACGATCACGCAGGAAATCTGCGAAGGCTTGCGGCTGGAATTGACCTCAGCCGAAAAGGACCGTCTGGAGCAGGGTAAGACCGCAAATGCCGAAGCTTACGAAGAATATCTTCGTGGTCGTGATTGTTTGGGCCGCTTTATCTATCACACGGTCGCCCGCAAAGACGTCGACGAAGCGATTGAGCACTTCCAGCGCGCTTCATATCTCGATCCTTCATTTGCGTTAGCGCACTCGGGGCTCGGAAGCGCATATGCAAACCGCGTGATCAAAGGTTTTGGCGACAGTGGCGATCACGCGCTGGCGCAGGAAGCTTTTGATAAAGCACTCGACCTTGACCCCCATCTTCTCGAAGCACGCATGCACATGGTTTTCATCTACCTCTCGCGTGGTGAGAAACAGAAAGCGCGCGAAGCGGCTGAAGAGTTGGTGCGCGAAGCCCCAAACGACGTCGGCGTACATTTTGTTCGTGGAGTGGTGGCGCGCCTCGATGGAAATTACGATAAATCGTGGCGCAGCTTCGATCGCATGCTGCGCCTGAACCCGGCCGAGCGCGTGGTGGTCAGCTACAATCGCGCGCGCCTGCTTAATTATCAGGGTCGCCATGAGGAAGCCCTGGCAGAACTTGATGCCGGGGCAGCGCTCGAACCGGATCATCCCTTAATCAGGACGTTTCGGGCGCGGGCGCTTTACTATCACGGTGAAGCTGTTCAAGCCGCCGAGATCGTGGAACAGGTTCTGGAACAGCATCCGCAGCTTGATGGCATTCGGCCCATCTATGCGACCTTCTTGAGCACGCTTGGTTTTAATGATGAAGCACGCGCACAGCTTACCGACGAAGTTCGCGAAACTGCGAATACTGACCACGACGTTGCGTATTGGTTGGCATCGGCATACGCACTCGAAGGCGAACGTGATGAAGCCCTGAAGTGGCTCAGACGTGCGGTCGAGTTGGGAAACGAAAATAAGCCCTGGTTTCTTCGCGACAAGAACTGGGAGAGTCTACGCAACGATCCGGGCTATCAGACGATCGTAAATTCCCTGGCCGATCCGCCGGCACCGTCGAAAGAGGAATGACTGGTGCCAGCTATTTTTATCGGTTTGCTTCCTTGTCCCGCTGGGAGAAGCGATGGGAAGGGTTAAGCGGCGCTGACCCTCCTTCATGCCCTCACGCGAACCTCTCACAGTGGAAGAGGGAGTGTAAGAATCATGAAAACTTTTGTAGTCGGTGACATACATGGCCGTTGCGCGCAACTACTTAATCTGCTCGATATGTTGCCGCGCGACGAGGCCGGTGACACGCTCGTATTTCTCGGCGATTTGATCGATCGGGGGCCGGACGTGCGCGGATGTGTTGAGCATGTTGTCGCAATGTGCGAACAGAATCCTGACCGGGTGCTTTGTTTGCGTGGCAATCATGAACAGATGCTCCTCGATTTTATCGACGAGGGGAACACCATCTGGCTTGAGCCAGTCATTGGAGGCGACGAAACGTACCGGCAATACACAAACACGGCTTTGCGATTGGAGAACGAATCTGACTTACAAGCAGCGCGCGATTTGATTCGGCAGGAGATTCCGGAACAACAGATTGATTTTTTCAGGAAGCGACCGCTATATCATGAGGACGATTTCGCGATTTATGTACATGCCGGTTTAGAGCACGGCAAGCATCCGCGCGACAGTGCGCCACACGCGTTGATGTGGACCAGAGATATGGATTTTTATAAGAGCTATCGGGGAAAACCCTGTGTCTTTGGCCACACCCCAACGGTTCTGCTTCCCTGGCGCGGTCGGCTGGGACGGCACGGAATCTACGTATTCAATAGTGCGATCGGGATT
>Ga0126384_10001476_pt1 | contig 13945 bp, 6 predicted proteins | sample PanSoiMetPlot_36_FD_92543 | JGI IMG/M metagenome (GOLD analysis project Ga0126384, IMG submission 92543) | Tropical forest soil microbial communities from Panama - MetaG Plot_36 | ecosystem: Environmental > Terrestrial > Soil > Tropical forest > Bulk soil | place: Panama | collected 2016-02-17 | reverse complement strand
GCTCTTGCTTTACTGGCGCGCCTTCAGACGTATCAACGCAGCGCCCATTAATGAATCGAAGGCTGCGAATGAAACAGTGCAGTTACAAACAACAGCTTCAAATGCTGAAAATACTCCGGCAACGGCGCTCGGTGCGGCAGCCGGCGTTAGCCATTCCAGTAACCAGGGGCAGGTTTCAAACTCATCGCGAGGCCAAAAAGAACAGAATGAGGGTCCAGATCCCGACCGGGAGGTTTTCGAAATATGAATGCTGAGTTCTTGCTTCAGCTTTGCGTCCAACACGGCATCAAGTTGACGCTTTCAGGCGAAAACAGTGAGCGTCTTGTCGTGGATGCACCGAAGGGATCTCTGACACCTGCGCTGCGTGAGGCCTTAATTGCCAACAAGTCGAAATTAATTGCCTCCCTGAAAGCGCAGGCTCAGCTGCAACCAGACTCCAAAACCATCGCCACCGCCGGCATTCCTGAAAACGCTCAGATCGAACAATCAGAAGCTGTAGCTGCCCTCGTCGAACCAGAAGCACGAGCCCAGGCCGAACGTGAAGCTCAGGCTCGAGCCGAAGCAGAAACGCAACGAGCTGTCGAGGCAGAAATTCGTCGCCGTGCAGAGGAGGAAGCCGCACGAGCCCTCGCCGCAGAACAAGCGCGTGTACGTGCAGAACAAGAAGCGCGCATTGAAGCTGAAGCCGCTGCGAGACGGCGAGCTGATGAGGAGGCTCGTTTCCGTCTTGAGGCTGAAACATTGCGCAAGGCTGCTGAAGAGCTTGCGGTTAAGCGGGCTGCAGCCGAAGCTGCACACAAAGAAACAGAAGAAGAAGCTCGTCTTCGTGCCGACACTCTGGCTCGAAAACAGGCTGAAGAGCAGGAAGCTCGCGAGCGAGCTGCGGCTGAGGCCCTTCGTCGTGCTGAAGAGGAAGCCCGCCGGTACACTGAAGAACAAGCTCGTGCCAGGGCGGTAGCAGTACTACGGCAGGCTGAAGAGGATGCTCGCCTGCGCGTTCATGAAGATTTGTTACGACAGGCAGAAGAGCAATCACAGCGTATCGCTGAGCAGGAGACGCTGCGGGCAGCCATTGAAAGTGAAGGTGGGGCGGAAGCAAGTCGACTTCAGCAGGAGCGGGAAACTGAGCAAAGACAGCTCGAGGAAGAAGAACACTTGCGTGCGGAGTCTGAAGCGCTCCACAAGACTGAGGAAATACTCGCTCGTCAGCGAGCTGAGATCGACGCAGCGCGCCGAAGGGCCGAGGAGGAAGCCGAGCGCCTCATCGAACAACAGAGGCGAATCCAGGCCGAGGAATTGGCATGGAAGGAAGCAGAAGAGGAACGACTGCGCATCGTTGCTGAGGTGCAGCAGCTGGCAGAAGCCGAGCGGAAGCGGCTTGAAGCAGCCCGTGCCCAGGCCGAAGCTGAACGCCAAAGGATAGAGGCAGAGGCGCAGCAAGAAGAAGAAAAACTATCAGCCCTGGAAGACCTGAAACGTAAAGCGGAAGAGGAGCTGGCCCAACGTCTGGAAAGGGAGCAGCACATTCGAAGTGAAATCGAAGCTCTGCGTCGAGCCGGCGAAGAGCAGAGTCAACTAATTCAGGAGGCTGAGGGCCGCAGGAAAGCAGAGTCAGAAGCCCGCCTACGAACAGAAGAAGAAGTTCGATTGAAAGTTGAGGAAGAGGAACGCCTGCGCGCTGAGCGAGCGGAGACAGAGCGACTGCAGCTTGAGGCAGAAGCTCGTGAACGAACTGCGGAACAGGAGCGGCACCTGTCAGTACTGGCTGCAATTCGCCAGGAAGCGGAAGAACGGTCAAGGATTCATTCCGAGCAGGCCCGACGTCTGCAGGATGAGATTGACGCTCTGCGTGACGCCGAAGCCGCACGTCTCAAGACCGAAGAGGAAGCGCGGCAACATGTGGCAGCTGATCGCCAGCGGCTTGAGGAAGCGCGGCTGAACGCTGAGCGAGAACGGAAATTGATCGAAGCGGAAGTTCACCGTCACGCGGAAGAGCAGCAGCGCCATCTGGAGGAACTCGAAGCGATACGTGCCCATGCAGAGGCTGAATCAATGCGGCGTACCGAACGTGAACGTCAGCTTCGTGCAGACATTGACGCATTGATGTGGACCGAAAAGGAACTGCGACATCAGCTCGGAGAAGCTGAGAGCCGCCGCCAGGAAACTGCTGCACAACTCCAGCAAGAGAAAGAGGCTTTAACGGCAACGGCTTTAGTTTTGGAACAACAACGAGCTGAAGTAGAAGCTGCGCGAAGGAAAGCCGAAGATGAAGCCCGTTTGCTCGCCGAGGAGCAAGACCGTCTGCGGCTTGCAGAACAGTCGCGTTCAATTGCCGAAGAAGAGCGCCGTCGTCTGGAGCTTGAAGCGCGGCACCGCTACGAAGAGGAAGAGGAATATCGGCTACGCGAATCTCGCCGGCAGAGCGAAGAGGAAGCAAGCAGAATTGAGGAAGAAGGGCGTCGAAGAGCCTGGGAGGATCAAGCAACGCAAGCCGAACTCGACGGTCTTCGTCAACGGCTTGAGGAAGAGGCTCGGCTTAGAGCTGAACAGGAAAGGCGAATGCGCGCGGAGATCGAAGATCTGACGCGCGCCTCTGAAGAACAGCGGCGCCGTCTTGAACTACAGGAAAGCGTGCGGGCTGAGGCAGAAGCGCGACTTCGAGCTGAGGAAGAGCGAAGTGTAGCTGAAGAACAAAATCGTTTGCAGGCTGCACAAGAGTCCCGTCGTCTGGATGATGAAGCTGCTCGCCGTCGTGCTGAAATCGAGCAGGAACGCCAGGATCTTGAAATGGAGATCGCAGCCAAAGTTGATTCAGTTGGACCCACAGTTCAGATACCTCAGTCGCTCAGTGACTTGTTAACAAAAGCGGAGCTGGCTGCTTCTGAGACTGAGCCTGGCGACGACGATATACCGGAGTTAGTTGCTGACAATCTTCCATCTATCGAAGATGCCTGGACCGAAGTTGCCGTCGAACAGGTGGATCAGGTCTTTCGCGTCCGGCCACTCTCAGGCGCGCCTGCACCACGTCCGCAGTCAATCGATGATCTCAGTCAGGAAAAGGGCTTCGTGACAATTAACGAAGCGGCTGCACGTGTTCCCTCAGACATTTTAGAGAGATTGAAGGCCGAGGACGCCAGTGAAAGAGCTGAAGCACTGGCCGAGTTGGCGCAGGTAGGCGGGGAGGAGTCGCTGCAACTTATCCATAAGGCTTTTGATGATCCTTCCCAGGAAGTACGCAACGTTGCAGCTCGGGCTCTTTATACCTTTCAACCAGACCGGGCGGCGTCGTTCACCTCAGCACTGCGTGAAGGTTCGCCTGACAGGCGACGAAGGATTGGCGCAGCTATAGCAGACTCGGGTCTCGCAGCCCAGGCGATGAATCATCTGACAGGTGAGAGTCGCGAACGAACATACGATGCGTTTTCGTTGTTGTTCCTAATGGCTAAGGCAGGAGAAGTCGAACCGCTGATGCGTGCAATTGAGGATCACAACAACATCGAAGTCCGACTCGCAGTGATCAAGCTTTTGACGCTGAGTGGTCAATCGGAGATAGTGCCTGCATTCCGTCGCCTGGCCGTGCGTGGTTCTTTACCATCGGAAGTTCGCTCGGCGGTCATGGACGCTATCTACCAGATCAGCAGCCAATCCCGCGAAACCGCCACCTCCGCTGCCTAGCGAGCAAAGGGCAAAGCGGTAAGAGCAAAGGGCTGAGCGCTGAGGGCTGAGGGCAAGAACGAAATCGCCGTTGCTCTTCCTCTTTACATTGTTGCTCTTTCCGGAAACCCCGGCCCTTTGCGCTCAGCCCTCAGCCCTTTGCGCTTACCCCTTACCTCTTTGCCCTTACCTCTTTGCCCTTTGCCGGTCGGCGCGTTTACCATGTTTCCTTACCATGTCGTTCAAATTGCAGTCTGAGTACGCGCCCAAAGGGGATCAACCGCAAGCAATCGACGCTTTAGTCCGAGGCCTAAACGATGGGGCCAAGGACCAGGTCCTGCTCGGGATAACCGGCAGTGGCAAAACCTTCACAATCGCCAGCGTCATTCAAAAGACACAGCGTCCTACGCTGGTGATGGCCCACAACAAGACGCTGGCGGCGCAGCTCTACCAGGAATTCAGGTCACTTTTTCCTGAAAACGCTGTCGAATACTTTGTTTCGTACTACGACTATTACCAGCCCGAAGCGTACATGCCGGCAGCGGATCTCTACATCGAAAAAGAGGCAATCGTCAATGACGACATCGATCGGCTGCGTATGTCGGCTACGCGCGCGCTGTTCGAGCGGCGCGATGTCATCGTCGTGGCGAGCGTATCATGTATCTATGGTCTCGGAGATCCGGATGCGTATTACGACATGCTGCTGTTTGTCGAACCCGGCGCGCGCATGTCTCGCGATGCTTTGCTGCAGCGGCTCGTGGAACTGCAGTACGAACGTGCCGATGTTGATTTCAAACGAGGCGTCTTTCGAGTGCGGGGCGATGTTGTCGATCTTTATCCAAGCTATCAGGACAATGCCTATCGAATTGAATTGTGGGGCGACGAGATAGACTCGGTTTCCACCATCGACCCGCTTCTGGGCGAGGTCATTCACAAACACAAAGAGCGGGTTCCGATCTATCCGAAGACGCACTATGTAATGTCAAAAGCCACGATCAAACAGGCAATCAAATCCATACGAGCCGAGCTCGAGTGGTGGGAGCCCAAGTTGATCGCAGAAGGTAAGTTGGTCGAAGCCCAGCGGCTGCACCAGCGAACAATGTTCGACCTCGAGATGATCAAAGAAATGGGCTTCTGCCGCGGCATCGAGAATTACTCGCGCCATCTCACCGGCAAGAAGCCAGGTGAGCCGCCGCCGACGCTACTTGATTATCTGCCACGTGACACCATGATCGTGATTGACGAATCACATCAGACCGTTCCGCAAGTTCGCGGCATGTACGAGGGAGACCAGTCTCGGAAGCGAACGCTCGTCGAATACGGATTTCGGCTGCCCTCGGCGCTCGACAATCGACCACTGAACTTTCGTGAGTTTGAAGAGCGCATCGGACAGACAGTTTATGTGTCGGCAACCCCTGGACCGTTCGAGCTGACGAAGACGAGTGGGGAGGTAGTCGAACAAATCATTCGTCCGACCGGCTTGATGGATCCCGAAGTCGAGGTGCTGCCGGTAAAAGGCCAGATCGATCATCTGCTGGAGGAGTGCCGAGCGCGAGCTGAGTTGAAAGAACGCGTGCTGGTCACAACGTTAACAAAGCGGATGGCTGAGGACTTGACTGAGTATTTCACTGAGGTGGGAATCCGCGTTCGTTATCTTCATTCGGACATAGAGACTCTGGAACGAATCAAGATTCTGCGAGACCTGCGCCGCGGCGAGTTTGACGTGCTGGTAGGCATCAATCTGCTTCGTGAAGGTCTGGACCTTCCTGAGGTATCACTCGTCGCCATCCTCGACGCCGACAAGGAAGGGTTTCTCCGGTCTGAGTCTTCTTTGATTCAAACGATCGGCAGAGCTGCTCGAAATGCAAGAGGCAAGGCTATTCTGTACGCGGACCGCGTCACTGATTCAATGAAGCGCGCGATTGACGAGACCCGCCGCCGCCGCGATGTCCAGGAGGTCTACAACTATGAGCAGGGCATCACGCCGCAGACGATCATCAAGCCGATTGAAGCAACGCTGGTGACAGCCTCTGAAGCTGACTATTTCAAGGTGCCAATCGATCTCGAGGATTATGAGCAGTACTCGGCCGCGAACATCGATGAGACGATCGCTCAGCTCGAGCGTGAGATGCGAGCTTCAGCGAAGCGGTTTGAATTCGAACGAGCAGCAGAGTTGCGAGACCGGATCAAGTACTTGCGCGAGCGGGAATTGCAGCTGAACTAATTTTCAGTAAGACAGGTCTGGCCGCGGATAAACGCGGATAACACGGATCTGACCAAAACTTATTAGAGGTTTTGGTCTTAATCGAATTTTCAGATCCGTGTCATCCGCGTTAATCCGCGGCTAAGAAGAGCAGTATGATTACCAAGACTGATCAAGATGAAATTCAGTCTTTCCTTTCGGATGCCAGCTACATGAAAGGTGGCACTGCGGGCAGCGTTGTCTTTCCTGAAAATGAGGAAGACATCGCGACGCTGCTGGCTCAGGCTACGCGTGACCGAACGCCTGTGACGATATCCGGCGCGGGCACGGGCACAGTTGGCGGTCGGGTCCCTTTTGGCGGCGTTGTGCTGGCGACCGACAAGCTAGATCAGATTAGAAGCATAAAGAAAGAAGGCGGTGGTGGTTTCATAATCACGCAGCCCGGCGTCATATTGCGCGACCTCCAGCGCGCGGTCGACGCTGAAGGCTTGTTATATCCGCCTGATCCCACCGAGCGCAGTTGTTTTGTGGGAGGCAACATCGCCACCAATGCTTCCGGCGCCCGGACCTTCAAATATGGACCGACGAGGGATTATGTAAGCCGCTTGAGAATCGCTTTGGCAACCGGCGAGATCATTGAGCTGCGGCGTGGTGAGCTGCACGCGACCAATGATGGTCAAATTAGAATTCCGTTGCCATCGGGACGAATCCTCGAAGCGCAACTGCCTTCGTATGAAATGCCGCGCGTGCGCAAGCATGCTTCCGGTTATTTTGTAGCGCCGGGCATGGACGTGCTCGACTTGTTCATCGGGAGCGAGGGCACAGTTGGAATAATTGTTGAGGCAGAACTGAAACTGTTAACTAAACCTGAAGCTCTCTTAAGTGGTGTTGTGTTCTTTAGTGCCGAAGATAATTTGATTGGATTTGTGAAGGAGGCTCGAGAGAGATCGCTTGACACCCGTCGGCAATCTTCGCAGAGCGGCCTTGACGCGCGCGCACTCGAATTCTTTGACAGCGAGTCGCTTGGTTTTCTCCGGCAAAAGTACAGGACAGTTCCATCAAGCGCGGTTGGAGCTATCTTTTTCGAGCAGGAAACCACCGCTTCGAGCGAAGATTCTTTAATGAGTGAGTGGCAGCTGTTGCTCGATCGGCATCGTGCCCTGGGTGACGAGTCATGGTTCGCTGATAACGAGCAGGATCAGGCAAAGCTGCGAGAGTTTCGTCATCAGCTTCCAGTGCTGATGAACGAGTGGTTTTCACGGCACAACCAGCGTAAGGTCTCGACCGACATGTCAGTACCGGACGAAGAGTTTCCGGCGATGTTGCGCTTTTACCAGGACACTCTGCGAGCGGACGACTTGCGCTACACGATTTTTGGCCACATCGGCGACAATCATGTTCACGTGAATATCCTGCCGCGGAATGATGCGGAAGGAGTTCGAGCGCGGGAGATTTACGTGCAGTTTCTGAAGCGAGCTGCGGCGGTGGGTGGGACGCTGTCGGCAGAACATGGAATCGGCAAGTTGAAGCGCGAGTACTTGCAGTTGTTCTACAGTGAGCAGCACTTGCGCGAGATGGCGACATTGAAGCGCGCATTCGACCCCGCCGGCATTCTCGGTCGAGGAAATATTTTTTCCGAAGATTATTTGTGACTACAGGCGTTTAGAGTTCGATCTTTAGATTGTGTCTTGCGTCGGCGGCAATCTGAAGATTGAACTCTGAACACCTGTAGTGGCCGTTTGTCGTTCATTCTGATCGTATCTACAATCATTCATAAACAATGCTTCGATTCACTACAGCGGGAGAATCCCATGGACGCGGCCTGATCGCCATTGTCGAAGGTCTACCGGCAGGTGTGCCTGTTGATGTGGCCCAAATCGACAGGGAACTGAAACGGCGTCAGTGGGGATACGGCCGGGGCGGACGCATGAAGATCGAGCGAGACCACGTGGAAGTCCTGAGTGGACTTCGGCACGGGTTGACGCTCGGCTCTCCGCTCGCTCTCCTGATCGAAAATAAGGACTGGGCCAATTGGACCGACGTGATGGCTTCCGACCCTCGGGAGATTGCGCCCGAGAAATCGCGACGCTTGAAGAGACCACGACCAGGCCACGCGGACCTGGCCGGCGGGTTGAAATACGATGTGCGCGACTTGCGCAACATTCTTGAGCGAGCGTCCGCACGAGAAACTACAGCGAGAGTGGCTTGCGGTGCGGTGGCGAAACAGCTGCTGGCGCAGTTTGGCGTTCGAATCGTAAGCCACGTCATTCAACTTGGGGGCATTCCGGATCGACCGCTCGAGATTGCCTGGGAGCAGGTCGCTACGATTCCGGAGGATGCGCCACTGCGTTGCGCAGACTCGGACGCACAGCAGCAGATGATCGATCTGATCGATCGTACACGCGCAGCCGGCGACACTATCGGCGGAGTCTTTGAAGTAATCGCTCGAGGATTGGTACCCGGATTGGGTTCGCATACGTCGTGGAACCTGAAGCTTGATGGGCTCCTGGCCCAGGCGATTATGTCAATCCCGGCTGTGAAAGCGGTTTCGATTGGCGCCGGCGCTGAGGCGAGCTCGCTGCCAGGCTCTGAAGTGCATGATGAGATTGCTTATGTACCGGAAACAAAAGAGTTCATTCGCGCCACTAATCGCGCGGGCGGGCTCGAGGGCGGCATCACCAACGGCGAAGAGGTGCGGGTGCGCGGTCATTTGAAGCCGTTGGCAACTCTGCGGCGGCCACTGCGTTCCGTCGATATCGACACGAAGCAGGAGGAATCCGCTGCCTTTGAGCGTTCTGACATTACCGCAGTGCCTGCAGCCGGCGTGATTGGCGAAGCGATGGCCGCGTTGGTATTGGGCAAGGCAATGCGCGAAAAGTTCGGCGGCGACAGTCTCGGTGAGATGAAGAGAAACTTTGAAGGGTACAGAGAGCAGTTGCGCGGGTATTAAAGCGGCCAAAGGACCAAAGGGACGAAAAGGACCCAAAGACCAAAGCACAAAGAACAAAGCACAATCGTTAATTCATGTCCAGTAATAACAACAAGCCAGTTGAACGCGTCTTCCTGATTGACTCGATGTCTCACATATTTCGAGCTTTCTACGCGCCCATGGGGAATCGCACGGCCCCGCTTTCGACGTCCAAAGGCCTGGTGACAGGAGCTATCTACGTTTTCACGAACATGCTTCGCAAGCTCCTGACAGATGAGAAACCGGAGTACATCGCCGCCGTCTTCGAATCAAAAGAAAAGACATTCCGTCACGAGACGTTCGCTGATTACAAAGCTAATCGCACGCAGATGCCTGAAGACCTTGCCGCGCAAATGCCGTACATCTTCCGGCTCTGCGAGGCGCTCAACATCCCGGTCATCAATGCGCCAGGTTACGAGGCTGACGACGTGATTGGCACGCTTGCAGCTCAAGCTGAGAAGCGAGGAGTACGCACCGTGATCGTCTCGAATGATAAAGACATGTGTCAACTGGTTCGCGATCCCTACATCGTGGCCATGCGGCAGAACTCTCAGGTAGTGAAGCGCAAAGAGTACGTGCCGCCGGTGGAATGGTGTGACGAGGCATGGGTCGAAAAGAAATTCGGAGTCACGGCAAAGCAGGTGGTCGATCTGCTTGGCCTCATGGGTGATTCGATTGACAACATTCCCGGAGCGCCGGGCATCGGTTCAAAGGGCGCCGTGAGCATCATTCAGCAATTCGGTTCGATTGAAAACGCGCTCGCCCACTGGCAAGACGTAAAGCATAAAACTTATCGCGAATCGCTGCGGGACAACGCAGATCTGATTCGTCAATCGCGAGAGTTGGCCCGCATCAGGTGCGATCTGGATGTCGAGCTGAACATGACAGAGTTAAAAGCACGTGAGCCGGATCGTGGCGCCGCGTACGAGCTATTTCGCGAGCTGGAGTTCCAGGCGCTTTCTCGCGAATTCGCTGATGCGGCTCAGCCTACAGTTGCCACCGATACGCGTGATTATAAATTGATTCGGAACGACACTGAGCTGAAAGCGCTTTTGGAAAAGCTCAAGAATGCCGAGCATGTCGGGCTAGCCATCGCTGAACCGACCGAGGGCGAAGATCCTCAGCGTTGTCTGTTACCGGCGGAGGGCGCGTTCGGCATCGCGCTTTCGGGTGCAGCCGGAGTAGCGGGTTACGTCGATCTCGAAAAGTTTACCGGCGGACGTGATGCTGCGCTGAAGCGATTGCGAGAAGTTATCTCGAATAGCTCGTTGGAGAAATCTGTTCACGATCTGAAACGAGCGGTCGGCTTACTAATGCCATTGGGTCTCACTCTCGAAGGTGTCCAGGACGATACGATGCTCGCCGCCTACCTGCTGGATCCGAGCCGTACCAAGTACGAAATCGCTGATCTGGCGCGCGAGTTAGTCGGCGTGGAGAATACTGCGCCACCACCACCGGGCTGGACGGACGTGATGTGGCAAACCGCTAACGATGCGGACGTGACAAGGCGTGTTGCACAGGTGCTTCATGAGAGGATTCTTGAAGCGAAACTTGAGACCATTTACTCGGAAGTCGAGTTGCCGCTTGCGCCAGTGTTGTACCGCATGGAGAGTGCCGGTTTAAAGGTTGATCGGCGCGTGCTCGCTGACCTCTCCGCGTTCCTGGGGCAGGAGCTCAACCGGCTGACACAGGAAATCTACAAGCTTGCTGGTCACGAATTCAATGTCGGATCGCCCAAGCAAGTTGGTGAAGTGCTCGAGGATCTGAATATTGTTACTGCACGCAAGACGTCGACCGGTCGGATTTCAACCAGCAAGGCGGTTCTTGAAGAGCTGGCCCAGGCCCATGAGCTGCCGCGTCTGATCATCGAGTATCGAGAGCTCGATAAATTGAAGAGCGTGTACACGGATGCTTTGCCGCATCAGATTGCAGCTGATGGAAGGATTCATTGCCAGCTGAATCAAACAGTCGCCGCGACCGGGCGGCTTTCCTCAAGCGAGCCGAATCTGCAGAATATTCCCATACGCAGTGAGCTTGGACGGCGGATTCGGCGCGCCTTCGTTGCGGAAACCGGATTCAAGATTATTTCGGCTGATTACTCGCAACTCGAGCTGCGTTTGCTGGCACACATCACGCAGGATCCGGTTATGCTTGATGCATTCCAGCATGGCGAAGACATACACAATCGGACGGCGCGGCTGGTCTTCGGCGCAACTAACGACACAGAACTGAAAGAAGCGCGACGTTTTGCAAAGATCGTCAACTTCGCGATTGCGTACGCTATAGAGCCGTGGGGCTTGTCGCAGCGTGTCGGTATCACGCGCGACGAAGCCAAAAAGGTGATTCGCGATTACTACGACACTTACAAAGGAGTACGCCGCTACATGGAAGAGGTGCCGTTGCGCGCGCGCGAGCATGGCTACGTACGCTCGATCTATGGACGTATTCGCCCACTGCAGGGTATCAACGATCGCAACGCCAACATTCGCAAGGCTGCGGAACGTGAAGCGATCAATATGCCGATTCAAGGAACCGCTAGTGATATTGTGAAAATCGCCATGTTGCACGTCGAAGAGGCGTTCAAGCGCGAGAAGTTAAAGGCGCGGATGCTGATGCAAGTACATGACGAGTTACTCGTCGAGACGCCGGTAGCAGAAGCCGAGCGTGTGGCAAAGATTCTTAAGCAGGAGATGGAGGGAGCGGTCCAACTTGATGTGCCGCTCGTAGCCGATGTAGGGATCGGCGACAACTGGATGGACGCGAAGCCTTAGCTACAGGTGTTCAGAGTTCAAAACTTCAGTTTGCCGATTGAAGATCTGTAAACTCCGTTCACATGGATCCGCAAGTCAAACAAACGGGCAACCCTGAGTCGCAAGTCGTGTATCGACGCGCCGATGTGGCCGCGGCTGCACCTCAATCACCAACGACTCGCGACCTTGCTCCTACTGTCAGCGCGCTCATTATCGGCTTCACCTTGCTTTTAATCGTCATCTCAGTGCTTGGCTATCTTAGTGTCCATCAAATCGATGAAGTCGGCCGCGAGGTGCTGTACCTCGAGCGCGGTCACGCCGGACGCGCCAATCTCCTTCTGCAACTTCGGCTGGCGTTAACCAAACTTGATAACGAGGCGCGTTCGCGCCAGGACGCTGAGGCTGGTCGTGGTCTGAAGCCACCGTTGGATCTTCCCTTGCGCACTGCTCGCGAGCAAATGAAGGAACTGTTGCCCTCGATCGAACGGCCGCCATTGGCGCAGGATCCCAAGTGGATTCAGTTTCGCAAGGATCTCGAAGCCTACGTCGCTGTAACAGAGGATTCCCGCCGCTACTCTTTGGAAGGCTTTGAAAAGTTTCATAGGGTTGACGCCGAACTGAACCAGCTATTTGGCGATTCAACTCAGGAGCAAAGCGAGATTTCCCAGAAGGGTGAGGAGATTCAGCAACGCGCAGCTAAGTCTGTTCGTCTTTGGAGCGTTATCGCCCTCCTGGTTGGTTTCGTTGTTGCCGTAGGAACAATTTGGGAAGTGCAGCGACGCTTTCGTCAACTGCGTGAACGAACCTACGAGGTAAGGCGGGAACGCAGCTTCAGCAATCAGATGCTCGAGGGCATGGTGAGCGCGGTGGTCGCAATCGATCAGGATGACCGCATACGCAGCGCCAATCGCGCTTTCTTCGACATTTTCCCGGCAGCCAGCATCGGTGCTTTCGTCCGCGAACAATTCGGGCCGGAGAAGGCGATGAAGATGCTGGAAGCAGCAGCAGCCTCGCCCACTGATGAGGGTGGATACCGCGGTCGCTGGGTTTATCCCGGAGGCGACAACGGCGGCGAACGAAGTTTCGACGTTTACTCTGCTCCGCTGGCAATTGATGGTGATCGGGGGAAGATAATTTCTTTGGTTGACGTTACTGAAGCAGCGGAAGCTGAGCGTGTAATGCGCCGCAACGAATCGCTGGCCGCAATGGGTCAGGCAACGGCACAGGTCGCACATGAGATCAAGAACCCACTGGGAAGTATCCGTCTCGGCATCTCGATGTTGCGTGATAGCGTAACTGGCGATAAAGACGCGCTGCGCACCATCGATCTGGTTGAACGGGGTGTCACCCATTTGAACAAGTTGGTAATTGATGTGACCGAGTTCTCACGGCGAAAGCCTTTGGCCCGGTCGAGTGTTGAGCTTAACGACTTGCTGAACCGAAGCCTCGAGTTTGTCGCTGAGCGCATCAAGGAAAAGTCGACGCCGGTACAGAAGAGATTTGCAACGCAGCATTTGCGAGGGTCGTGGGACGCCGATCAGCTGCTGCAGGTTTTTGTCAATGTGATCGCGAATGCTGTAGAAGCCAGCCACAGTGGAAAGCCAATCACTATTGTTACTGAACCATTGAGCTCGACTGATGGATCATCTGCGCCGGGTGCTCGCGTTGTGATTTCTGATGAAGGAAACGGTATGGACCCCGCTACGGTTGACCGGATTTTTGAACCATTCTTCTCTACAAAGAAACGCGGGACGGGCCTGGGATTGGCGATTGTCAAACAAATCGTCGAGCAACACGGTGGACACATCTCGGTTACGAGCGAGCACGGGAAGGGCTCGAGCTTCACCATCGATTTGCCGCTGTAAGGGCAGAGGGCAGAGGGCCGAGGGTTAAGTTCTATGGTCTTTGCCCCCAGCTCTGGGCGCTCAGCGCTCAGCTCTCAGCCCTCCGCCGCTACAGCGACTTGAAGGCGCGCTCGGCGGCTTGGAGGGTTTGATCGATCACTTCATCAGTATGTGCGGCGCCAACGAAGGCGGCTTCGAATTGTGATGGCGCCAGGTAAACGCCCTCGTTGAGCATCGCGTGGAAGAATTTCCCGTAGATCTCTCGATTGCTGAGATCAGCGGAGGCCCAATCAACCACCGGCTGATCGGTGAAGAAAGTGGTCCACATCGACCCGACCCGATTCGTCGTTGTGGTTGCACCGGCTTCGATGGCTGCTTGAGATAGACCCTCACACAGTCGCCTCGTGGCTGATTCCAAACGGGAATAGATCGACAAGTCTCGCAAGCGCCTCAGGGTTACCAACCCTGCCGTCATCGCCAGCGGATTACCTGAAAGCGTGCCCGCCTGGTATATCGGTCCAGCCGG
>Ga0126384_10001472_pt1 | contig 13954 bp, 11 predicted proteins | sample PanSoiMetPlot_36_FD_92543 | JGI IMG/M metagenome (GOLD analysis project Ga0126384, IMG submission 92543) | Tropical forest soil microbial communities from Panama - MetaG Plot_36 | ecosystem: Environmental > Terrestrial > Soil > Tropical forest > Bulk soil | place: Panama | collected 2016-02-17 | reverse complement strand
GGTCCGCCTCGTAGCGCGCATAAAGCTTGTCAATATAATCGGCATTGCCGCCGTACAGAAACGAAGTACGAGCGAAAGCCGAGTTCGCGTCCTGGCGTGACATTGAGAGTAATCCTAAAGCGACAACTCAGGGCTTCGCCCCGTCAGTCCCCCGACAGTTCGCACGAATCATGCCAATCTGCCGCTACAATTATTTATGTAGCGCTTGCGATTTATGTAGCTCCTGCGGTGCCGCAATTGGTCCCTATGCCGCAAAGACTCGAAATAATGAAATTTTTATTCCCCTGATAGGCCTCCGCCAAAGACCGATGGATGCCGATGCCGACCTGTGAACCACGCCACAGGACGCCTTTCGGTCGCATAGACGGCAACTAGTCAGCCCTTCAGCGCCTCGACCAGGGTCTTGCCCAGGCGCGCTGGGGATGGCGAGACGACGATGCCGGCGGCCTCCATAGCGACGATTTTCGACTCGGCATCGCCCTTGCCGCCCGAAATAATCGCACCTGCGTGGCCCATGCGTCGTCCGGGGGGCGCGGTGCGGCCGGCAATGAACCCCACCACGGGTTTCTTGCGGCCGCGCTTGGCTTCGTCTCTGAGGAACTGGGCCGCGTCCTCCTCGGACGATCCGCCGATCTCGCCGATCATGACAATCGACTTGGTCGCTTCGTCGGCGAGAAACATCTCCAGCACGGCGATGAAATCGGTACCCTTGATCGGATCGCCGCCGATACCAACCGCAGTGGTCTGGCCGAGGCCCACTTGCGTGGTCTGGAAAACCGCCTCGTACGTCAGCGTGCCCGACCGTGATACGATGCCGACCGACCCCGGCTTGAAGATGCTGCCTGGCATGATGCCGATTTTGCATTGGCCGGCGGTCATCACTCCCGGGCAATTCGGTCCAATCAATCTCGATTTCGAACCGCTCAGGGCCCTTTTCACTCTCACCATATCGATCACCGGGATACCTTCGGTGATACAGATGATCAGCGGGATTTCCGCCTGGATGGCTTCCGCAACAGCGTCAGCCGCTCCGGCCGGCGGCACATAAATGACGCTTGCGTCGCAGCCCGTTCTCTCGCGTGCCTCGGCGACGGTGTCGAACACCGGCAGCCCCAGGTGCGTCGATCCCCCCTTGCCTGGCGATGTCCCGCCGACCATCCGGGTGCCGTAGGCTATGGCGGCCTCCGAATGAAAGGTCCCGTTCTTGCCGGTCAAGCCCTGGCAGATGACCTTGGTACTACTGTCGATCAGGACCGCCATCAGGTCGCCTCCCGCACTGCCTTGACAATCTTCTGTGCGGCATCGTCGAGATCGTTTGCCGGCGTCACATTGAGGTTAGACGTGGCGATGATCTCCTTTCCCTTGTCCACATTGGTACCTTCGAGCCGCACGACCAGCGGCACCCGCAATCCGACTTCCTTGACGGCCGCCACGACGCCGTCGGCGATCACATCGCACCGCATGATGCCTCCGAAGATGTTGACCAGAATGCCCTTCACCTGGGGATCGGAGGTAATGATCTTGAACGCTGCCGCGACTCGTTCCTTGGTGGCGCTGCCTCCGACATCCAGGAAGTTGGCCGGTGATTCTCCGTACAGCTTGATGATGTCCATGGTCGCCATGGCAAGCCCGGCGCCGTTCACCATGCAGCCGATGGTCCCGTCGAGCGCCACATAGTTGAGGTCGTACTTCGATGCCTCGATCTCCTTTTCGTCCTCCTCGGTAATGTCGCGCAATGCCACGATGTCGGCGTGGCGGAAGAGCGCGTTGTCGTCGAAGCTGATCTTGGCGTCGAGGCACACGAGACGCCCCGTCTTGGTCACCACCAAGGGATTGATTTCCAGTAAGCTCATATCGTTGGCGACGAAGGCGGCGTAGAGCTTGGCGAGTAATCCTTCGGCTTGTTTGGCAAGCTCTCCGTTCAGTCGCAGCGCTTGCGCCAGCCGCCGGCCGTGATGCGGCATGATGCCGGTGGCGGGGTCGATCGAGAAGGCGAAGATTTTCTCCGGCCGCTCGCGCGCGACCTCCTCGATATCCATGCCGCCGGCGATCGACGCGACGAACGCGACGCGTGACGTGACACGATCGACGAGCGCCGAAAGGTAAAGTTCCTTTTCTATCGTCGAACCCTCTTCTATGTAGAGGCGGTTCACGACCTTGCCGTTGGGGCCGGTTTGGTGGGTGACGAGCGATGAGCCCAGGATGCGGGCTGCCTCCCGCGTCACCTCCTCTATGGAGTTGACGACCTTGACACCTCCCGCTTTGCCGCGCCCGCCGGCGTGAATCTGGGCCTTGACGACCCACACGGGCCCGCCAAGTTGGTGCGCCGCCTTCTCGGCTTCTGCGATCGAGAACGCCGGAATGCCACGCGGTACCGGGATCCCGAATTCTCGCAAAACGACCTTGGCCTGATATTCGTGGATGTTCATGGTGCATCTCGGCGAGCAGGGGACGGACGACAGGTGACAGAAGGCGGAGGAGGGAAGGCTTTCATTCGCGGAGGTCCTACGCCATTCGTCCTCCGTCGTCTGGACTCCGTTAACCAAGATTCGGCGCGATCTTCAGGCAAGCGTTCACCAGACCGCGCACGGAATCGACGGATTTCTCCAACATCGCGCGCTCGGATCCATTGAGTTCGATGTCCACGATCCGTTCGACGCCCTTGGCTCCGAGCACCACCGGGACGCCAACATAAAGGTCCTTTACGCCGAATTCACCGTTGAGGTATGCGGCGCACGGCAAGACCCGTTTCTTGTCGCGAAGAAAGCTCTCCGCCATGGCGATCGCGGACGCGGCCGGAGCGTAGAATGCCGAACCAGATTTCAACAGGTTGACGATTTCGGCGCCGCCGTTGCGGGTTCGCTCAACGATCTCGTCGATCCGCGCCTGGGTCGACCACCCCATGCGAATCAGATCCGGCAGCGGAATGCCCGCAACCGCCGAGTAGCGCACCAGCGGCACCATGGTGTCGCCATGGCCGCCGAGTACGAAAGCCGTTACATCCTCGACCGAAACGTTGAATTCCTCGGCGAGGAAATAACGGAAACGCGCCGAGTCCAGCACGCCAGCCATGCCGACCACCATGTGTTTGGGCAGGCCGCAACATTTCTGCAGGGCCCATACCATGGCATCTAGCGGATTGGTAATGCAGATCACAAAGGCGTTCGGACAGTATTTCTTGATGCCGGCGCCGACCTGCTCCATGACCTTGAGATTGATGCTGAGAAGATCGTCGCGGCTCATGCCGGGTTTACGCGGCACGCCCGCCGTGACGATACAGACGTCCGCGCCATTCATGGCCTCATAGGAGTTGGCGCCCAGATAGCGAGCGTCATTGCCCCCGATCGGCGTCGATTGGGCGATGTCGAGAGCCTTGCCCTGGGGGACACCCTCGATCACATCAAACAGCACCACGTCGCCAAGCTCCTTGAGCCCGATGAGTTGTGCGAGCGTGCCACCGATCTGGCCCGCGCCAACCAATGCAATCTTCCTGCGCGCCATCTGACAAACATCTCCGATCTGAAAACCCCTCTCTTCCCTCGCTTGCGGGGGAGGGAAGGGAGGGGAGAGTGCAAGCGTTGGCCTCGGCTGCGGGTGTTAACCTTTTCGGTGCGGCCATTCAAGTCGATCAAAGAGGCTAGAGCTGTAGCGGGCTCGCCTCAGCCAACCTGAGGGATCGGGGCATCGTGAAGGCGACTTAAGGAAATGTAGGGGCCACTGGCCCCGTTGCCGGCAGACACGGTGCGGAAACCGGGCGACCACAAGGGCCGCCCCAAGGGCGTTCCTACGGCAGGCAACGTTGGAGGACGCGCTTTGTGGGACGGTTCTGCTCTCGCACGGTCACGTCTCGACGATGCCTTCCGAAGAGCCGGTGGCCACCCTTCGACGGCCATGCGGGAGCGCGAGATATTCCGTCGATCCCATCTCGATGAGGCGCGAGGCGGTGCGCTTGAACTCGCCGGCCTCGTAGCCTTCGCTTGCCTGGTATAGAGCCGTCGGCTCCGCTGCAGCGGACGCAAGAAGCTTCACGCCAGCATCGTAGAGCGTGTCGATCAACGCAATGAACCGCTTGGCTTCGTTGCGGTCGGCGTAGGTCATGACCGGCACGCGATCGATAACGACGGTGTGGAACTCGTGGGCGATGCGCAGGTAGTCGATGGCGCCTAACGGCTGCTCGCAGAGGTCGTGAAAGCTGAAACGCGCGGCTCCCATGGCGGCGCAGGGCACACGGAGCAGGTGTCCCTTGACAGGGAGTTCGACTGCATGCACCTGCTGCCCGCCGGTGAGGCGCCGCCAGGCGGAGTCGAGCGCCTTGGTCGCGGCGTCATCGGCCGGGACATGCCACACAGCCATGCCCATGAGTTTCTCGAGACGGAAGTCGGTCCGCGCTTCCAGCCGGACGACGTCCAAGCGATCGTTGAGCAGGCCGATGAACGGCAGGAACAGGGCGCGGTTGAGACCGTCGCGGTAAAGCTCGGAAGGTTCCACGTTGGATGTCGCCACCATCACGACGCCGCGGTCGAGCAAGCGGGTGAACAGGCGCCCAAGAATCATTGCGTCAGCGATGTCGGTAACGTGAAATTCATCAAAACACAGGACCCACGCCTCCGCGCAAAGGTCGTCCGCGGCGAGACTGATCGGGTCCCCCTCGGAGATTTCGCCGAATTTCAGCCTGTTGCGGTAGATCCGAAGGCGCTCGTGAACGTCGAGCATGAACGCGTGAAAGTGCACCCGTCGTTTGCGCTTCACCGGACAAGCGGCGAAAAAAAGATCCATCAGCATCGTCTTGCCGCGGCCGACCTCGCCCCAAATGTAGAGCCCTTTCAGCTGCGCTTCGCCCTTTTCGCGCGTTCCAAACAACCAACCCAGCGAGGACGATTTGCGCGCCAGCCGGTGAATGGCAAGTCGTTCATTAAGCCGCCCCAATTTGGCGACGACTGCTTCCTGAGCGGGATCGCGTTCGATCTCGCCCGCCGCAACGAGCGAGGCATATCGAGTGGAAGTGGGGTCGGCCATTTGTGTTTTCGGAGGAGGGGCAGGAAGAATCGGCGCGGTGGGACCGGCAACGGGCGTCTTAGCGTCAAAGCGACGATCTTGATGCATTCGCGATCACTAAAGCGGGTGTGGCAACGCCGCTGATGTGGCAAGCGGATAACCCGCCTCGACCACATAGGGACCGCCGCCGATGGAGGCCCGCGAGGAATACAACACAAAACGCGACACGGAAAATGGCGGCGACCTGAACGGCTGCCTGGCGGAGAGGAATGCGGCCACCTGGCGGCTGGAGGTATCTCTCAGGCGGGCGAGCGTCACATGCGGCCTGTATTTGCGGTCGGGCTCAAGCCCAACCCTCTGCATAATCCGCTCGTGGTCTGCCTGAAGCTCCACCAGTTCCGCTACGGCCGGAACCGCCGCCACCACGGCCCGGGGCTTGTTGCCGCCGAACGAGTCGAGGCCGTCAATTCGCAGATCGAACCCCGGCCGTTTCACCTTGCACAGCAAATCGGCGATTTCCTCCGCTAGCGCATCGTCGACGTCGCCGATGAAGCGCAGCGTTAAATGATAGTTCTCCGGCTCAACCCAACGCGCGCCGGGCAAGCCACCGCGCAGCAGCGCCATGGACTGCACGATGTCGGATGGAATTTCCAGCGCGGTAAAGAGGCGGGGCATGGCGGGAGGCTACGAAGGGCCTCGACGAATGTGAGACTTGGACTGGCGAAATGCAACAGGTGCGACAGCCCGGCCGTCCGATGTCATCGGGATTCCTTAACACGGGCGATCAACTGCTCGACCAAGGGCATTATCCGTTCGACGATCACCGCAACCCCGGCGGCGGTCGGGTGGAGGCCGTCACTTTGATTGAGCTTGGGATCGGCGGCGACACCGGTGAGGAAGAATGGATAGAGGATGGCGCCGGTCTGCATGGCGAGATCCGGATAGATGGAATTGAAAGCGCGGCCGTATTCGACACCCAGATTCGGCGGCGCCACCATACCGCACAACAGGACCGAAATCTTTCGCGCTTGGAAACGACGAAGCATCGTGTCCAAGGCCTTGCGGGTGATGGCGGGATCAAAACCGCGCAACGCATCATTGGCGCCGAGCTCCAGGATGACGGCGTCAGTGCCATCCGGCACTGACCAATCAAGCCGTGCCAATCCGCCGGCGGCGGTGTCTCCAGAAACCCCCGCGTTCACCACATTGACGGCCAGCCCCTTGGCATTGAGCACGCGCTGCAATTGCGCCGGAAATGCGTCCTTAGCCGCAAGGCCATATCCGGCGGTGAGGGAATCTCCGAATGCCACGATATTGACGGGGTGCTCGGCGGCCCGCGCGTGGGTCGTGTCCAGCGCGATGCACGCGCCGGTGGCACACAGCATTATGACAGCGGCCCGCCATCCGCCTCTCTTCATTCGTCGCGAGGATTTCCCATATGATCGCGGCGGCCTTCGCGCGCCACACCACGCCAAACGCAGAAGCGGAAACCTCATGGATGATACCTCGGTAGGTACAAGCGCCCTTATACCGGCAATTTCCCTCGCAGGTGTCAACCTCTCGCTCGGTCAGGGCGCGGCACGCGTTCACATTCTCAAGGACATATTTCTGACGATAGATCGCGGCGAGGCCGTTGGGCTTGTTGGCCCATCTGGATCGGGCAAGTCGACGCTGTTAATGGTGATGGCAGGCCTCGAACGTCCGGACCACGGCAGCGTGACTGTCACGGGTCAAGAATTTGGCAGGCTCGACGAGGATGCATTGGCCCGGTTCCGGGGTCGTCAGATCGGTATTGTGTTTCAGTCCTTCCATCTCATTCCGACAATGACGGCGCTGGAGAATGTCGCAGTTCCCCTCGAGCTTGCCGGAAATCGCGATGCCTTCGAGCGCGCGGCGACTGAACTCAAGGCAGTGGGTCTCGACGCACGCATGGCGCATTACCCGGCGCAGCTTTCGGGAGGCGAACAGCAGCGCGTTGCGCTGGCACGGGCGCTGGCGCCGCGTCCCGCTATCCTGGTGGCCGATGAGCCGACTGGCAATCTCGATGAAACCACCGGGAGAGAAATCATCGATTTGATGTTCGCGCGTTTTGTCGCCGATGCCATGACCCTCGTTCTGGTCACCCATGACGCCCCCCTCGCACAGCGCTGCGATCGCGTGATCCGCTTGCGCTCGGGGCACCTCGAAAAGAAGGTCGCGACTGCATGAACGCTCCGGTGAACGTGCCGAGGCCGATTGCCAGCAACCCACCCGGAGCCGCCGTGACGTTTCGCCTGGCGCTCCGCGAATTGCGCGGCGGACTGCGCGGTTTCTACATCTTCATCGCCTGCATTGCGCTCGGCGTCATGGCAATAGCGGCGATCGGATCGCTCGCCGCCAGTCTGAACGAAGGACTGGCCCGCGAGGGCCGTGTGATCCTAGGCGGCGACGTCGCGTTTTCGTTGATTCAACGGGAGGCCTCGACGGCTGAACGCGCATTTCTGGGCGCACATGGTGAGGTGTCGAGCGCCGCCACGATGCGGGCGATGGCTCGCACCGCTGATGGGCGTACGGCCCTTGTGGAGGTCAAGGCGGTGGATAGCGCCTATCCGCTCTATGGCGGGGTCATCGTCGCGCCCGCGACCGACCTCGCCGCCGCCCTGGCGCAGCGCGACGGGGCCTTCGGCGCGGTGGCTGATCCGGCTCTGCTGACGCGTCTCGACTTGCGGCCGGGAGCGCGCCTCATGATCGGCGCAGCCGCAATCGAACTCCGCGCCACATTGGTCAGCGAGCCGGACAAACTGGCCGGCGGTATCGAGTTTGGCCCGCGGCTCCTGATGAGCGAAGATGCCATGAAGGCGACCGGGTTATTGCAGCCTGGCAGTCTCGTGCGCTGGCGCTATCGAGTGCGGCTGCCGAAAGACGCAGGGGAGGATGGCGCCGCGCAAACGATCGAGGCCGCCAAAACGCAATTCCCCGAGGCGGGATGGGAGATTCGCAGCCGCAATAATGTAGCGCCGCAACTCGAACGCAATATCGAGCGGTTCTCTCAGTATCTGACCCTGGTTGGACTGGCAGCATTGCTCATTGGCGGAGTCGGCGTCGCCAACTCGGCCAAGCACTTTCTCGATCGCAAGCGCGACGACATGGCGATCTTGAAATCGATCGGCGCCACCGGCTCACGGGTGGTGGCGATCTATTTCGTCGAGGTGCTCATCCTGGCCTCGATCGGAGTTGCAATCGGCCTCGCCATTGGCGCCGCTGTGCCGTTTGGGGTCGCGGCGCTCTTCGGCGCGATCTCACCGTTGCCGCTCGCGCCGGCAGTCTATCCGGGTCAACTGGCGCTCGCCTTGGCGTATGGCATGTTGACGGCTGCAACGTTTTCGCTGTGGCCGCTTGGCCGTGCTCACGATGTGCCGGTGTCGGCCCTGTTTCGCGATCGGGTAGCGCCCCTGCGCCACGTGCCGCGCGTGCGTTACGTCATCGCCGCTGCCACGGCGGCGGCCGCGTTCACCGTATTGGCCTTGACGACCGCGTTCGATCGCAAGATCGCAGCTATCTTTATCGTGGCGGCCGTCACGGTATTTGGCCTGCTGCGGCTGATCGCGAGCATCGTAATGGGCCTTGCAAGACAGGTGCCGCGGGCTCGCACCACGGTCTTGCGGCTGGCGATTTCGAACATATTCCGTCCCGGCGCCCTGACCCCAACCGTCGTAATGTCACTCGGGCTTGGGCTTGCATTGCTCGTTACCGTGCTTGAGGTCGATTCCAACCTGAGCCGGGAGTTCGCTGCGGCGCTTCCGGAACGGGCCCCGTCATTCTATTTCATCGACATTCCATCCGATGTCGTCGAAAGGTTTGATGCGCTCATGCATGACGAAGCCCCGCGCGCCCAGCTCGAACGCGTCCCGATGCTACGCGGGCGAATCGTAAGTGCGGGCGGCGTGGCCGCCGAAGATCTCAAGCCGAAACCGGACGCCGCGTGGGTGTTGCAAAGCGACCGCGGCATAACCTACACGGCGCAATTGCCAGCGGGATCGCGTCTGGTCGCCGGTGAATGGTGGGCGCCCGATTATTCCGGGCCGCCCCTGGTGTCGGTCGAGAAGCGGATTGCCGACGGCCTCGGCCTCAACATTGGAGATGAGATCACGGTCAACGCGCTCGGACGAAATCTCAGCGCCCGCATCGCCAATCTGCGTTCGGTGGATTGGAATTCGCTTGGTATCAATTTCGTGCTGGTGTTTTCACCCGCCGCGTTCCGTGGGGCGCCACATACCGAGATCGCCACCGTAACGTATCCTGGCGGAGGGACGGTCGCCGAGGAGACCGCACTGTTGAAAGCGGTGACTGATACGCTGCCGGGCGTAACCGTGGTCCGCGTCAAGGACGCACTCGACGCCGTCGCCAGCGTTGTCATGAATCTCATGCTTGCAGTGCGTGCCGCCAGTTCGATCACTCTCATTGCTGCCATCCTGGTGCTGGGCGGAGCGCTTGCCGCTGGCCACCGTCATCGCGTTTATGACGCCGTTGTCCTCAAGACGCTCGGAGCTACGCGGCTTCAACTCATGACCGCCTACGCGCTCGAATATCTGCTGCTTGGCGCGGCGACTGTCCTGTTCGGTGTTGCGGCCGGATCGATCGCGGCTTGGCGCATTGTGACTGACCTCATGACGCTGCCATTTCAGTGGCAGACTGGACCCGGGGTGGCGGCGGCAGCGATCGCTGTGGTAATCACGATAGTTTTTGGCCTGATCGGCACTTGGCCTGCGCTTGGTCGCAAGCCTGCGGCGGTGCTCCGGAATTTATAAAAATTTTACGGAAGTAAATTTAGCGACGATCGGTCGCGCTCAGTTTCAGCGATGCGGTAAGGTGCCGCCGCTCATCGCCCTTGCGATGCTTTAATGGTCGGCCAATATCACCTTCACACGGATACTCTGGTTGTGCGGATCGTGGGGCGTCCCGGTTTAACGACTTTGCTCGTTGCCAGACGTTCGATCCGGGGTTCGATCATGGCGCAATCCAATCGCGAAATTTCCACTACGACGTTTGGCGCCCCAATGAGCGGCGCCGAGGCAGCCGCCATCGACGCAGGGCTGCGCGCCTATATGGTTCGCGTCTACAACTGCATGGTCCTGGGCTTGGCCGTCACCGCGATCGCGGCTCTCGGCATTTACATGATTTCGGTGACGGACGACGCCGCGGCAGCCGCAAAGGTATTTCGCGGCGGCGCCGCGAGTTCTGCGCGGCTTGCCGGCAACCTGTATCTCACTCCGGTCGGGTACGCACTATTCGTAAGCCCGCTGAAGTGGGCCATCATCCTGGCGCCGCTCGGCCTCGTGTTCGGCCTGAGTTTTGTCATTGAGCGGCTGCGCCCCGCGGTCGCCCAGCTTCTGTTCTGGATCTATGCCGCGCTGATCGGCGTATCGCTGGGCTCTGTCTTCATGATCTACGCCCACACCTCGGTGGTCCGGGTGTTTTTCATCACGGCAGCTTCGTTTGGGGCGTTATCGCTGTGGGGCTACACAACGCGGCGAGACCTGACGGGCATCGGCTCGTTTCTGGTGATGGGCCTGTTCGGGATAATCATTGCCGGTCTTGTCAACCTGTTCCTGGCGAGTTCGGTTCTGCAGTGGATCATTTCGGCCGTGGGGGTGCTCGTCTTCTCCGGATTGACCGCTTGGGACACTCAACGGCTGAAGAACGAGTATATTTATGGCGCCATGGATGGTGACACTGCCGCGCGCACCGCGATTGTGGGTGCTCTATCCTTGTATCTCAATTTCGTTAACCTGTTCACGCTGCTTGTCCAGCTCTTTGGCGAGCGTGAGGATTGATCCGGAGCCCACCTGCTGGCTCGCGTCGGCCAATCCGAAGAGATGCCGACATAAGGACGACGTAAGGGCGCCCAACCGTTGACGCTAACTTAAAGCGCTAACGCCAATGAGGGTCGCCCCTACAACAGCCTACGTCGCCACGATGCTGAGATTGGCTGAAGCGAGTTGCTACGAGCGCGCCGAGACGGCGTCCGCGATCGCGACCGTACGCCGCGCCATGTCGGCATGCATGCGCTCGACCATGCGGCCGTCCAGCTGGACCACGCCCCTGGCTTGATTTTCGGGAAGTTCGAAGGCCGCAATGATCTTGCGGGCCTGAGTGATCTCGGCCTCGCTTGGGGAGAATGCCGCGTTGCAGGGTGCAATCTGGTTGGGATGGATCAGCGTCTTGCCATCGAATCCCATATCGCGCCCCTGATCGCACTCGCGGCGAAAACCTTCCTCGTCCGCGATGTCGTTGTAGACGCCATCCAGGATATCGATGCCGTATGCATGCGCGGCCACTATGGCGGTGGCGAGCCACGGCACCATCGGGGCGCGGCCGGGCAGCAGCCTGGCGCCGGTCTCTTTGGCGAGATCGTTCGTGCCCATCACGAAACCGGCCAGTCGCGTTTCCTGGTCGCGCGCGGTGGCGGCGATTGATGCTGCGTTGATGATGGCACGCGGTGTTTCAATCATCGCCCACACCTTAATTTTGCGCTCGGCCGTCATACTGATCAGCCGCCCCGCGATGGTCAGCAGGTCAGTAGGCTCTGATACCTTCGGCACCAGGAGGCCATCCGGGCCGGCCTTGGCAGCCGCATCAAGGTCCTCAAGCCACCACGCTGTATCGAGACCGTTGATGCGTACAATCACTTCGCGTGTGCCGAATCCGCCGGCTGTCACGGCCGTCATCACTTGCTGGCGCGCCGCTTCTTTGGCGCTCGGCGCAACCGCGTCTTCAAGATCAAGAATCACGGCGTCACAGGGCAGGGTCTTGGCCTTCTCCAAGGCTCTCGCGTTGGCACCAGGCATGTAGAGTGCGCTGCGGCGGGGGCGAATGTTCATGGCTGGGCTCCGTGTCGTCATTTAAGGGCCTGGCGAGTGCGGGCGTCCCGCCCGGTTTTTGGTCAACGCGCCTGTTTTAGTCTAAAAGAGCGGGGCGGGACGCTCCGCTCTCCGAGCAATAGCCATGCCTCCGGCTTTCACGTACGAAAGAGCTCGCGAAAGTGAGACGAGGTCGCATTGGGTGGCTGGGGCAGACGGCTGCAGAGCCGGGTGGGCGGTGGCGTTCGTTGGCTCGAGCCGCGACGACATTCGGGTTCGCGTAGTGGAGCATTTCCGCGATATTTTCGCTGCGCCCGAGCAGCCTCGCGTCGTTGCGGTGGACATCCCGATCGGGCTCCCGTCGCGCATTGGGCCGCAAGGACGCGGACCGGAACGCGCCGTGAGGACACTTCTGGGCAACCGGCAATCGTCGGTTTTCGCTGTGCCCTCGCGCAAGGCTATCTATGCAAAAGACTACCGCGAAGCTTGTCGTTTGGCCTTGGAAACATCCGACCCGCCGAAGAAAGTGTCGAAGCAGCTCTTCATGATCGCGCCCAAAATTCGCGACGTGGATGAGACGCTGCGTAATACGCCGTCCCTGACGGACCGGGTGTTCGAGAGTCATCCAGAGGTTGCATTCTGGCGACTCAACGGCGGCCAAGCTTTGCCGGAACCCAAGAAGGTCAAAGGGCGCCCATTTGGGCCTGGTCTCGCTTTGCGGCGGACTTTGCTCGCCGCCTACGGATTCACCAAAGCGGCGATAGAAACGGCGGCACCGGCCGGTGCGGCCATAGATGATCTTCTCGACGCATTGGCCTGTGCGGCGATCGCGCAACGCATACTCGCTCGCGTTGCCGTACCTTTTCCGGATCCTCCGTTGCGCGACGATTTCGGGTTGCCGATGGCGATCTGGGCGTAGGATCCTCGCGGCCTGACGATTGCGTCGACCAGGCAGTAGTCCCGGGTTGAGCGCAGCCAAACCCGGGGGGCAGCGTTGCCGTATAGAGAGGGCGTTTCCCGGATTTCGCTTTTTGCTAAATCAAGCTACGGCTTCACCACTTTGTGAGTCATGCCGCCTTCTGCTTGGCGCTGATCAGCTTGCGCTTGATAAGACACTCCGCGATCTGAACCGCGTTGAGCGCGGCGCCTTTGCGCAGGTTGTCGGATACGCACCATAGCACCAGCCCGTTCTCCACAGTGGGATCTTCGCGGATACGGCTGATATAGGTCGCGTCCTCGCCAACGCATTCATAAGGCGTGACGTAGCCGCCCGGCTCAAGCCGATCGATGACGAGGCAGCCCGGCGCGTTGCGCAGGATGGACCGGGCGTCGTCGGCCGAGATTGGCCGTTCGAACTCGATGTTGACCACTTCCGAATGGCCGATGAACACTGGCACCCGCACGCAGGTCGCGACCAGTTTAATTTTCGGGTCGAGGATTTTCTTCGTCTCCACCACCATCTTCCATTCTTCCTTGGTGAAGCCGTCCTCCATGAACACGTCGATCTGCGGGATCAGGTTGAAGGCGATACGCCTGGGAAATGTCGTATTTTCGATCTCACCGGCGGTGAATACTGCCTTGGTCTGGCTGAACAACTCGTCCATCGCGTCCCTGCCGGCGCCCGATACCGACTGGTATGTGGCCACCACGACCCGGGCGATCTTTGCATGGTCATGCAGCGGCTTGAGGGCGACCACAAGCTGGGCCGTCGAGCAGTTCGGGTTGGCGATAATTCCTTTCTTGCGAAACTCGGCGACCGCGTCGGCGTTTACTTCGGGAACGATCAACGGGACGTCCGGGTCCATACGCCAGCACGACGAATTGTCGATCACCACCGCGCCCTGCGCCGCGATACGCGGCGACCATTCCTTCGATACCCCAGAGCCCGCGGACATCAGACAAATGTCCACGTCGGAGAAGTCGTAATGATCAAGAGCCTTTACCTTGAGTGTCTGGTCCCCGTAGGACACCTCGACGCCCACACTTTTGCGCGAGGCCAGGGGAACCACCTCGTCGGCCGGGAAAGCCCGCTCGGCCAGTATGCTGAGCATTTCGCGGCCGACATTGCCGGTGGCGCCTGCGACAGCAACCTTGAGACCCATCTCAACTCTCCAACCCAT
>Ga0126384_10001471_pt1 | contig 13965 bp, 11 predicted proteins | sample PanSoiMetPlot_36_FD_92543 | JGI IMG/M metagenome (GOLD analysis project Ga0126384, IMG submission 92543) | Tropical forest soil microbial communities from Panama - MetaG Plot_36 | ecosystem: Environmental > Terrestrial > Soil > Tropical forest > Bulk soil | place: Panama | collected 2016-02-17 | reverse complement strand
CACCGGATCAGGAGCGCGGTAGATGATCTGCACGATCTGAGAGTCGGTAGATGGCTCGATCCACAGCTGTTTGCCCAGTTGGATAACTGCCGCTTCGAAGGCTTCTTGGGGTGACAATTCCTGCAGGAGACCTACCCGTGTCAGAAGCCATTTTGCCAGTCGCGGTCCAGCCCGGAGCATCTGGCGAACAGTCCCCCAGAATCCCGGGTCTGGGATTTCGCGAGGAACGTTGAGCTGAAGGGCTGTCACGACGCGTTCGAGCACCGGGCGACTGCGAATGATCTCGATCTCTGAGTTGATTTCTTCCTTGAGATTCAGCAAGATTGTCCACGACTCTTCCCGTCGCGACCCTGGAGACAGAAGATCCTGCTGGTAGGTGCGCACGTGGATCAGGACACTGCTGGAGGCTTGGTATTGGGGCCTTAGGAGCAAACTGAAAAGGAGAATCGTTCCCACAATGCCCACACTCAATCCCACCATGATCTTCTGTCGGCGAAAGAGAATATGGAGCAGGGTGTACAAGGTAGTTTTCGCGTTCACGCCTGACTCCTTGACGCCATCGGTTCTCGTGTGGACTGATGCCGGGCTAATCCCACAAGGAGCGATGGGGGGTTGGACGAAAGCCGGGCCACAGTGAGAATCGCACCGGGCTGACTGTGAAGAGAAATCGTTTGCTGAATTTTAAGAGTTGTTCCACAGAAGACACGCGGAATTCCAAGGTCGTTTCGGGAGGGGTAATCACGTAATGAAAGACTTCTGTACTAACGTCTCGGTCGAAGACCGTCTCCCGAGATCCGTCGGCGGAGACGATTGAAAGCGTGATGCGCCATTGGCCATGCAGCGACGGAGTTTCGAGCCAAAAATAGACGCTCTCGACCTTGCCCAGCTTGACCTGAAAGCGCGCCTCGTAGCGCCGCTCTCGGAGTCGTGACAACCGCAGTTCGCGAGGGGTACGAACGATGTGGATTTCTTGGTCTGTTTCTCCCTCCCTGACTACTTCTACTGGTCTAAGGTTCGCCAAGCCGTAATCCGATTCGGGACCGGCGGAATCGCCAAACTCCGGGAAAGCGACGTTGACCACGTCCGACGGCAGGAACAATTCTTCGGCAACTGCCGGGACGCGCAGGACAGCCAGCATGAGGAGGCCACAGACGAAAGTATAAAGACCCATAAAACCGTTCTTCTCGCCTATCGCTGACTAGAGGAGGAGGAATCGATCGGGATAATACTGAGGTTAAAATTACTCTGAAGAGGGAGCACATCGCGGATATATTGCTTCACGAATAGGTCTACCTTGGCGACCCCGGTCAGAGGCACGATGACAACGTCTCCGCTGGAAAGGAGGAGATCATTCTCCAGACTTTTCCCCGAGAGGGGGTGGGAGAGGTCCGTCTGGGTCCATTTGGTCTCCTCGAATTGGCCGCGCCGCAGAACGACGACTCGAGAAAGATCACCGGTGTCCTTGATTCCTCCTGCCTGCATAAGTGCTTGCAGCACGGAGATCTGTCCTTCGAATGCGACAACCTTGGGCGAGAGCACTTCACCACCAACGAAAATCTTCTGGTCAGCCGCTTTAGCCAGGGTCACCACAATAAAAGGTGGGTCGGCGAAGATCTTCTTGACGGTGTCGGCACCAACGAGAAGGGCGACATCCGGGTCAGTGAGATGTTTCTTGTAGCCTCTAAGGAGTTGCTGGTACAGCTCTGCTGGACGAAGCCCGGCAGCCTGAACCTCGCCCAAGAGCGGTAAGGAAATCTTGCCATCAGAGCGGATTCGCACCCCCAGATTGAGTTCCGGATTGTATACGAAGCGGAGTTCAAAGAAGTCCCCTTCCTTCAACACCTCGCCATAGCCGGTGTAGGTAATGAAGTCTGTATACCGTTGACTGATGAGGGACCGCAGTTCGGCCAACGTGAGCCCTTTAGCCGTGAGTTCTCCCACCAAGGCAAGAGAGATATTCCCATCTGGACGAACAGCCAGTGTCGCGTCCAGTTCTGGATTCTTAACGAACTTGACGGCAACCACGTCGCCGTTACGGAGACGATACGCCGCCGCCAGGGTCGAGTCGGCAGACTGAGGTTGATCTTCCACTGGAATCTCCTGTGACAATACCAGCGGTGACACTGAAGCGAGCTGGACGGGAGAAGGGTCAGTCTCGCCCGCCGACTGAAGTTTTGTCCTAACAGCTACGGAGCCTCCCGCCTGCCACCACTGCGACAGGCGGGCTGTCAAGTCAGGCTGTCGAGAGGCACACGCCGGTATCAGGAGAAGGAGCAGGACGGACCGGAGTGCATGATTACGCATGATGGCGAGCCTGCCTCTGGGATGCTTGTTCATTGCCGGAGCCAAAACGCCGCAGGAGAGTCTTGGACATGATCTTCAGATCAAGCCAGGGAGACATATTCCGCACGTAGTGAATATCGTACTTGATCCAGTCAGCGAAGGAGGTTTTGGTGTATCCCTCCACCTGCCAGAGTCCGGTGAGCCCAGGGCGCACGGAAAGACGAAGGTCGCGCCAGAGGGGATTATAGCGCATTTCATCCATGGAAAGGGGGCGCGGTCCGACCAGACTCATGTCGCCGCGCACCACATTCCACAGCTGTGGAACCTCATCCAGGTTTGTAGCCCGGAGAAACCACCCCACCCGAGTGATCCGCGGGTCTACGGTGAGTTTGAACATTGGTCCATCGACTTCGTTGCGCGAAGCGAGCTTTTGTTTCAGTTCCTCGGCGTTCACTACCATGGAGCGAAACTTGTACATGGAGAATGGATGCCCGCCCCGACCACAGCGGCTTTGACGAAAGATAATCGTGCCTGGGGAGTCCAGCTTGATCGCAAGGGCAATGAGAAGCATGACAGGAGAGAGCGCTGCCAGCGCCAGAGCTGCCACTGCCACATCGAAAACGCGCTTTCCTAGCAAATAGAGCCGCCGAGTCTTGGTCTGTCGGATCGGCAATGATGGAGTGGTCAGTTCGCTCAAGCTTAAAGGAGCCTGACTGCTGGAAGGAATCGCCATATCCATGACCTTTAACGGTTGCTCCAGCACGACGGTGTCACGGAAAATCGCGCCGTCTTCAACCTGTGCTCCTTCTCCCAGAATACAATGATCGAGGCGGGCGCCGCGGCCTATCCGGGCGCGGCGCATAACGACACAGTTGTTGAGGACAGCGTCGGACTCAATTTCGCACTGGTCGCCAATGGCCGTAGGGCCGACGAGGATGGCTCTCTCATGGAGGCGGGCATCTGAGCCGATTACCAGCGGAGGGAGGAGGACGGCAGTCGGCGAGATCTCTGGGCGACTACGCCCAAACGGTTCCAGCAGGTGTGGGAATTCTTCTCCCGTCTCTGACCCCTGCTTGAGGAGCACTTCTCTGTTTGCTAGCAGGTAATCCGCGGCATTGAAGATCCTCCGGCAGTATCCGGTAATGTTCCAGATAGCCGCGGGAGTCTGCCGTTCAGCGAGGAGCGGAAAGAGTTGCTCCTGTAAATCAAAGTAACTATCTGTTGGGATCAGGTTCAATACTTCTGGCTCAAACAGATAGAGTCCAGCTGGCCGAAACATGCTTCGTTTGTTCTGCATCGGATGGAGCCGGTGAATCGCCTTAACGTCTCGGTTGGTATCGACCTCGACGTGCTCCAACTCCCAAGGAAGGGGTTGGAAACGCATGGCTCCGACAGTTGCGACTGGACTCCGCTCTTGATGGAAGGCCAGCATCTGGCGTAAGTCTGCCTGCAAAAATAAATCACCGCTCACCACCCAAAAGGCGTTGTCGCGCAGCCGTTCCTCAAGTTCTTTGAGTGATCCTCCCGTTCCTGGGGTGGTCCTTTGTATAATACACTCGACCTGGAGTGGGGAACGGCGAAAATGTTCTTCCAATTGGTTGGCTGCCTCGACCGCACTAACGTCGACAGAGATAAGCAGGTGTTTGACTTCAGCCATAAGAAAAACGCCGGCGACATATTCGACCAACGGGCGATTCGCAACCGGCAAAAGAGGCTTGAGCGGCACTCCTAAGAACTTCTTCGCGGAAGATGGTCCGCCAGCCAAGACCACGGCTGTCCGGGGCGTGAGGTTCATAATTTTTCGTAAATGGTTTGCGGAATCACAAACGTCCGGCGGTTGAGGAGGGGTTCCACCCTGTCACATCCTGCGGCAGAGAGTTTGGCTAACGCCTGCGCGACCACTGGTACACGGGTCTTTCCCGCGTAGACGACGAGTAGCACCCGATCGACCTGCGAAGCGTATAACAACGACTCTGGGGAGGTGTTAATAGGAGAGCCATCCACGAGAATGAAGCGGTACAAGCCAGCTAACTGCGCTAAAAGGGTGCGAAATTGCATGGGCTTCAGGGCCTGGATGTAATCGGCAGGGAGGGTTCCCACGCCCATGGCTGAGAGGGTAGGAATGGTTGTGGGCTGGACAACCGCACTGGCCTCTCGGTTCCCAGCCAGGAGATCCCCTAATCCGATATGATCGGCCTTGCCAAAAACCTTGCAGATGTTCGGGCTATGAAAGTTCCCGTCGATCAACAAGACCGACCCAACCCTTTGTTCCGCCGCGGCGATGGCGAGCCCTACCGCCACCGAGGTGGTCCCTTCACCGCTATTGGCACTGCACACTAGCACCGCCTTAGATAGTCCTGGTCCGACGAGAGCGAAGAGATGTTGATAAATCCCGGAGAAAATGCGGCGGTTTTCCACAGTCAACAGTTTATTCAGAGTATGGTTAGTCTCTTCTAGCATTTTATTCAATATATGGTTAATTTCCTTGAGAGTTGGGTGAGCGTATCCCTGCTGGCCAGAGGCCAGCCCTGCTCTGCCTATGACAGGCACACAACCTTTTAGAGAATTCCTTCTGCTTGCAACCCAGACAGGTCTGCCTTCGTCAGTTTCAGCAGCGCGCCATAGACCTCAGCGTTGTGCTGGCCCAGCAGCGGTGCTGGCTGGACCTCGACTGGCGAGTCAGACAGTTGTACCGCACAGCCAGGCATCGTGAAGATGCCCTGGGTAGGATGTTCGATGGTAGTGATCATGCCACGGGCTTTGAGGTGCTCGTTAGCCAGGATGTCCCCGCTGTCGAGGACTGCACCGCAAGGTACACCAGCCTCGCCTAATACGCGCATCACCTCAAATTTATCTCGCTGGCGAGTCCAGGCCGCAATCGAGTCGAAGAGTTCATTGAAGTGTTTGTTCCTATTCCGTTGATCGGCAAAACGCGGGTCAACTATAATATCGGTCCGGCCGATCGCAGTGAGTAGGCTCTCCCACATCTCCTGGGTTGTAGTGATGAGAAAGGCGTAGTCGTTGGGGCCGCCAGGCGCACACGGATACAGGTCTGTTGGTGCGAGTGCAGTTACGCGGTTACCTCGGCGCTGCGCGGGAACGTCGCCAAGGTAGTGGCCCATCATTGCCACCCGGCTCAGGTTGACTACCGCATCCTGCATCGATACCTCCAGTCGTTGACCGCGGCCGGTCTTCTCACGTTGTAAGAGCGCAGCCAGGACGCCGACCGCACAGTGCACGCCGGTGCCGGTGTCACCGATGGTGGGGCCGGGCTTGAGCGGTTGCGTCTCCGGGGTGCCCGTGACACTCATTGCCCCGCCGACTGCTTGGGCAATCATGTCAAAGCTTTTGTAGCCCGCGTATGGCCCATAAGTACCGAACCCTTTGACCTGAGCGTAAATGAGCCGCGGATTGAGTTGGCTGACGACGTCGTAGCCGAGACCCAGTTCTTGAATCGCCCCTGGGCCATAGTTTTCGATCAGTACATCGAAGTGCGAAACAAGTTGTTTGAAGAGCGCTACTCCCCTGGGATTTTTGAGATTGAGGGTGACACTTTTTTTGTTGGCGTTGAGCAAAAGAAAATACGGCGAGTCCACCCCCGGTTTGTCAGTAATCAAGTAGCGTCCCTGGTCTCCTCCCTTGGGCGATTCGACTTTGACGACCTCAGCGCCAAGGAATGCCAAGAGTTCTGTGCATGAGGGCCCGGCTTCGAATTGGGTGAGATCGAGAATCTTGACATGATCCAATGCTTTCATAGCTGCTCTCCCGTTTTGAGATTCGGCTCATTCCGTTTCGGAGTCGCTTTCTTCCGCGTCACTGGGCGCGGTCGGTACAGGCTGATCGGCTGACGCTGAAGGAAGCGGTGTTGCGAATGGTCCTTCGGGCGACACTCCCGGCTCATTTGCTGCTGTCGGCTCATCCGCCGCTATCGGCTCTCCGGCTGCGGGTTCACTGGCCGCTGGCGGGACCTCGTCTGCACTGGAAGAAGGTGAAGGAGCTTCCGGCACGGGTTTGGTCGAGGCGGTGGCTGGTGGTGTGGGCTCAGCCTGCGCGTCAAAGGTCGAGGCCGGGGGAAGTGTATCGTCTACCGCCTCCGCCTCGTGAGTGGGAGTATTAGAGAAATGGATGCTGCCTTTAGCATCAATCCACTTATAAATCGCTCCCTGGGCAGAAGCAGAGGAACAGGCGAGGAAAAGAAACCCGCCCACTGAGATGGGCATAAGTATTTTCACGACAATGTTTCCTCCCCCCAAGATTCAGAAGTCTATGGTGGCATAAATAGTAGTCTCCATGCAACTGCCTGTGCTATGAAAAAGGCGTGAAACGTAAAGAAAATTCCCCTGCTGCGCGGAAGCTTGCTCACTCCCGGCGCCCGCCGCCGTTACACCAGACGACCCTGGAAGAGTCACTCGCCCGCTTAGGTCTTCGCAGCGTCACGGTCAAACGAATGTTCGGCGGACTCTGTTACTATGCCAATGGGAAGCCGTTTGCGATCCTGCTAGCCGCCTCTCTGGCGCTCAAGTTGTCCGGCCGACAGCTCCGCGGCGGGAGTGATCGAGGCGATGGCCAACTGTTCCACCCTGGAGGTGGAGACTTCGTCATGCGCGAATACCTCGAACTGAGCGAGCAGGCGTTAATGGACGAGGGTCGGGTCGATGCATACGTCTTGGCGAGTTATCGTTTCATTGCTGGGCAAGAGGCAATGGAAGAAGATCTCGCGTGGAGCGATCTGGTGCACGGACGAGAAGAATTATATAACCGGGCGAAAAGGAAGTAGGAGGGGAGACTATTTTCTCTCCTGCAGATTAAGAGAGGACGGGCGTGAAGACCGAGCGAGAATGAATTACTGCCGCACCCTCCCTCACCCTACCCTAGCCTTCGCCCACGATGGGAGAGGGAATGCTCACACCCCTAACATCTGCCGTGCCTCAGCTGGAGTGGCAACTTCCCGGCCCATGTCACGCGCCAACTGCGCGACCCGCGTAACTAACCGCGCGTTGCTGGGAAACTCTAACTCTCGGTAATGATAGTCTCCTAGACCGATGGAGACGTGGCCTCCGCGTTCCATTGCCGCTGCGGCTAGAGAAAGCAAGTTGCTGCCGTAGGAGAGGACCGACCACTGCCAGTTGGCGTTCACTGGGAAGAAATCGAGAAACGCTTCCATGCCTTTGATTGTTCCCGGGTGCCCAGCCAATATCCCCCCTTCCATCAAAGCCAGTTCGCAGTAGAGCGGTTCTGTGAAAAGGCCCATCTCTACGAACGCCTGCGTGGCACGGATCGAACCGACATGCCAGAGGGCCTGAATCGGTTTGACGCCAACCGACTTCATCGTCTCGGCGAAGAACTGCCAGGTTTTGGTGGTGTTCATGTACACCGTTTCCGTACTCTTAAATCGCTTGGCCTCAGAGTCGAACATATCGACGTTCCCGGTGGCCATATCGATCGGTCCGAGTTCAGGCTTGGTCAGCGGGTCTTTGGCCATTTCGACGATATGAGCAATGCGGGCTTCAGGGGAGGGCATCCACCAGGCGCCCAGTGTAGGCATGGTGATGAGGTCACTCTTTTCTTTGATCCGACGCACGGTCTCAGCGTACAGCTTGGGGTCTGCGGAAGGAGCACCGGTCTTGGGGTCGCGGGCATGGTAGTGGATGATCGACGCACCCTCACGCCAACACTCCAGAGCCTGGTTAGCAATTTCCTCTGGGCTGTAAGGCACGTTGGGGTTTGGCTCGCGCATGGTGTATTCGTTGATGCGCACTTCAATGATGACTTTGTTGGCCATACACTCCTCCTCAGCTTTTCCTCGTTGGCTGGTTTTTGGCCGCGAATATAGCGCGAACTGTAGACACTTTGAATGGCGGCTGCAAGCCGAGCCGGTGATGCCACAAGGGAGGGCATTGCCCCTAGTCTTGATCGAGAAGATCAGCCCTTCGCCTCTGCCAGAACTCCGAGTCTGGCCAACGAGTTTCTAAAGCGTAATAGAAATGACGAGCAGCGAGGTAGTGAGCGAAGCGGAGGTGGATGCGCTGGTCATAGTGTGAGAGCGCCAAGCGGTCGCCGCTCAAGTGCTGGGTAAGGACTGTTGCTACTTCGAACCCCGCTCGCAGCGCCAAGACGATACCAGCTGAGGAAAGAGGGTCAAAGGCGGATGCAGCGTCGCCGACCGCGAGCCATCCCTCGCCTACGACGGGGTCGAGGCAATGGGAAGCGGCTGAGCGAAGCGTGGGTTCTGAGCAGCGAAGGGCATCGGCGAGGAAATCGCGGATATGAAGGCTGCGGTCGAGCAGTGCGCACCACGGGTCAAGGCGATGGAGAGCATAGCGGCGCACTAAATCACTGTCGCTCAGGAAGCTGACAACGGCCTGGTTGCCAGGAAGACGCGAAGCATACCACCAGCCGTGCTGCGCGGCTTCGACCAGCGTGTGGAGATCTGCTTGGCTGTCGCTGCATGGCCCGAAGAGCGCGTATACGGCAACTAGCCGATCGCAATAGATTTTCTTGGCGCCGCAGCGGCGGGCGACGGTAGCGCTACGTCCCGTGGCGTCGACGAGAAACGACGCCCGAAGCTGTCGGACCCCATTGTGAGTGTGCACAGTCAGTGACCACCGGTCACCGTCGATCCGTGCAAAACTGGCAAGCCGGGTGCCGGTCCAGATCTCAGCGCCACCGCGCTCGGCCTCCCGTGCAAGGCTAGTATCGAAGCGAACGCGGTCGAGGTGCCAGCCCCCACCTTGAGAGCTGAAGAGCGCGTCGCCGAAGGCGAGTTCAGTGCTTCCCCAGGTAGAAGCGACACCACGAGACGGAAGGTAGGCATCCTGCTCGAAGGAGCTCCAGGCTCCGAGTGCCTGGAGAACTGACTGGAGGTCGGGCGGTACGGTCTCACCGAGACGAAAGGCATCGTAGGAGGACCTCTCAATCAAGATAACGCGGAGTCCAGCCCGCGTCAGGGCGACCGCTGTCGCTGTGCCGGCAGGACCGCCGCCGATGATGACGACGTCAGTTTGTGCAGTGGTTGTCACAAAAGCCTACTTTGGGTGCGGCAGCATCCGCGCTACTTCGACAAAGCGTGGCTCCTTGCTGTTTGTATGTTGCACTGTGGACAGCGCATGAATACCTCCCCATTCCTTCCAGAGATCTGGCGTCCGTCCCCACCAGGATTATCCTGCGAAAGAGAGGGTGCTGTCAAATGCCAAAGCATTCAGCTATCAGCCTCAAATCTCCGGGCAAACGGCTTATAGCTCATGGCAGGGAGCTTACGGCAGGAGCTATATGCCATAGAGCAAACGCAGTGAGCGAGCTATAGGTGATATACTAACTGCTGGAAGCTGATTGCTGACGAAAGTGACATATGGCCGACAACGTGCTCAGATGGTCTTCTTTGGGAGTCATAGCGGCTTCAGTGCTAGGAGCGCCGATCGAATGGTTGAAAAACACACTCGCGTTTCATCCGAACCCTGTGGTTCACACCTCCCCGGAGGCGTACGGACTTCCGTATGAAGATGTATGGTTCGGTGGGCCGGATGGCCGGACGCTGCACGGCTGGTATATCCCGCATCTCAAACAAGCTTCCGCCCTGCCGGAACCTTTGTTCATCTGGTTCCACGGTAACGCCGGCAATATTGCACATCGCCTGCCGCAACTCCACCTGCTCTATCAACAGGTGGGGGGAAACCATTTCTTGTTCGACTATCGAGGCTTCGGCAAAAGCCGAGGGAAGCCGACCATCGGTGGTATTTTAGCTGATGGACGCGACGCCGTCACTCTGGTCTGGTCACGGGGCTGGGCGACAGGGAAAAGGTTGGTGTATTTCGGGGAATCTTTGGGCTGTGCGGTGATTGTGGAGTTGGCGGTGGAGCGCCCGTCAGACCGGGTGATTCTGTCAGCACCGTTCTATTCGCTCCGCGCCATGGGCCAGTTGGTACTGCCGCCATTAGCGTTTTTAGTGGATAATGACCTCAATTCGGCCCGGCGGATTGGGCAGTTGCGTGCGCCGCTCCTGGTGATTCACGGTGCCGCTGACAAAACCGTGCCGTTTCAGCAGGGGCAGGACCTCTATGCGCTCGCGCCGCAACCTAAAGTATTCCACGCCGTGCTTGGAGGTGGGCATACCGATCTGCACGAAGTTGGTGGAGATGCCTACTTACGAGTGCTACAAAATTTCGTATTTGGGTCGCCATCATGAGAGAGAACGGTCAGCCGACCCTCTGGCGTCGTCTCTGGCGCTGGTTGCGTTACCCGTTCGCGATCGTTACAGCTGTGGGCGTTGCCGGAGTGATCTGGGTCGCCTGGCTTTTGTCCGGTCAACGGTATCACCAGATGCTTACCCAGCAACTCAGTGCCCAACTCGGTGCCGAGGTGCGCATGGTCAGCAGCCGTCTCTCTTTCCGTCATGGGCTGGGTATTGAGCTCAATACCGTGGCCGTGCAACGGAAACCAGAAACCAGTCCATTTTTTACCGCCGAGCGTATTGACGTGCTTCTCGACTTTTTCGCGCTCGTGCATGGACACTTACTCTTTCGCCACATTGATTGTACGAGACCGCATATTCGTCTTCCTGAGGGAGTGGGGACCGCTGCCGCCTTGCTCGATCGCTCTCCGGTAAGGCCAGGGCAGACAGAGCCTGCCGGCCAATGGACTGGAGGATGGTTTTCGCCAACGCTCGCGCTCCAACGGTTGCGCTGGGATGATGGCGAGATTGTCTATGCCGCAAAGCCTCCTGGGACTTCTTTACTTCTGACCCATACTGACGCTGCTCTGGAGTATGCTCGTGATGCGGGGCTTACTCTGCAACTCAGCGCTGCTCTGGGGCAGAGTGGAGAGATGGGACAGATTGCTCTGCAAGCCTCGGCACCCAAATGGGGAGGCGAGATTGTCCTCAGTCAGATCCAGTGGCAAGGCCATATACGTCTGAACGGCGTGATGGTGCAACAAGTGGGGCGTTCGCTCGGTGCTGAGTGGCCGTCTATGACGCTCAACCTTAACGGACAGTATCGGGGGAAATGGGAAGGGCCGCTTGAATTGGCTGGTGAGGTGCAGGTGGAGGGTGTACGGGCCGGTGGGGTGCGGGTCCGCGAAGGGAGAGCCCGGTTGACCAAGCTGCACTGGGCGGGTCTTAGGGGAACTGCCTTTGCGCTCCGCTCTATCCTGCCGGCCGTCGTGGCCGAACTGCGCCTTGACGATCTCAGGGGAGAAGTGGGAAACTGGCCCTTATCAGTAGTGCTGCAAAAAGGCGAGGTCACTCTGCGTAATGGTGAGTTGATGGCAAGCGGGATCGCTGGAACCTACGGCGCAAGGTCACAAATCACTGATATAACTGGGACGCTCAAAAATCTTCTGGCCGGTCAGGGGCCGAGCCTTGATTTTCGTGTGGCGGCTGACCTGGACCTCGAAGAATGGGGTGCGCAGGCACTGACTGCTTATGCTGACACCATACCGCCTAGCTTTTCTCAATACCTGACCCAGCCCCGCGGACGCGCACTGGTGCGCCTGGAGCTGCAGGCATCCGGATCTCGGGCGCCGAGCTATAGCGGAGAGGTGACTTTAGAGCAAGCCGGATTTCACGCTCCGCAGTGGAACCTTGACGTCTCTGACTTGGGTGGCAAAGTGCAACTGACGAAGACCGCTCTTACGACTGATGGCCTGACCTTTCGTCTCGGGGAGTCGTGGCTGAATGTGCAGGGGAGTGTCCGCGATTATCTTGCGTCTCATCCCCAGCCAGACTTACGCCTCGCTTTTACTGCGGTCCGCGACCACGATCTCGTTTCGTTCATACCGCCAGGGCAACTCCTGCCGCAAAATGGCACGGTGAGTGGCCAGATCAGCGTCACTGTCCCGCAGCAAGGTGGAAGAACACAAGTTGACGGCCGTGTCACTCTCCGCCGTATCCGCCTGGATCTCGTCGACTTTCTCCAGCCGCTTGAGGTGATGGACGGAGAACTTTCCTGGCAGGGGCAGAGTGGCACCTTTATCGTCAAGCAGGGTCGACTTCCTGGCGGCGAGTTTTCTGGACGCGGGCACTTACTCAGCTCTGCGCCTTTGAATCTCGAACTATCCGCTGATTTTGGCGACGTGAACCTAGAATCGGCCTTGGCTCTCGATAAGCCAGAGGACTCGAGTCCCAGAGATGCAAGCAGAATTGTGCGGGCGAACCTGACCTGCGGCCGTCTCACCTATAAGGGGCTTCAGGTTGAAGACTTACGCTTCTCGTGCCAGTGGCATGATCGCCAGGCTAACCTGCGCGTCACTGAGGCCAAAACTCAAGGGGGGACACTTCAGGGAGAGGCAGTGCTCTGGCCTGATAGTGATGCCATGTTCGTCTCACCACAACTGGCTAATGTAAACCTCCCTGGTTTCTTCAAGGCTCTGGGCACTCCGACCGAGCTGCTCAGCGGGACTCTGGCCGGGGAGGGAAAGATTTACCTGCCGGATTGGCACGCGTGGGACAGCCTCGCTGGTTGGGATGGCACACTTTCACTGGAAGTGAAAGATGGGGTGGCACGGCGGGTGCCGATTCTGGTGCGGTTATGGTCGGCACTCAGCTTGCAAGGGTTGCTCAGCTTCCAATTTCCCAGCTTGCCGAACGAAGGACTGGCATTTTCGTCGCTCACTGGCGACCTCGCTCTCGGAAATGGACTTGCGGTCACGAAAAATTTGTCGCTCAACAGCAGCGCCGTACGGATTGATGCACGTGGTGAGATCAATCTGGCGCAGCGGACTCTGGATCTCAAGACCGGCATAGTCCCTTTACACGGAATCACCAGCAGCGTGGCGAAGGTGCCCTTAGCCGGTAAACTTCTCGCTCGCGGCGCCGATATACTGACCACCTTACCTTTCCGAGTCAGCGGCCCGTACGGTAATCCAACCGTGACGCCGCTGTTGGTGGATATGGGACAACCATAGAGGAGTCTACGAACGTGTGTATGGGAGGAACAAGCTGGCGGCGAGCGGACGCCCACCTTTCGTTCACTTTTAGCTTTTCTCATTCTTCTGTTATGATATCTTCCCATTTAACTACATCTGGGCTGTGCCGATATTAAAAGAAGTAGGGAGGAAAACCGTGCGCTCACTCAACATGCGACCCAACCCCCAGACCCAGCGAAAGAAATCTGGGGTGAAAACCTTCCCCGGCGACGTCAACTACCGTTCATTTTTCGAGCATGCCCCAGAAGGTCTCTTCCGTAGTACGCCGGAGGGGTACTTCATCGAAGTCAACCCGGCGTTGGTGCGAATGCTCGGTTATCGCTCCGCCGAGGAAGTATTGGCGCTGAAGATCCCGGATGATCTCTATGTTGATCCAGCCCAGCGTGAGCAACTGCGCACCAACTACGAGAGCGTTGGAGTGGTGCAGGGTACAGAACTCCTGTGGAAGAAAAAAAGCGGCGAGCTTATAGTCGTCAGCTTGTATGCTAGGGTACTGCGTGACTCGCGGGGGCGACTGTTGGGGTACGAAGGCTTGGTGCTGGATGTCACCGAGCGTAAGCGATCAGAGGAGGGGCTGCGCTGGAATGAGGAACGGTATCGTTCGTTGGCAGTGGCCACGACGCAAATCGTGTGGACGTTTGATCCCCAGGGTCAACCAGTGAACGATCTACCGTTGTGGCGGGCTTTTACTGGCCAAAGCGTGGAGGAGATTAAACGAGGCGAGTGGAGTAATGCCCTCCATCCCGAGGATCGCGAGCGCAT
>Ga0126384_10001469_pt1 | contig 13977 bp, 9 predicted proteins | sample PanSoiMetPlot_36_FD_92543 | JGI IMG/M metagenome (GOLD analysis project Ga0126384, IMG submission 92543) | Tropical forest soil microbial communities from Panama - MetaG Plot_36 | ecosystem: Environmental > Terrestrial > Soil > Tropical forest > Bulk soil | place: Panama | collected 2016-02-17 | reverse complement strand
CTTCTTGCGAGCGCGATCAGCTCGGAGAGCGAACTGACCCCTATTCTGGGCGAGACGGCGAGCAGCAAGCCTTCTTTGCCGGTCAAGCCGATCGGAACCAGATCCCGATTGACATCGAACGGCAGTTTGTCCTTCTGCGCTGGAAGAATGGTGAAAGTAGACGACGGCGCTGCAAGCAGGCTGTACCCGTCGCATGCGGCCGAAAGTACTGCTTGCGCGCCGATCACCCCGCCGCCCCCCGGGCGGTTTTCGACCACAACCTGCTGAGCCCACATCCGCGTCAGCTGCTCGGCGACGATACGTATTCTGACATCGGGCGCCGATCCTGCAGGAAGCGAGTGGATGATCCGCACAGGACGCGACGGATATTTGTCTTGTGCCATGCCGAAATTGCAGCCGATCAGCCCGACGGCGATGGTCAGCGGTGCGAGTAGCGTCGCTCGACTGGTCTTCATTGTCGCCTCATGACTTGACCGAACAGGATTTGCGATCGGTATGCAGGACCGTCAGTGTGCGCGTTCTTTGCTTAGCAACAAGTTCTATGTTTCTATCAGTACATAGACGTTTGCCTATGGAGGGAAGCGTGCAGTGGGAAGACCGCATCGGCCGCCGCCTCAAACTGCGGGACGTGAATATTCTGCTCGCCGTCGTGCAATCTGGAAGCATGGCGACAGCTGCCGAGCGCCTCGCCGTCTCGCAACCGGTCGTGTCAAAGGCGATCGCGGACCTGGAGCACATACTAGGTGTCCGTCTGCTCGATCGCAGCCGACAAGGGGTCGAGCCGACATCCTATGGCCAGGCATTGCTCCAGCGGGGACTTGCTGCGTTCGATGAGCTGAGGCAAGGCGTCAAGGACATCGAGTTTCTCGCTGATCCGACCGCGGGCGAGGTGCGGATCGGAGCGTCTGACGCGTTGGCTGCCGGGCTACTCCCTGTCGTCGTCAACCGCCTCTACCGGCAATATCCGCGACTACTCGTTCATGTGACGACCGGAGTCCCTGACAGCCTCTTTCGAGAGCTGCGCGAACGCAATGTCGACTTCATCATCGGACGGCTGTTTTCGAGAATAGAAGAGGACTTTACTTCTGAACCCTTATTCGACGAGCCAATATTCGTGGTAGCCGGAGCGCAGAGTCGATGGCTTGCCCGTCGCAAGATCGAACTTGCCCAACTGTTAGATGAGCCTTGGCTCCTGCCGCCGAGCGAAAGTGCTCCAGGCGCCCTGATTGCCGCAAAATTCCGCCAGTGCGGTTTGAGCGTTCCACAAGCTGCTGTGGTCACCAACTCCATACAAATGATGAGTGTCTTGCTGGCGTCAGGAGGGTTCCTGGGGATGTATCCCCGCTCCGTCCTGCAGTTCGGTGCCAAGCATTTAACGCCCAAGATCCTGCCCGTCAGGCTACCTGATCAGTTCGCGCCGGTTGGAATTGTGACCTTGAAAAATCGCACCCTCGGCTCGACGGCACGCCTTTTCATCGACAGCGTTCGCGAGGTCGCAAAGCCATTGACGAAAGGAAGCACACGATGAGGGCCGACTTCGACGGTCAAGAACGGCCGGGATGAGAGAACAGAAGAGCCGGGTACGTCGGGCGTGCCCGGCGGCGCCGCGAGCTTGATCGGCGCTGGAACTCGGCTACCAGCCTCCCACAGCATGCCCGGCCGCGTGGCTTGAGCGGCGCGGTTGGGTGCACTGGCAGAGTGGCGTACGTGAAATGTGTGGGAAAGACCCGTCCACATTACACTCAGTGGGATTTTCGAAGCTTCGAGCGGGACTGGCCACAGGCGTGAGAAGCTTCCGGGAGGCTAAGTGCTATCTTGTCCGCCAATGACGCAAACAATTTGAGCATGTGCATGGACCGTTCCCTGTGTGCCAAGCGGTCCTGTGCTATCTATACTCTTCCTCAGGGGTCATGCGAGAGAATGCCAGCAAGTGCTTCGCACGCGGCGGCGCTCGCCTTCCCATGGCACGCGATGCATTTTTCGAAGCGCGGCCTTCTGCTTAAGTCTTCCCGCGTTCGAACCTGCTGAAGTGCGCGCTGCGCTGAAAGATAGGAGCATTCCATGACCAATCGCCGAGCCAGCTGCAGCTGCGGCCAGCTCAACCTGACCATCGAGGGCGAGCCCGCACGCATCTCCATGTGCCACTGTTTGGAGTGCCAACGCCGCACTGGCGCCGTGATCAGCAACCAGGCGCGATTCCGTCGCGAGCAGATTACGTTCGCCGGCAAGTCTGCCGCGTGGACGCGCACGGCGGAGAGCGGCAACGCCATCACTTTCCACTTCTGTCCGACATGCGGGTCCACGGTCTACTGGGAAGGCCAAGGCTTTCCTGGTTACGTCATGGTAGCCATCGGCACCTTTGCCGACCCAAACTTTCCCGGGCCCACGATCTCGGGCTGGGAAGTATCCAGACACCTCTGGCTCACGCTCCCGCCCGACACGCCCCCCCACCGCCTGCCTAAGCAGGGCTGAGGCCGCTGCGCGCAGGCGGGCCCAGAGCGTCGAACATCAACACAACATCTGGATGACAATGATGCGGACGCTCGGTATGGCACTGCCGCAATCACACGCGGGGCGCACTTCGCAGCCTGAGTTGCGCATGACAGCGCGTCTCTTTGGCTTGCTGCAACGGCAGAACGCCAACAGAATCGTTAGCCCCCTGAAGTTTCCCCTCTCACGACTTGGTAGACGGCGGCGTGGTAGCAAACGATTCAGTCTCCATTGATAATAGAGTCTCGGGCAGCTGCGAGCTCCTTCACAAAAAAATCTGCGTCCCCCCTGGTGTGAGAGCTCTGAACTTGCAACCTGATCCGGGCGCGGTTGACGGCCACGCCGGGAAATTCGACGAGGTTCGATGCGATCCCGTTGCTCGACAAGGTCTGCCACAACACGCGGGCGGGACCATCCTGGCCAAGCAACACTGGGACGATTGCCGAGGGGCCGCCCAGACAGGTGAAGCCATTACCGGTCAATAGTGAACGGAGATATTCGCTGTTGCCGTACAATTGCTCGCGGCGTCTGGCACCTTCTCCAGACGTCACGATGCGAAGCGCGGCCCGCACGATAGCCACTTGTATGGGGGATAGCGCATTAGAGAACGTTTGTGGGCATGAGTACATTTTCAAGTACTCTTTTGTAGCCGCATCCTTCATGGCCACAAACCCGCCATTGGACGCGAACGTCTTCGAAAAGCTACCGATCAGTAGATCGGGGCAGGAAACAGCATTCTGGACCTCCAAGCACCCGAGCCCACGGCGGCCGAGACACCCAAGGTCGTGAGCGACATCCACCAGGGCCACGGCATCGTATTTGCGACAAATGTCGAGAAACCGCCGAAGATCCGGAGTGTCAGAATCCATCGAAAAGATTGACTCGGTGACCGCAAGAACCAAGGAACTGGGATACTTTGCACGTATCCGCGCAAGCCGTCGTTCGAAGGCGTCATTATCCAGATGGGGTACGGATGCGACTTTGGAGGTCGCTGCTCTTGCACCCTCTTGCAAACAGGCATGGTTGAGGGCGTCCATGACAACCCAATCATCTGACCGTACGAGACACTTCACCACGCCGTAGCCTGCCGCCCAACCAGTAGGAAACAGCAATACGTGCTCATAGCCCAAGAACTCAGCCAATTCGGCCTCGAGTTTTCGCGAGATCAGGGTATTGCCAAGTAAGGCGGAGGAACCAGCACTGTGCGCGCCGAACTCGTCCAGTGCTGAGATCGCTGCCTCCCGGATGCAATCGTGCTTCGCCAGGCTCAGGTAATCCTGCGAACAATAATTGGGACCTTTGACATGGCGACCACACCCATCGACCATGCTGCTGTTGGGGAGGGGCGCACTGTGCAGGGTCTTGTCGTAGGCCCACGACCCGTCCCGCCGTCGCGCCGATTGCCATCCGTAATAGCCGCACAGTCGATCTTTGAGCGTCAGCCCTGACAGTTCACGGAAATCGGCGAGCGTGATGTCTAAATGCTGCATGAGTTCCTCTTTCCAGTAGGGCCCTTGCAAAGGCCAGCATGCTGCAGTTGCAGGACCGCGGCGAGGTCGGCAAACCTGAGCACCCCCGTTGTTCGCCGGTATTCCGGCCCGAGGAGATGGAGATTTCGGGCGCCACCCTGGACAGCAGCACCGCTTCAGGTCGACCTTTGACCTCCCATCGCGCGAGTAGCGCGGGCGCTTGCTTTCGCGGTAGCAGGCGACATTTCTGTGTCAAGCGAACGGCAAAGATCCCCAAGAGCACTCCCGAAACCTCCTCATCATTCGCTGTGAAATAGAGCTTTATAGCCAGGGCGGACAAGCGGTAGCGCCTTGGCGAAAATCGGTGTAGCGGCGAAGGATCGCTTGCCGAGCCCGCGCACCATGCGATTTCCTCATCACACACCTTAGCTTGCGGCATCGTCGGGCGAGATGACGAAAACGTCCGATGCAGCGATCACTGCCTTAGGCACGCCACTCGGCACAGTAACCTCATGCGGTTCGCCACTCGGGGTATGACGATGAGGGCCAAGAGCGCCAAATATCTTGCACGTGCAAGCGCGCTTGCCAAAGCCATCGATCTCGCGGTGGCGCTCCGATCATCGCCACCCTGGGAAGACCGGGGCGCCGTGGAGCACTACCTCTGGTGCAAGGAAAGGGTGGTACCGCCATATGTGGATCCGGTGAATGCGAACATTCGCGGTCTGGCGCAGCTGGAGGACATCTTCTTCACGGAGTGGAATGAGGGCAGCGGAGAGGATATTGAGCGCTTCTGGCAACTTGTCGCTGAATGCGGGCTGCCGTTCGAGAGGAAGGATCGTGTGCGTGATGTCCTCAACCGAGGCCACATCACCAACGAGATCGAGTATCAGACCATTAAGGATTCGATCGTGATCCAACAGCAGATGGGAAAGATTTCGGCGACCGAGGCGGAAAGGTTGGACAAGATGCTCGGTCAGTTCGAGCAGCGAGCCAACAGGCGTCGTTCCCGCTGAGGGGCCGTTTGCTGTAACCCTCCAGAATTCAACTCGAGGTCTACCTTCGACCAGACCGCGTTCATCGTCGCGGTTCTGGCTGACGTCCTTCCAATGTACACTCAAGCCAGCTGCTTCAGTGAGGCCTCGATCAGATCGATGTCCTTGCGTGGGTTCTTCAGGGGGCCAACCTCGGCGCCATAATCCCGGTTGCCATTCTGGGCGGGAATTTCAGAACGATGCCAGTCGTGGACGGCGCTCGAGTCCCTCGCCGGCTGCCCGGCGATCGTCACCTGCTCGGCTAAGGCATCATGCACATAAAGACGTCGAACCAGCACGTCGATGACGCGAGCGCTTGCACCTGGGTAGGACGAGAAAGCCGTTCGGCTATTGGCCTTGCGCCCTTGGCCTCATGATTGCGTTCGAAACTTGATGCGAGCTGGAGCTTGTCATCAGCATTGTCGGCGTGTCCGCACGTCCAAGACACGACCAGCCTCTATCCGGCGCAACAGCATATCGGGGCGCTCGATGTCGTAAGTACGCAGGTCCCGTCGAGCGCCGCTTTCGCCTGGATCATCACCGATGACGAGCGCTCCCATACCGCCTTTAACACTTCATGATACATTATGGTGTCGGCCGCGGTCCTCCTGGCGAGGTGCGGCGCGGCAGCTAGAGTGGCCAACCAGGAACAGACAAAGGGTAGCCCGTGAAGGTCACTGCCATCGAAACCATACGCCTTGCAGAGTTCCCCAACCTGTTGTGGGTGCAGGTTCTGACCGACGATGGCGTGACGGGGCTGGGCGAGACCTTCTATGGTCCAGCCGCCGCCGAGGGGCACATTCACGGCATCATCGCGCCCTATCTGATCGGCAAGGACCCGCGCAACATTGAAGCGCACCAGGCGCACCTGACGGGCTACATCGGCTTCACGGGCGCCAGCGCCGAAATGCGGGGCCGTTCCGCGATCGACATCGCATTGTGGGACATCCTGGGGCAGAGCGTCGGCCTGCCGCTGTGCGACCTGCTGGGTGGGAGGGTACGCGACGAGATTGCGGTCTACAATACATGCGCGGGCTACTCCTACGTGCAGACGCGGCCCACTCAGGGCACCGACAACTTCGGCCTCGACGCGGCCAAGGGGCAGTACGAGGATCTCGACGCGTTTCTGAGCCGCGCCGACGAACTGGCGGCGTCGCTTCTCGAGCAGGGTATCACGGCCATGAAGATCTGGCCGTTCGACTACGCCGCGGAGCGTACGTCAGGCCAATGGATCGATGCGGAGGCTCTGCGGCGCGCGCTCGTGCCGTTCGAGAAGATTCGCAAGGCGGTCGGCGACCGCATGGATGTCGCCGCCGAGCTTCACTCCCTGTGGAGCCGACCGCAAGCGATCAAGATCGCCCGAGCGCTTGAGCCGCTGCAACCCATGTGGGTGGAAGATCCAGTGTTCATGGACCACCTGCACTCGATCGGCGAGGTGGCGCGGGCGACGCGGGTCCCGATCGCCGTCGGCGAGACGCGTGGGGGGCGGGCCGACTTCCGCGCCTTGCTTGAGCTGGAGGCGCTGTCAATGCTGATCATGGACGTGACGTGGGGCGGCGGCGTGAGCGAGGCGCGCAAGGTCGCGGCGATGGCGGAGGCCTGGCACGTGCCGGTGGCTTTCCACGACTGCACCGGGCCAGTCGCGCTGACGGTATCGACGCATCTTGCGCTGCACGCGCGCAATTGCTGGGTGCAGGAGGTGGTGCGCGCCTTCTACTACGGCTGGTACCACCGCTTCGTTACCGGGCTGCCGCCGCTGGTGAGAGGCCGGATCACGGTGCCGACCGGGCCCGGACTTGGGCTCTCCCTGCAACCCGGGATCGTGCAACGCCCGGACGCGGCCGTGCGGCGCACAACGCCACGCGATCTTTGAGGGCGATGAAACGGAATTTTCGTCACGCCGGCGCGTTGGGATAAGAAGCCTCCGGGTCGCGTCCACCGACTGGTCTATTCACCCGTTGACTTCTACCGAGCCAGAGGTTTCCCCAGAGCCTCCATCTTTTCACCACCGAGCAATCCACGCGGGCCAGACCCGCAGGTGGAGGGCGTAGGTTCATGCTCCGCAAATGTAGTAATGAGAGCACCGGCGTTGGAGGCAGTCCAAAGCAGCAATCGGCCGCGCAATTGATGAGACGCAAGCATCGCACCTATTGGAACACTTTGCCGTCTAGTGCTGAAGCCGACAGTGGGGGGCGTCGTGATGCAACGTGGTCGGAGTTATTGCCGTTGCCCCTGAAGCCCGTACTGTTCAAGTTCCGGGGGGGAAAAAGATGCAGATGATGTGCTTCACTCCCATTGCCCCGGCCCGCATACATGCGTGCATGCGGTTATCTTTCGATTCACGGCGCGGAAGGTTTTGTGGCACGATCGCCGTGCCATGCTTCGTCGTCACAGAGATCTGCGGCAAGCTCCCGCTCTGGACGGTCTGTGCGAAGGCCCAGCTCTCCACAGGAGCGCAGTCGATAGCGTGGCAACATTCTGCGGGATACCAGTCATGCGCCTCCCCGGACGTCGCCGGACCCAGAACGCTCGCAGTGAGGAGGAGAAGTGCGCCCGCACGGTAAAGATTGGGCCTAGTAACCTTCGTTGAAATTGCCATCACAAAAAGCAAATGTTGCACACAGCGGTTTGGGCCTTCAACAAAGGTGGGAGAGCTTGGTTCCCCTTTGTTCGGAACCGCACGAAAGCACGTCGAGGGCCGCCTCAATAATACCCAGACCACGATCCCGTTGCTGCTTTGCGAACTCGACGATGAGGATCGCATTTTTGGCAGCCAGCCCGACGAGCAGCACAAGCCCGATTTGCACGTAGATATTGAGGGCGAGCAGGATGCTGATGGCGATGCCTGGCGTCCTGCGCGCCGCGGTTACGACCTGCCTTAGCACATCCTGAGTTCGCTCGACCGACGCCGCATTGGGTAGCTGAACGTTCACAAACAAATAGCCCTGGTCCTCGGCGGGAATGAACGCGGCTGGCAGCAGCCGAAAGCGATGAACACGACGATCAAAAAGACGGGTATCGCCAACACCAGACGTCCGAGCCGGTCGACGGCGCTGGTGTAGCCGCGGCGCGACAGCTCGAGGGCACCTCCACGGGTGCTACGCCCACCACCGCCTGAGGTGGGTTCTGCGCGGCTGGCAGGCCAGGCGAGGCGAGCAGGCCCATGGCAATGCCCAGGGCGGCGGATGCGAATTCCCAGAAACAGTGTGGCGGTGGTCATGCCGGCGACCGCTCGCGTTCCCCCTGTTGAACCGAGCCCGGCAACAACGGTTCCTTGTGGCCACGACAACGATCACGGGGGCGTCTTCTCAGCGCTTGAGATTGGAGCTTGGCCCCCGCTGATCGTGCGCGCGCAGGGGTTGGCCACACCGGGATGAGTGCTCTCGCCCAGCCTGCCAACAAGATTGGGCGGGCCGCACGCGGATGGCCAGCGGTTACCCTCTTGCCGAGGCGCAGCCGCGTGGCGTTCACTTACGTTCGGCAGGCCCTGCCGGGCCACCTCGGAAATACTGGCACCTGGCGCCCGACTTTGGCGTAGAGCGCGCCTTGGTATTCTGTGAGAACCGACGTCGGCGGCCGATACTGGTAATAATCTCAAAAACGCTGCAAACCGTTCGGCTTACCGTCAGCCGTTTGGCGAACGCGATCGAAGATCAACTTCCCCAATGCGAACGGTCACATTGCCGGTTGAGGTAATTCGCATTCTTCGGGACGGAGGCGGATGGGCGCGCGCTTGGTTTTTGCTAAGAGCCACGTTGAACCGTCGGCACTATCGGATCACTTGGACTAGCGTTCTCGATGGCGCCACCTCCTGGTTGGTGACGATGTTAACTCACGGTAACCTCGTCGCCTCGAACAGAGTGAGACCGTGAAATTGGCGAGCCCGGAAGCGGGAGAAAATGCCTTCAGCTTCGGCATCGAAGCATGATCGGCAGGTGTATCGGGCGGCGCTTATTCGTTTGTTGCGGCTGTTGCAGCTTTTAACCCGCAGTAGTCCCTCAACAGGCGACCGTCTCTGTCCGTCGATGTTTCGGGCTTGATCCACTCGCATCCTTCGACGTTGATGCAGGCGAGCTGAGGTAGCCCCTTACACTTGCTCGGCGTTTTCGGACCTGGCGCCTTTGCGATTTTTGGCGGCGGCGTCGATTTCTCAACATTAACAACCGTCGGCGGCGCAGGTGTTTCAGGAACGGTGGACAGAGGTGGAGACGCGATAGAGGCGGCTGAAACTTGCTCGGGAGCATCAGACGCGCAGGCGGTTACAACTAACGCAGCCAGAACGACAAATGAAAAATGAACGTGCATGGCGATACTTCCCCACGGCCAAAAATGACGCGAAAGGAACGAAAAAGCAACTGTTTACCCAGCTCGATCACGAAGCCAGTGAGTACGGAGGCACCGCGGTCAGGCCCGTCGTGGGGTCGCATTTTTCAGGGGGCAATGGTGCAAGCCACAACCGAACGCCGTCCAGGGTCGCGGAAGCGATCTGGTCACCGCAGGTTTTGGCCGGTGTGCGCTTGGGCCAAACATCGCCAGCAAATTGGATCGCGCTCTGACGGGCTATCCTGGCTTCCAGGTACCTGGAGAGAGCTCTGGCCGCTCGCTTGTTTCGCCCCCTGTTGGAGCAACGAATGCATAGAGTTTTTCAAGCGGAACCTCAGGCTGCAATCGCCGACCTAACGACCATTAAATCTGTGGAAACCTGAAGGTAACTCGGCCTGGTGGGAGCTCAGACCACACGTAAAACGGCTTGCATCGTTGGCCGCAAAATTGCGCTCAGGGTGGAGTAATAAGGGAATTGCCCCTCCTCAAGCGCGCTGCGCTGCAGCAATAATGAGAACGGTATGGCGTTGTCTGCCGAGTTGCCGCAAGATACCTTTCGTCGGGTGACCCGGGGGGCTCCGCTACACAGAATGGCCCACGGTATCTCCGTTTATGGCAGTCACGCCCCGTCGATTTGAAATCGATTACAGCATCTGAGATGATCGGGTCTGACGTCGGGGGGTATGCTGCGGCGGCATGAGTGTTCCCCTCATTTCGCTCGCGTTCGATCGGGGTGCCGGGTTTGCTCATTTCGCACTGAGCATCTCGATCCAGGCGTCGCCGACGGACGCCTGACGGCGGAGCAACTCGGCAAGTTTGCGGAGGTGCTCGGCTGCAAACTCAAGCCGATAGAGCGCATCGCTAGTATCGCGCACGGCGCGGCGTGTTCCACAGAAAGAGCAAAAGATGCGCGACAAGTGGCGCGAGCGTGGGCACGTCCGACCAATCGCGGAAGCTGTTTCGCCCGCCAAAGGCCAGCAACGTGGTTAGCAGGCTTCGCCACGATCCTTCGGTGGATTATCACTCAGTTCACCGCCAGTCACGGATTGCAGGAAGATAGCGGTCTTTCGCGCCAATGCCTTCTCGTCTGAACGGATGACCAAGACCAGTGGCTCTCGATCGTCCAGCGGGTCAACATCAACCCGTTGCTGATCACGGCCAGATCGAAGCGCCAACGTGAGCTCGGTCCAACCATCAGGCGGCGCTTGATCATCATTGCCGTCGGAGTCGTAGTTGCAGCCTGGCCCCCACAGGTGCTCGGCGACATCACCTGGCAATGGTCGAGGACCCGGCGCGATAAGATAGATGTAGGGCATCGGATACAATAGACCCAGCGCGGGAGTATAGCGCGCCAAAAGCCCAACCGCCCTTCGACGGCAAGCCGCGCCGCCCGAGCTGTGCGAGGGCGGCCGCGACCCCAATTTTGACGAGGTTCTGACCAGCAATAGTTAGGAACCGCGACAGATGTGAACGCCGCGAGGCGGAGCTAGGAAGGCGGCTTTCTGCCGGTGATCGCCAGTACGCTTGAAGGGGTCTACACTTGCATTTGTCCACCTCACCGCATCTTGGGCGGACCAAACAACTTGGCCGACTGGGGCGCGGACCAACGGATATGTACTGGGTTTTGGGGCGAAGGCCCGGATGTGCTCGCCAACGAGATGGCGCGGCGACGCGGTCGGCAAGCCATTGGTTGTGCACGTGATCCAACCTAGACCGGAAACTGGTCCTGCCCCACCACAGTGGGAACATCTATGTTAGTGGGCAGGGCTGCCGGCGACGCTCGAATGGTGTACGGCTCAGGTACACTCATTCCGGCGGTCGATGAACGCAATTTCGAAAACGCGACAGACGCCAAGGCGTCGACTCACCCCACCCGCTAATCATCGTCAGGACCACTCATGGCCAAGACCGCCGTCGCTGGGCTCGATATGGAGCTGGTGGAGATTGCCGTCGCCTACCAGCGCAGCCGGGTGCTGTGCGCTGCGGCGCGCCTGGGCGTGGCCGATGCCTTGAAAGACGGGGAACGCTCGGTCCAGGACATTGCAAAATCGTGCGACGCCGATGCCGCGGCCCTGCATCGGCTGTTGCGAACGCTCGCCGCCATGGGGGTTGTCGCGCAAGCCCGGCAGGATACCTTTGTCCTCACGGAGTTCGGTGAAAAATTGCGCAAGGACGCGACTAATTCCGCTTGGCCAGCCGTCATTTTCTGGGCCGACTTGTTGGCCGACAATTGGTCATCCCTCACAGAATGCGTGCGCACGGGCCAAAGCGCGTTTTCTCTTCGGCCTGAAATCGTGAAGCGCTGGCGGGAGGAACCGGAAGGACCCGCGATGTTTCGCGCTATTATGGGAACTTCGCCTGCGGAGGCCTACCTGCCGATCGCACGGGCTTGGGAATTTTCCAATGCGCGGGTAGTAGCCGACCTTGGCGGTGGCGGCGGCGCCATGATCGAGGCCATTCTCGAGACGTTCCCTAAGGTGCGCGGCATGCTGGTCGATCTTCCAGCCTCGATCGATGCGGCGAAGTCGCGCCTTTCGACGGGCGCGCTTGCGGATCGTGTGCAACTGGTCGCAGCCGACCTGTGCAGGGAGGTCCCGACCGGAGCGGACGTGCATGTGCTGAAACATGTGCTTCATGGCTTCGCTGATGATGTGGCCGTGCAAATTCTGGGCAACTGCCGAGCCGCGTTGCCCCGTGACGGCCGCATCCTCATCGTCGAATTCGCATTGCCTGAAGTCATCGGCGGCGCCGATGCCGACCTTGAAAAGCGCCTGCTGAGCGACCTCAATATGTTGACTGTCACTGGCGGCAAGGAGCGCGACACCCAAGAGTGGCGCGCGCTCGCTGCACGTGCCGCCTTGCGCTGCGATCGGATCATCCCGGTACCTGATGATCTCGTCTCCATCATCGAGTGCACGCCGCAATAGCTTGACCGTGGTCTCGGGATCTATCCCATAGGAAGGCGGCGCATCGGCAAGCTCGGGTCGAGCCGAACGCAATCTCCCCTTTTGGCGCAACGCCGAAGAATTCGGCAGCGATCTTGTCGGCTGCCGGAATCCTACTGACTTCGACAGACAGGCTGCAATTCAAGCTCGTCGGGCGCGGGTCACAACAGGAAATCGCTCGCCCTTAAATTGACGACGCCGGCGATCTCGATCTCGAAGTCAGCCACTCCGTCGCCATTGACGTCACCGCTTACGATCGTGACATCACTGGCGGTGCCAGCTTGATCAAATACCTGGTAGTGCAGCTCGCTGGCCTTGCCGGAGAAAGCCTTTGTGCCGATGAACCTGAACCCCTGGTCACCCACGCGGCCGGTGTCGGCGTCGATACCTGTGACGTCGATATCGTCAAATCCCGACTGGAAATCGGTGATGACGTCGCGGTTGCCGGCGCCAACCGTGCTGTCCGCGAGCGCATTTAAGTCGAACACGTCGTTGCCGGCGCCACCGGTCAAGAGATCGCGGCCGAGGCCGCCGGTGAGCACGTCGTTGCCGGCGCCGCCAGTTAACGCATTGGCGCCGGCGTTGCCGGTGAGCGTGTCGGCGAACGCCGTGCCGACCACGTTCTCGATGCTGATCAGAACGTCCGGGTTAAAGGCGGCATTGGGAGTGAGATTGACCTGCACGCCGGCGGTGGCATCCACGTAGAAGACGGTATCAATGCCGTCGCCGCCATCGAGGCGGTTAAAGCCGCCACGGCCGAACAACATGTCGTCACCGGCGCCGCCGATCAGAACGTTGTCACCGCTCGTGCCCTTGAGCGTGTCACCGAAAGCGGAGCCTGTCAGGTTTTCGATGCCAATCAGCGTGTCGCTCCCCTCGCCGGTGTTCTGCGGGCCGGCAAGCGCCAGATCGACGGTCACACCGTTTGCAGCTTCGGCATAGGAGGCGGTGTCCTGCCATCCATTATGCCCGTCGAGCACATCGTCTCCTCCGCGCCCCATCAGCGTCGACGGATTGATGCCACCCGTAAGCCAGTTATTCCCGCCGTCACCCTTGAGGGTGCCGCCCCAATAGGACGAGGCGACGACGTTCTCGATGTTGACAAAGGTGTCGACGCCTTCAAATCCGCCGACCGATTGCGGGCCGCTGAGGGCAAGATCGATCGTGGTGATGGCATTCACATTGGCCGCGAAGGAGACGGTATCGATGCCGGCGCCGCCGTCGAAGGTGTCGTTGCCGCCGAGACCGATGAGCAGATCGTCGCCACCGCCGCCACTCAGCGCGTTGTCGCTTCCATTGCCAATCAAGGTGTCGCCGAAGGCCGAGCCGACGACACTTTCGATGCCCGTCAGCGTATCGGACCCGCTGCCACCAGTGGCTTGCGCGCCGGTCGCCCCGAGATCGATGCGCACGGCTGCCGTGGCGTCGGCATAAGACGCCGCATCGCGGCCGACGCCGCCGATCAGCGTATCGTTGCCTGCCCCGCCGGCAAGCAGGTCGTCGCCGGCGGCGCCGTCGATCCGGTCGTTGTCCCCGAGCCCGCGAAGCACGTCGTTGCCGCCGCCTCCATTGAGGTCATCCTGCCCCGCCGTGCCGGTCAGGCTGTCGTCATTGTCGCCACCGGCAAACAGCGAAGCGACCGATAGCGTGCCGTCGGCAAACTGCAGCGTCTCGACGTCCTTGACGTGGTTCACAGTCGACGGCGACGTGAGAGTGAAG
>Ga0126384_10001466_pt1 | contig 13992 bp, 10 predicted proteins | sample PanSoiMetPlot_36_FD_92543 | JGI IMG/M metagenome (GOLD analysis project Ga0126384, IMG submission 92543) | Tropical forest soil microbial communities from Panama - MetaG Plot_36 | ecosystem: Environmental > Terrestrial > Soil > Tropical forest > Bulk soil | place: Panama | collected 2016-02-17 | reverse complement strand
ACTGAACTGCGGTTTCCTCAGCTCACGACTGAGGAGCGCGACCAACCAGGCAGCACCACCGGCCACGCGAAACACCTGCAAGCCGATCAGCCAACTCGCTGGAGCGACGTGCAGCAGAGATGGCAACGATGACAGCCGCGAAAGAAGAAAGAGCGCGAGTGTGGGCACGATCACGATCCCCACCGAGATCGCTAGCGGGCTCCGGTATACGCCGGCGCGGTCGAGAAACGGGATCACCAGAAGGAGAACCACGAGAGGAATGGTTATCTCGAGTTCTATCGTGACCCCGTCCCGCCCGAGTCCAAGAGCCATCCCAAGAGTCTGCCAAACGCCGACGGCGATGGCGGCTACGATCAGAGGAAAGACAGCCGTCACCAACGGCCCAGCTACCCCTGGCCGCGGCGTACGCCGGCTCCGCCCCGGCGCGGTGTTTGGGTTCATCGAGAGCGATTGCATCTCTGTCCGGCGACATGATCCGTCTCCTTCAGCAATTGATTCTTGGGTGATTCACTCGGATCTGTGTCCGTCGAGTCGCTTGTTCAGGCGGCAGACTCGCCTGCCAACCCGATCTGGTGTTCAGAACAGCCAGACTCGAAATGGCTTGCTGACATGGGTCCACCCTATGGCGGCGCTTGGCCAGGCGGAATCCGCCAGGCGAACGATTCAAACATGCGACTTCAAAATCATTCAGGTGAACGATGTTGCAGTCGAAGCTTCAGGGACACTGCCCCCGTCGGGGTGCTTGTGGCCAAGGCCCGCGTCCAGCTGCCGTCTACCCAGGCAAGGCTCCGCCTATTGGACCCGGCCCAGGGACGCGGTCACTCGCGTGCGATTCTGCACAGCAAGGCCAGAAACCCCAAGTTGTTGGGGTACCCCGAGCTCACCGCGCCCCGCAGACTGCTGTCATGGACACTATCGACCAGAACAAGAACACCGTCACCTCGTTCATCGACGCCCTGTTCACCAAGGGTGACCTCGGCGCCGTCGACGAATACCTCGCCAGGGAATTCGTCAACCATGACCCACCGCTCGGAGTAACGGCCGACCGCGAAGGAATGCGACAGGCCGGAGCCATGTTCCGCGCCGCATTCCCTGACTGGCACAGCGACATGAGCATCCTCGTCGGCGAGGGTGAGCTGGTCGTGGAGCATTTCACAGCGAGCGGTACGCAGCAGGGTGAGATCTTCGGCGTGCCTGCTTCGGGCCGTACCGTCAGCCTTCCCGGGATCAACGTCTGGCGCGTCCGCGACGGCCGCATCGTGGAGCGCTGGGGGCGCCTCGACGAACTCGGCCTCCTGCGTCAGCTCGGGCTGGTGCACATACCCTGACCGGATGAATGGATGCTGTTCGCCTGGGCGCCTCTGATGACCTGGTGCCCGGGCGAACGCATCATCGGTGCGGGCGCTGCGGACGGCGCCACGCTCCGTCACTTGCCTTGTTCCGGAGTATCGTCGGTACATGTCACAGGCGGCCATGGACCGCCGGGCCACCGCCCTCATCAGCCGTTGCCATGCCGGGCTGGACGCCTCTCGGCTGCGCGAGGAGGTGCTGCGCCGGCTACGCCGGATTCTGCCGGTGGATGCCGCGTTCTTCGCGACGGTGGACCCCATGACTTTGCTGTTCACCTCGGCAGCCGCCGACGAGCCGCTGGCTACCGCAACGCCGCTCTTCCTGGACAACGAGTTCGGCCGCGAAGACGTCAATAAGTTTGCCGCGCTGGCGGAGTCCGCCGATCCAGTCGGCTCGCTCGACCGCGCCACCCGCGGTCACCGGCCCGCCAGCGCTCGCTACCGGGAGATCATGGGTCCGCTCGGCCTTGGCGACGAGCTTCGCGCCGCCCTCGTCGCCAACAAGCAGTGCTGGGGCGTGCTGTGCCTGCACCGGGAAAACGCGTCGCACGGCTTCGACGGCCCGGAGGTCGGCCTGATCCGGCGCATCTCCCCGCACGTGGCCGAGGGCCTGCGGCGGGCCATCACCATTGGGCCGGCCACAGCAGATACAGCGGGGACCGGAGCTCCCGGCATCATCGTGCTTGATGGGGACCTGGCCGTCATCTCAATGAACCCAGAAGCCGAGGCATGGCTCGCGGAGATCGACGAGGCAGCCTGGCCAAGCAGAAGCGAGCTGCCCGTGGCCGTCTACGCCGCGGCCGCCCGGCTGGCCCGGCTGGAAGAGGGACCTGCCCGGCCGCAGCCGCCGGCCACCGTCCGGCTTCGAAGCCGCTCGGGACGGTGGCTCTCGCTCCACGCCTCCCGGTGGCACGGCCCGTCCGCGCCGCAGATTGGCGTCATCATCGAACCCGCTCCGGTCACGCAGCTCAGCTCTCTCCTGCTCAGCGCCCACGGTCTCACCAACGCGCAATCCCGTGTCGTCGCCCTGGTCATCAGGGGGCACTCCACGCGTCAGATCGTCCGGGAACTGCATATTTCAGCCGACACGGTCCAGGAGCACCTGACCGCGGCCTTCGATAAGTTTGGCGTCCGCAGCCGCCGCGAGCTCGTGGCTGCCGTGCTCACCGGACATCGCTGACAGGATCTACGCTGGTCTGCGGCCCAACTCCGGGCCGGCCAGGGGATCCCGCTTGAGGCGGGCCACGCGTGGTGTACTGTCAACTTCTTCTCAGTCACCTCGTCAGGCTGCCCGGCTGTACTCGTGGATGATCCGACCGAGGCGATCGCGGCCCTCCACTGGTCCAGTCGGTAACGGATGTTCGAGAATTGCGGTCGCACGATCCGGAGCGGGCTACTAAAGATCGTGTGTGGTCAACCCCTTCTGAGTCACCTCGTCAGGCCGCCCGACTGTACTCGTGGATGATCCCGCCGTCTTGGCCAATGCTGGTTGATCCAGCCCCCCTTCCTATCCACGATCGTGACAGCAACTTCCCGGCGGCCGTCGACGCCGTCTTCAGGGCAGAGGGTCTGGAGGTCGTTCGAACTCCGGTGCGGGCCCCGAACGCGCGATGCCCACTCGGAGCGCTGGGTCCGGATCGTGAGGCGGGAGGTGTTGGAGTTACACCGGACGCTGATCTTCGGCCGCCTGGAGAGCCTGCTGGTGGAGTTCATCGACCACTACAACCGGGCTCGACTGCACCAAGGGGATCGAACAGCGGCCGCCCTGTGAACCGACCGAGGTGGTCCCGCTGCCGATTGGACCGGTGGAGCGACGCGATCGCCCCGTCACGAGTGCTTCCGGTTCCATTGCTACTTGCCGTCAGCCACCCAGACCTGGTTCATCCAGGGTCGGTAGGTGCCGGCGAACGTGCCGGCAACGAAGCCGCGAACTCTTTTGTTGACCCCCCAGATGCCGTTGGCGGCGAGCATGAACAGCATGGGGACGTCTTCCGCGATGGCGTCCTGGATCTTCGCGTAGATCTCCTTGCGCTTGCTGCGATCTACCGTGGATACTGCCTGGTCCAGCAACTGGTCGACCTCGGCGCTCATGTAATGTGACAGGTTGAGCCCACCCAGGGCGGTGTTTCGGCCGGCGAAGAACGAAGAGACGTCAGGGTCCTCGCCAAGGGTCGCCGAGAGCAACGCAACGTCGAACTGCCGGTCGAATTCGACGTTCTTGATCAGCGTCGTCACACCACTGATCCGGATGTCGCACAAGACGCCGATGTCCTTCCACTCCTGCTGGATGATCTGGGCCAGGCTCACCCACTCCTTGAAGCCGTCCGAGGTGTCCAGGTGAAACGAGAGCTGGACGCCGTTCTTCTCGCGGATGCCTTGCGCATTCTTCTTCCAGCCGGCCGAGTCGAGGAGCTGCTCTGCCTTCGCCTTGTCATGGCCATACTTCGGTTTGACCCCGGGATCGTAAGCGAAGGTGTACGCAGGTACGACCGAGTTGACAAGCTTCGCCTCATCGAAATAGACACTCTTGATCATCTGTGAACGGTCCATGGCATAGGCGAGAGCCTGACGGACGGCCTTCTCCTGAAAGTACCTGGACTTGCTGGAGTCGAGATTGTAGCCGCAGAAGACTGTCTGCGATGAGTCGAAAGGCATGATGTGGACGTTGTTCGATGCTTTGACTGCGTCAAGCTGAGCCGGGAACACGGGACCAAAATCGACCTCTCCGGTCTTTAACTGCTCAGCCAGAACCACGGTATCAGGCACCACCTTGCGGACGAACGTGTCGATCAGTGGAGCGCCACGATAGTAGTTGGTGTTCCGCTCGAGCACCACCTGCGAGCCCTTGTCCCACTTGACCACTTTGAACTGGCCATTAGTGACGGTCGGATTGTCGTTGAAGGGACCCGTAGCGATCTCTTTTGGCGAAAGGCCGCCGAGAACGTGCTTGGGCATGATGCCGTATTTGCCGTGTGTGACCAGGAAGGGCGCGTACTGCTGCTTCGTCTTGATGGCTACCGTGTACTGGTCGACGGCGATCGCCGACTCGACGTAGCGCTCCATGTCGCCGCGGCGCGGTGAGGGGACGGCCTTGTAGGCGGGGTCGTAGAAGAGCTGATAGGTGAAGACAACGTCCTCTGCGGTCACTGGCCTTCCGTCCGTCCACCTGGCATCCTGGCGGAGCTTGAAGGTGTAGGTCAGTCCGTCCGCTGAGACCGCAGGCAGCGCCGCCGCCAGCACAGGCTGAAGTTCACCGTTTGGCTTGTCAACGAGCAGGCCGTCGAAGACGAGCCCCGAGACGACGATGCCGTACGTGTTGCCCGGAGCGATGGCAGTGTTGAAGCTGTTGAAATCGGTCGAGTTGCCTTCGACCAGATGCCCTCCCTTGACGGGTTGCCCGCTCGAGCTCGGACTACCATTCGAGTTTGAGCCGCAGGCCTCAAGCAACCCTGGGACGCCCACGAGCAGCGCTGCCAGAGCCGCAGCGCCGCCGGTTCTCCTCAGGAAGTCGCGGCGTGACCAGTCAGCCAGAATCCGCTCGAAGCGCTCAAATCCCTCGTCCACGCGATCCTCCTGTCGTCAGCCGGTGGCCTGCTCTACCCAGACGTCCTTGAACCAGGGCCTCTGGTTCCACTGCGAGAACGGGCCGAACTTGATGTTGTGGACACGCTTGTTGTAAGCCCACACGTACTGGCTCGTGACCAGGGGCGCCGCCGGAAGGTCCTCCGCCAGAATTTCCTGCATCTTGAAGTAGAGATCCTTTCGTTTGTTCTGGTCCAGCACCGACACGGCGTCGTGGAGCACGCCGTCGAGCGCTGTGTTCTTGTAGCCCATGGCATTGGAGCCGCCCACGGCAGCATTCCTGCTCGCCCAGATGTTCGACTGGTCGGGGTCCTGGCCCCACTGAGTCGCCATCAGGAGCATGTCGAAGTTGCGGCTGATCCTCCAGCGCTGAATCCAGTCGTTGCCGTCGACCACCTTCGGCTGGAAGGCAACACCGACGTCTTTCCACATCTGCTGCATCGCATTCACCATGTTGATGCGGACGTTGTTGTTGTTGACGATGAGTTCAAACTGCATCTTCACGCCTTCTTTGGCGCGGATTCCATCTGATCCCTTCTTCCATCCGGCAGCGTCGAGCATCTGCTCGGCCTTGGCCTTGTCGAACGGGAACTTGACCTGTTTGGGATCGTATGCCCACGAGCTCTTTGGCTCGAAGGCGTCGGTCACCTTAGCCAGGTTGAAGAAGACCGCCGAGATGAACTTCTGACGGTCAAGGGCGTATAGCAGCGCCTGGCGCACTGACTTGTCGGAAAAGAGTCTGGACGCAGGTTTGGACGGATCGAGCTGGAAGCCGAAGTAGTACATAAGCGGGATGTCCAGGATGGTCGTATTCAGGTTCGAGGCGGCTTTGAGCTGATCGAAGAAGGCAGGGTCGGCGACCCCGAGGTCGGCCTCGCTGTTCTTCAGGGAGATGGCCGTTTCCTGGGTGTTACCGACGACCTTGTAGACGTAGGTGTCGACCAGCGCCGCGCCCCGGTGGTAGCCGTCGTTGCGGGCAAGCGTGATCTGCTGACCCTTGTCCCACTTGACGAACTTGAAGACGCCGCTGGTCACCGTGGGGCCCTTAAAGAAGGCAGCGGTGTTCAACTCCTTGGCTGACATGCTTCCGAGCACGTGCTTTGGCAGTACTCCCCACTGCATGAAGTTGACGAGGAATGGCGCGTAGACACCCTTCAGGGTGAAGACGACTGTGAACTTGTCGGGATTGGTCACCGACTGCACATAGGTGCTGAACTCGCCGCGCTGCGGCGAAATGAAGTCACTGTACTGAGGGTCGATCAGCAGGTTATAGGTAAAAGCGACATCGTCGGAGGTCAGCTGCTGTCCGTCTGTCCAGTTGACATCCCTGCGTAGATCAAACGTGTAGGTCCTGCCGTCGGACGACGTCTTCGGCATCGTCTTGGCGAGCAAAGGTACGAGCTCACCCCCGGTCTGGGTGGTGAGCAGTGAATCAAAGGTGAACCCTGAATTGATCAGGTCAACGGTGGAGCTGTAGTTGAGCGTATTGAAGGTGGCGATATCGTTGTGCCAGACCTCGATCAGGTGGCCACCTTTGTGGCCGGCGGTCGGGGCTTGCGTTTGTGACCCGCCGCCGCAGGCCGCGAGAACCTCGAGGCCAGAGCCGAGCAACATTGCGAGCCCGGCAGCGCCGCCTGCGCGCTTGAGGAAGTCGCGACGCGAGAACTCGCTCAGAAAGTCCTCAAACCGATCGGAGTCCACATCCCCTCCTTCGCGGCCGCCCGGGCCGCACGTCCCTTGGTGACTGGACGCGAAGCCCGCAATCCTCGCGCTCTCCCACGCTCAGACGATACGCGGGGGATAGTGGAGTGCCAAGTTCCAGCCGTCGAGCGGTGGATCGATACCGTCCGACAACTGTCTACTCATCACCAACAGACGTTGCATCGAGCGACCGGGTGAGACCTCGTGCCACTAACGGCGTCTCGGAGCCCCCCTACGCCGCCGAACACGAGCTTACGGCTCGCCAGCAGCGTCCCGTAGCAGCCCGATCGATTCGAAGGCGACAAAACTCGGGGAATTCTGTGTCGCCGGAACTCCGACGGCCCTGACGCGGATCGGGGCTCGGTACTGAGCACCGAAGGCGGCCGTCTGCGAATTCAGGGCGGCAAGGTCATCGGCCCGTCCCCATTTGCCGCTGGCGATCCGCGAGCTCAGCACATCCAGGGCCACAGCGATCTCCGCTGTCGTGAAGTTACAGTGGCTGCCGCGGTCGACGAATAGCTGACGCAGCCAGGCCGACCGGCCCGCGCTGCGCACCTTGGAACGGTATGCCTCCTCCAGTTGTACGGGGGTCGACTCGTCGGCGAGCGTGTGAAGCGTCAGCACCGGCACATGCAGACCGCCGGTGAAGGTTAAGAAGCGTGAGACGTACGCGACGGCCGCCGGGTCCGCGCTGACCCGGGGCGCGCGGTTCAGCCGAGCGACGTCGCTGTCCAGGCTCAGCCCGGCCGCCTGGTAGAGACCCTTCAGCTCTGCATAATCCGGCGAAGCGGCGAGAAGGCGGCCATAGTCGATGCCCTGATTCGAGGAGGGATTGCCTCCGGCGCGCCTCTCGAGCGCTGGATGATTGAGGGAGTAGTCGCCAAGCGCCGCTGAGAGCAGGTCGGCCAGCTGCGCGGCGCGTAGATCTTCAAGGCTCTGGCCAGACGGCAGGAGGGCCGGGATCAAGCCCCCCGTTCCGAAGAAGCCGGAGAGGGGGGTCTCGCGGAGGGCGGCAGACAGGGCCGTTCTGGCTCGGCCGACCGCGCTCGCCCTGGCGGCCTGGAGCAGCGAATGCGCGTCATCGCCCGCGGCGGTCGAAGGATCGGAGCCGGTGACGCGGATCTGCGGGTCATTCTCAGCGAAGAGGATCTTGAAGGCGACAGCGGCGTCGAGGTTCTGGTTCCAGAAAGGGACGGCATCCGCGACCACGCCGCACATGGCCAGGGCGCCGTCTATCCGGTCGGGGTTCCGCTCCGCCAGGCCGAGCGTGACCATGCTTCCCAACGACACGCCCCACGCGATCGTGCGGGTCGGACGCCCTACCAGGCGGCGGAACTCGCCCAGCAGCGCAAGGTCATCCGCCAGTGCGTCCTCGATGAACCAACCGCTGGAGCGGAAGGAGGAGCCGGCGAGCGCGTAGCCGTGCTCCAGCAGGTACGCGGAGGTGATGGGATCGATTGTGTTCTCGGCCGCGGCGTTGGGGGTCAAGGCGCCGCCACCGTGGTTGTAAAGGAGCAGGACGCCGTTCCAGGATCCCGGCACCTGGACGATGTAGGACGCACCCTGCAGCGAACCCGTCAGGGTTCGCGACGAGTGGGCGCCAGACCCGCTCTGGCGAGAACCCGTGGCCGGTCCTCCGACGGTGCAACCCGCGACGAGCGCCAGTGACAGCAGAGCCGGAATGACCCTGGCACTCTTCAAGCCCGGTCGCATGTGCCCCAATGGTGGCCTCTCGATGAGCTCCAGGCGCTAAGGCCGAATTGTCGTTGACGCCCAGCCATGGCGACCCACGACGTCGTCAGGTCGCCGGCAGTAACGATAAGGCCGGCGACGAAGCGATCCTGCCTGGCGCCCGCCATCTGCGCGATGGGAGAGACGCTCATGAGATCAGCGTGGCACCCACTCAGTCGGAGCGCCGGTGGTCAGGGAGTGGCGCCTGTCCGTCGTGGTAGATGAAGCGGATGACCCCGCCCGGCTCGTCCTGCCTGCCAAGCGGCGTCAGGTCGAGGTAGTTGTAGGTGTTGAGCAGCAGATCGAGCCCGCGCGCATATGTCGAGTATGTGTGGAAGATGGCGTCGCCCTCACGGAGGAAGACGCTCAGGCCGGGGTTCTCGCCGGCCAGGACGTAGGTCATGCCGGCCTCCTCGAGGGCCGCCCTGTCCCGGTAGTTGTACTCGATCGGGGCGACCGCTTCGTCCGAGGTGACGTGGAAGTCGTAGTTGAAGTCGCTGGCGAACGACGAGTACCACGGCACGGTCCAGCCCATCCGTGCCTTGAACGGCTCGATCCTGGCCAGCGGCGCACGGGAGACCAGGGCCAATGACGTGTCGCGCGCGTGTAAGTGTGCGAGGTGACCGATGCTGTCCACCAGGAACGAGCACGCGTTGCACCCCTCGTCCCAGTTCGGGTCGAACATGAAGTGGTAGACGATGAGCTGCCGGCGCCCTTCGAAAAGGTCGTCGAGGCTCGCCCTGCCGCCGGGTCCCTCGAAGACGTAGTCCTTGGTGATCGCGACCATCGGCAACCGGCGGCGTTCGGCGCTCAACGCGTCCCGCGCCCGGCTGGCTTCCTTCTCCCTGGCGAGCAGCGCCTTGCGCGCAACCAGCCACTCGTCTCGCGATGCTACCTGTGGGAGATTCACAGTGACCTCCTTCTTTGCTGATGCCAGATGTGAACTGCGGACGGCCCCGATGGTCCGTCACCTTTATGACGGTTGGTGCGACCCGAAAAAGACAAGTTCCGAGTACGCGGGCGCGGCCATGGGGATGCCGGCGAGCGCGCAAGGGCCTGTGAGCGAGGCGCCTCAAGCGGACTCCTGGTCACATCAGACGGATCTCTTGCGTCACCCTTGTGACGGATCGCGACGGAGGAATGTGACTGATGCAGACTTATGACTTGCGACCGATCGGCAGGGTTGAGTCGCCCCTGATCGACCCTGCTGAGGCACCGAAGCAAGGCGACGAAGGCGCACCCTCCGCATGGCTGGTGTTCGAGCCCGAAATGCAAGAGGGACTGAGCGATCTGCAAGTTGGCGACCACGTGATCGTGATCACCTGGCTTCACCGGGCCCGTCGCGATGTCCTCCGCACCTATCCGCGAGATGCGCACGACGCACCCTGGATTGGCGTCTTCAGCCTGCGCTCGCCCGACAGGCCCAACCCCATAGGCCTCCATCCAGTGGAGGTCCTCGACATCTCGGGCCCCAGAATCCGGGTGAGCAATCTGGAAGCTGTTGACGGCACCCCGATTGTGGACGTCAAGCCGGTCATGGGCCCAATCGAAAACCGGTAGCCCGCCCAGGTAGTCTGCGTCCGGACTCGAACCAGGGGGCCGGCGAAAGGCAGGGTGACGTCTGGGTAGCCGCCGTCGAGGCTGCCGGACCTTTCAGGCCAGACCCGCGCGGTGTGCTAACCCGAACAATACTGTTCGGGTTAGGGCCTCGGGTAGGCCCTTTCAGAGGAGTGAGCCACGTACGACTTTCCGGGCTACGTCTGGGCAATCGTTCTCGTCGGCGCGATCGGGATCCCGGCGGCCACGTCCGTGGCACTGTACCGGGGAGCCATCAGTGCCGGGTTTGGGCGGCGAGGTGCCGCAGGCGTCGGCGCAGCGGCGGCCGTCTTGCTGGGCGCCTGGATGGTCGCAAGCGGCGTGCTCGCCAGGGCTGGCGTGTACGACCGCCGGGAGCTGCTGTCCCCGCTCGTCATAGCCGCCGCCGCCACCCTGGTCGCTCTGCTGGCGGCCACCCGCATCCCGGTGATGTCCCGGGTCCTCGGTGCCCCGCACACCGCGACGCGCCTCGCCCTGCCGCACGCGTTCCGGATTATGGGCGGGGCGTTCCTGGTCGTACTTGCCCTGGGCCACCTTCCGGCTCTCCTCGCCGTGCCTGCCGGCCTTGGTGACATCGCCACCGGAGCGGCGGCACCTTTCGTCGCGCGGCGGCTGGCCCGGGGTAATGGCCGCGCCGGCGCTCTCTGGTTCAACGCGCTCGGCCTCGCCGACCTCGTCGTCGCCGTGAGCATGGCCACCCTCGCGCGCATTCTCCTGGTCACGCCCTCCACCGACTCCCTCGGCCTGCTCCCGCTGGCGCTCATCCCCAGCACGGCCGTGCCACTGGCGATCACGCTGCACGTCGTGTCCCTGGGCCGGCTCCTGCCGAGGCCCGCGCCCGAGCCGGCGCTCCAGGCGCCAGGCTCGGCTTGACGGCGATGCAGTGCGCCAGGGCCGGCACGCCGGCCTGCCCGACAAGGGCGACCTCGTGTACGCGCGGATCGCGAGCCGGCCGGTCCGGAGCTTCGAGCTCCAGGTCGCACAAGACGTACCGGCCGGTGGGCTGACGGGTCGCTCCGCGGGTCCCCGACGTGGGCGGCGGCCCCGGACCGGTCGCGCCCCCCATCCTTTCGGACAGCCCCCGGCCGCGCGTCGGCGTCGTCGTCAGCCCAGTCGCCTGCCGGTACCCTTGCTGGCATGCCTCGTACCGGGAGCCGGGAGCCAATCGCGGCTGACCGCCGGCGCCGGGCGGACGCCGAGCGCAGCATCGCCGCCATCGTGGACGCCGCCTTCGGCTGCCTGTGCGAGGACGCTGACGTCAGCATGAGCGCCATCGCCCGGGCGGCCGGAGTCGGCCGAGTGACCCTCTACGCACACTTCCCGACGCGCGAGGCGTTGCTGAAGGCGGTGCTCCGGCACGCCGTGGCGCAGGCGCGCGCCGCCCTTGAAGCGAACGCCCCCGACGACGGCCACGCCCGGGAGGCGCTTGCGCGGCTGGTGGGTCCTGGATGGCAGGTCCTCGACCGATGCCGGCGCCTTGCCGCAGTTGCCGCTCGCGACCTGCCTCCTCCACTTCTGAACGAGGTCCAAGACCTAGTGCTGGACCGTGTCAAGCGCCTCGTCAGGCGTGGCCAGGAGGAGGGCGCATTCCGCGCCGACGTGCCCCCGTCCTGGCTGGTGACGACGATCTACAGCCTGATGCACGCGGCCGCCCAGGAGGTCGGCGCCGGACGGCTCTCCCAGAGCGATGCCAGCGCGGTCCTTGAGAGCACGCTGCTGTCCGCAATCGAACGCCCTGCAGCTGCGAGCGTGGAGCAATCATCGCCTGCTCGCTGATGCATACCGGCCAGTGAGCAGGGCCGGGCCCCCAAGCAGGGCCGGGCCCCCAAGCAGGGCCGGCCCGCCGTTGCTGCGCCGGCGACCTCTAACACCGCAATGAGCGGCGAGACGTGGTCCCCAAAAAAGGTGGCCCGGGTCGCATCTGCGGACCCGGGCCAGGTCTCTGCTAACGCTCAGAATGGGCCGGGCCCTAATGGGCCGCCCGGCGTGGTAGGGCTTGCCAGCACGCACTGGCCGACGCGCTTGCCGCCCACCGTGTTCGGCGCCGGGACTCGTGGGAACAGCGCCTCACTGGCCTCGAAGCTGTTCCACATCATGCTGTTCTCTTCACAGATCAGGTTGCCAGAGATGTTGTTCGAGAGGATCTCGATCGCGTCGGGATCCGCGAGATCATTGCTCGTGAAGATGGCGCTCCCGCCAACCCGGACGCGTGCTACCCCGAACCAGCACGAGCGTAGGCCGGTGACCGCGATGTTGCCACCCACGCTGGAGTCGTCGTAGGCGCTGAATGCCGGGCTCCCGATCTGGGTAAAGACCCCTACCGGATCGCAGGTGACGCCACCGCCGCCCCCGGTTTCGACCACGTTGCCGCGGATGGTGGTGCCGTGCACGATCACTCCGAGGGGCTCATCGGCCAGGAGGTTGCCGCTGATCGTGTCGGTTGTGGTTATGGCGCAGCCGAAACTCGGCGCACAGCCCAGGACCAGTACCGCTCGATTGCCGACCAGTACGTTGCCGCCCACTGTTATGTCGGCGTCCCCCTCTGGTGTGCCCGGCCCGAGCGCCGGGAAGTTGGCCAGGAGCAGGCTGCTCGAAGTGACCACCACATTCCGGTCGACATGCACCGAGCCGCCCGGAATCAGGCAGACGCCGGACACCGTAATCGAATCGTATGTGCCGGGGGCTATCACGCCGGGGGACTGCAGGCTGGCCCCCGAGCACGTCAGACTCTGGTGGTGTGAGTCGTCGGCGCCGGCCGTGGTGGCCCCGCCAAGCATGGTAAACAACAGCGCGCCGACGGCAAACATCGAACGTAATGCGGCCAAGTCGTACCTCCTCCCGGGTCTCTACAGCGCGTGAATTGACGCACGCGCTATTCGTCAGCAGTTGGCGCAGCAATCGGGCAGGCTGGCCCCTGTGGGTAGGCAGGCCTCCCTCATGTTGGACCGGCTGGCTTCACCACCCTGCGCCTTTCAATGGTGAGGCGTGGAACTGCGCGGAACGGTGGGCGATCTCGACCAGTGCCTCAACGGCGACGTGCTCCTGGTAGGCTTCTATCCCAGGACTCATAGTGCCGCCCGGGCGGGATGATGCCGTCGGGCCGGAACGCTGTCGGGCACTTCCCGAGCCTTCAGCGATCACCATATTCCCATGAACCTCCCGATCAATCCGCCCTTCCTGCCGATGCTGGCGCGGTCGGTTTCGGGCATCCCCCGCCGCGAGGGGATGTACTACGAACCGAAGTGGGACGGATTCCGGTGTCTCTTGTTCCGTGACGGATCTGAGATCGAGCTGGCCAGTCGCAACACCAGGCCGCTCAACCGCTACTTCCCCGAGCTGATGGCCGCCGCTCGTGAGAACCTCCCGCAGCAATGTGTTCTTGACGGTGAGATCGTGGTCGGCAGGGGCGACCGGCTGGACTTCGAGGCCCTGCAGCTCCGAATCCATCCGGCGGTGTCACGCATCAACCTGCTTGCATCCGAGATGCCGGCCACTTTCGTCGTCTTCGATCTCCTCGCCCTCGAGGACGCTGACCTTCGCAAGATGCCTTACGAAGAGCGGCGGTCGCGGTTGGAGGCTGCGCTGGCTGGAGCGCGACCACCGTTCCATCTCACGCCCGTCACAACCGACCCGGCGGTTGCCGAGCAGTGGTTCAATCAGTTCGAAGGAGCCGGCCTCGACGGGCTTGTCGCCAAGCCGGCGGACCTGCCGTATGTGCCCGACAAGCGGTTGATGTTCAAGGTCAAGCATGAGCGCACAGCGGACTGTGTTGTGGCGGGGTTCAGGTGGCACAAGTCAGGCGGGGTGGTCGGATCTCTACTGCTCGGCCTCCACGATGGAAAGGGGCATCTGCAGCACGTCGGGGTGTCCGCATCCTTCAGTGTCGAGCGGCGGAGAGAGCTGCTGAACGAGATCGGGCCTTACCGAATGAAGGACACGAGCGGTCACCCCTGGGCGGAGTGGGCGGAGTGGACCGAGTTTTCTCGTCTGCCGGCTATCGGGAACCGCTGGAACGCGGGCAAGGATATGTCGT
>Ga0126384_10001464_pt1 | contig 14005 bp, 10 predicted proteins | sample PanSoiMetPlot_36_FD_92543 | JGI IMG/M metagenome (GOLD analysis project Ga0126384, IMG submission 92543) | Tropical forest soil microbial communities from Panama - MetaG Plot_36 | ecosystem: Environmental > Terrestrial > Soil > Tropical forest > Bulk soil | place: Panama | collected 2016-02-17 | reverse complement strand
GCACGATGTCGAACGGCTTGAGCTCGTGGCCGATACGCTGCAGCTCGGCTTCGACTTCCGCGGCAGTTACCACGTGGCCGTCCGGCATGTTGCGGAAATCGAGCTTCACGCCCGGACGAAAGAACCAGTCGAGCGGCACCTGGTCGATCGTCATCATCGGCTTGCCGTCGATCGATTTCGACTGGTAGTGGACCGGCGCGTCCATATGGGTGCCGTTGTGCGTCGTGAGCTGCACCAGCTCGAACGCCCAGCCTTCGCCGTCCGGCAGATCCTCGCGCCTCAGGCCCGGAAAGAAGCTGAGCAGCATCGGCGCGTTCTCGGCGTTGCTGCGGTACTCGATCTTCGGGCGCATGATGGGCGGGTCGAGCACCGTCTCGTTGTCGAGCGGCGACGACAGGTCGAGCATGCGGCGAGGCAGTTGCATGGGATTCTCCGGTAGCGGGCATCGGGCTGTTGGCCGGCAGCACGGCCGCCGCGGGCCGATGAAGTGTAGCGCAGGCAGGCCGGTCAGGTGCATCGCCCCACTGATCGATGCCGGCGCGCAAATTTGTCGAGGTGTGTTGCGGCTTATTCTTGTCCGCGGCGGGTATTTGGCCTAGTTGGCGAAATGCGATCCGGCCGAACTGTGCCCGGACGTGCCGGCGGCCTGCGCTGGCCGCCACGACGGCAACTGCCGACCAGCGAGATGATCGCTCGGCGCATTTTGGCAGAACGAAGCTAGGTCAAAAAACTCAGTGATTACAAAGGGGATGGAGGCGTTTGCGGAGAAGATGCAGCCGGCCGCGGCCGGCCGCGTGCTGGCCGGCGTCACCTACCGCCCCAGCGTCTTCGCCATCACGTCCTCGCAGCGCTGGTCGCCGTTCGGGTCGGCGTTGATCAGCCCGCCCGCCATCGCGACCTTGAGGCGGTTCGAGGGATGCCCGGCCATGTTCCAGCGGCACGGGCGACCGGGGAAGTTGCGCCAGTATTCGGCGTCGTGCGGCAGGTAGGTCGCCTCGTCGACCTGCTCGACCTCGGTGGTGTATTCGGTGACGAAGCCGTTGGGCTCGACGAAATAGGTGAAGACGTTGTTGCCCGGCCCGTGGCGGCCGACGCCCCATTCGACGTTGAAGCCTGCCTGCTTCATGCGGCCGGCACCGCGCATCAGGCCGTCGACGTTCGGCATCTCGTAGGCCATGTGGTTGAGCGAGGGTCCCTCGGTGCGCACCAGCGCGAGGCTGTGATGATCGGACGTGCAGCGCACGAACTCCATCATGTCGGTCGAGTCGCTCAGGCGGAAGCCGAGCGCGTCGATGAAGAAGGCGCGCTCGTCGTCGGTGCGGCTCGCATTGAGCACCACATGGGTGAGCTTGGTCGGGCGCGAGCGGTCCTGCCGTCCCTCGGCGAGACGATCGACATCGGACGAGACGAAGATCGGCTGACCCTCGGGCGAGCGCATCGAGAAGCCGTAGCCGCCGCCCTCGCTGCGCGACAGCGCCGCCGGCGCGCCGTCGACGCTCGCCCCGTAGGACTTGGCCTGCGCGTGCAGCTGGTTCACCGCCGCATGGTTGGCGGCCGCGAAATGCACGCCGAGGAACGATGCCTTCGGCCGCTGACGCAGCGTGAGCACATGGTGCTCGCTGCCGGTGCCGCGCAGGTGCACGGTGTCCGCGGCCGAGATCACGTCCTCCAGGCCCCAGACGTTGCGGTAGAACTCGGCGGATTTATCCAGGTCGGGCACGCCCAGCTCGACGCTCCGCAATCCGATGACTCGTGCGTTTGGCATGGTCTTCCTCGCGATCTTCGATTCGGTCGTTCGCTTCAGTGCTTGTAGGACGGATAGCCGGAGTTCTTCTCTTCGGCATCGAGTCGGCGCAGCATGGCCGGCCATTCGAGTACGCCGTAGGGCCGCCGGGTGCCGGGCTGGTACATGTGCGCGGTATGCGCCAGCACGTTCTCGCCCGGCATGGTGAGCTCGGCGCCGGCCGCCATGGCGTCGACCTGGGAGCGGCAGGACAGCTCGAGCTGGTACATGGTGTTGAAGGCCTGAGGGACGGTCGGCCCGCAGGTGAGAAGCCCGTGGTTGCGCATCACCATGGCGTCGTGCGGCCCGAGATCGCGCACCAGCCGCTCGCGCTCGTCGAGGTCGACCGCCGGACCCTCGTAGTCGTGATAGCCGATGTGGCCGGCGAAGCGGATCGAGGTCTGCGACAGCGGCAGCAGCCCGCACTTCATCGCGGAGACCGCGATGCCGGCGCGGGTGTGCGTGTGCAGCACGCATCTGACCTCGGGGCGCGCCGTGTGGATCGCGCCGTGGATCACGTAGCCCGACTTGTTGATGCCGTAGTCGGTGTCTGGCTTCCAGATGATGTTCCCTTCGACATCGATCTTCACGAGATTCGACGCCGTGATCTCCTTGTAGAGCAGGCCGTAGAGGTTGATCAGCAGGTGCTCGGTGTCCGGGATGCGCGCCGTGATGTGGTTGTAGATGAGGTCGGTCATCCCGTAGACGTCGACCAGGCGGTAGCACGCCGCGAGGTCGAGCCGGGCCTGCCACTCCTCGGGCGAGACCTCGTCCTTGATCGACTTGAAGTCGGTCGCGTAGTTCATGGATAGTCCGGTCGTTCGAATGCGCTGGCGGCAGCATAGCGCCGGCGCTCCCACCGCGCCATAGACCGTCATGGCCGGGTTGTCCCGGCCGTCCACGTCGTGTCCATGGCGATGCCGCCAGACGTGGATGCCCGCGATATAGGCGAGCGAAGCGACGCCGTTCTTCGAACGGCCATGCGCGGGAATGACCAGGGAGACAGCCGAGAGGGAGGAGACGCGCATGGCGGAGGCGATCGGCGACATCCTGCGCAATCCGGTCAGGGACAAGCTCGCCCGCGGCGAGGTGGTCGCGTCCATGACGGTGCGGCTGGTGAGCGGCGTCGAGATCGCGAGCCTCGCCCGGACCGCCGGCTTCGATACGCTCTATATAGATGCCGAGCATTCGAGCTTCTCGCTCGAGACCACCGGCCAGATCTGCATCGCGGCGCTCGCCGCCGGGATCGCCCCGTTCGTCCGCGTTCCCTCGATCCGGCCGGAGCATGTCGGCCGCGCGCTCGATGGCGGGGCGCTCGGCGTGATTGCGCCGCATGTGTGCTCGGCCGAGGAGGCGCGCGCGGTCGTCGCAGCGGCGAAATTCCCGCCGCTCGGCGAGCGCTCGGCCGCCGGCGGCCTGCCGCATCTGCAGTACCGCTCGTTCCCGGTCGCCGAAGCCAATGCAGCGCTCAACGCCGCCACCATGGTGATCGTGCAGTGCGAGAGCGGCGAGTTCCTCGATCGTGCGGACGAGGTCATGGGCGTCGACGGCGTCGACATGGCGCTGATCGGCACCAACGATCTGCTGGCCGACTGGGGTCTCGCCGGCCAGTACGAGCATCCGCGCGTGCGCGAGGCCTATGCGCGCGTCATCGCGGCGGCGAAGCGGCATGGCAAGCATGTCGGCGTCGGCGGGCTGTCGACCCGTCCGCAGCTCGTCGCCGACTTCGTACGCATGGGCGCACGCTACGTCTCGACCGGCACCGATCTCGCGTTTCTGCTCGCCGAATGCACCGCGCGCGCCAAGCAGGTGCGGGAGATTGTTCTATGATGTCATTGCGAGGCGTGCGAAGCACGCCGAAGCAATCTCCGCCAACCGACATGAGCAAGTGAAGCGGGATTGCTTCGCTTTGCTCGCAATGACCATCCCGAAGGGCGTCATCGCATGCATCTCGACGGCTACGACATCGACATCGTGATCCAGGGTTATCCGGGCAAGACCGTGTGCCACGGCGGGCTGGGCTGGAGCACCATCGCGCTGATCCGCGGGCGCGGCCGGGTCGCGCTGGTCGACACCGGCGGCTTCGGCGTCCGTCCGCTGCTGCTCACGCGTCTCAAGGAGCGCGGCCTCAAGCCGGCCGACGTCACCGACCTCATGATCACCCACGCGCATCACGACCACATGGTGAACTGGACCATGTTCGCCCATGCGCGCATCGTGATCGGCGCCAACGAGATGGAGTGGGCCGGCAAGGAACCGTGGGGCGTGACGCCGGTGCCGGAGCTCTACGTCACCGGGCTCGCGAACTGGAAGACGCTGTCGACCGTCGCCGAGGGCGACGAGGTCATGCCCGGCATGACCGCGCATCTGGTGCCCGGCCACACGCCCGGCCATCTGATGTACGTGCTCAGAGGATCCGAGCGCGACGTGATCTTCACGGGCGACGCCGCAAAGAACCGCGCCGAACTCACCTGCGGACGGGCGGACGCGAGCTACGACGCGGCGGTGAGCAGCAAGTCGATCGCTGCGATCTGGACAATGTGGCGCAGGCGGCCCGGCAGCATGCTGGTTCCGGGCCATGATATACCGATGGTGATCAAGGACGGACGCGCCGAATACATCGGCGGGCGCGAGGCCGCGATCAAGTCGTGGTTCGGCGACGACCTCGAGACCACGACCGCGTTCGAGCTCACGCTCGCCTGATGCACTCACACTGGGAGACTCTTCTGATGCTTCGTCGATACGTGCGCTGTCTGTTGCCGGCGATGCTTGCGCTCGTCGCCGCCGCGCCCGCGGCACACGCGGCGGCCGATGATTATCCGAACCGTCCGATCCATCTGATCATTCCGTTCCCGCCGGGCGGCAGCAACGACGTGGTCGGCCGCGTGTTCGCGGCCGCGCTCGCCGAGCATCTCGGCGGCCGCCAGCTCGTGGTCGAGAACCGCTCCGGCGCCGGCGGCGTGCTCGGCACCGAGATCGCCGCCAATGCGACGCCCGACGGCTACACGCTGCTGGTGATCTCGCTCGCCCACGCGGTCAATCCGTGGCTCTACAAGCTCAAATACGATCCGATCAAGGCATTCGTGCCGATCGGCATCATGGCGAGCGGCACCAACGTGCTCGCGGTCAATCCCAGCTTGGGGGTGAAATCGGTTCAGGAGCTGCTGGCGCTCGCCAAGGCGAAGCCGGGCGAGCTCAATTACGCCTCGGCGGGCGTCGGCAGCTTCCAGCATCTCGGTGCCGAGCTGTTCAAGCTCGCCGCCAAGGTGAACATCGTGCACGTGCCGTTCCGCGGCGGCGGTCCCGCGATGCTCGACGTGATCGCGGGCAACACCAAGATCATGTTCTCGTCCCTGGTACAGACCACCCCCTATGTGCGCAACGGCCAGCTGCTCGCGCTCGGCACCGGCGGGGCGAAGCGCAGCCCGGTGCTGCCCGACGTTCCGACCATCGCGGAGGCCGGCGTGCCCGGCTACGAGGCGACCAACTGGTGGGGCATCATCGCGCCCGTCGGTACGCCCAAGGAGATCGTCGACAAGGTGCATGCGGCGCTTACCGCCGCGCAGGATTCGCCCGAGACGCAGCGGCGCCTCGAATCCGAAGGCGCCACCGTCGTGCGCATGAGCCCGCAGGAGTTCGGCGCCTTCATGGTGAGCGAAATGAGCAAGTGGGAGAAGGTCGTCAGGGAAAGCGGCATCAAGGCGGACTGAGGCTCGCGCGGAGAGCAGAGAGCAGGCCGGACCCGATGCCGGTGTCGGCCTTTTGCGGAAAATGCTCTAATCGCTGACGAATCGCTTGCCAAAGCGGATGAACACATGAGCGCAGACCGACCGCGACGAACAACCGACAGCCGTGCGGCAGCGGAAGCCGCCTTCAAGGCCGCAACCACCAAGCCACCCGAGCCGATTCCGCAGAAGCAGGCGCTGCCGGGCGCCAAGGAGCAGGTCACGCTGCGGATCGACCGCGACGTGCTCGACTTCTTTCAGGAGGACGGGCCGGGCTGGCAGGAACGCATCAACGCGGCGCTCCGCAAGGCGGCTGGGAAGTAGACATCGATCGTCATGCCATGAGGCTCGATCTCGTCTTGCGCGCGGCGCGCCTGGCGGGCCGCGAAAGCGAGACCGTCGACATCGGGATCGCGGATGGGCGTATCGCGGCGCTCGCGCCGAATCTCGTGTGCGACGCGCCCGCGGAGAACCTCGACGGGCGGCTGGCGGTGCCCGGCTTCGTCGACACGCACATCCACCTCGACAAGTCCTGCATCCTCGAGCGCTGCCAATGCCGGCTCGGCACGTTGCAGGAGGCGATCGCCGAGGTCGCAGCAGCGAAACGCGACTTCACCGAGGACGACGTCTACGCGCGCTCGCGCCGGACGCTCGAGAGGGCGATCGTGCAGGGTACGACGCGCATGCGCACCCACGTCGAGGTCGATCCGCGCGTCGGGCTCACGAGCTTCCATGCGATCGCGCGCCTCAAGCGCGACTACGCGTGGGCGATCGATCTCGAGATCTGCGTATTTCCGCAGGAGGGGCTGATCAACGATCCGGGCGCGGAGGAGCTGCTGATCGCGGCCTGCCGGAAGGGGGCCGACCTGATCGGCGGCTGTCCCTACACGGACACCCATCCCAATGAGCAGATCGGCCGGGTCTTCGCGATCGCAAAGACCTTCGACCTCGACATCGACTTCCACCTCGACTTCGACCTCGAGCCGTCGTGGATGCATCTCGACGAGGTCTGCCGGCAGACGCGGGCCCAGGGCCGCGGTGGGCGCGTCGCCATCGGCCACGTCACCAAGCTGTCAGCGGTCGATCTGGAGCGGCTCGCCGCGATCGGCCGGCGGCTGGCGGAGACCGGCATCGCCGTCACGGTGCTGCCGGCAACCGATCTGTTCCTGATGGGGCGGGGCGCCGATCACAATGTCCCGCGCGGCGTCGCGCCGGCGCATCGCCTCGCGGCGCTCGGCGTCACCTGCTCGATTGCGACCAACAACGTGCTCAACCCGTTCACGCCGTTCGGCGACTGCTCGCTGGTGCGGCTCGCGAACCTTTACGCCAACGTCGCCCAGCTCGGCCGGCCGGCCGAGCTCGCCCAGTGCCTCGATTTCGTGACAAGGTCGCCGGCGGCGCTGATGAACCTCGATGACTACGGCATCGCGGTCGGCCAACCGGCCGACATCGTCGTGCTCGACGCCCCGGATGCGGCCGCCTGCGTGGCCGAGGTCGCGCCGCCGCTGTTCGGACTGAAAGCGGGCCGGCGCACGTTTACGCGCAGCCCGCCGGTCATCCACCGGCCGCAATGAGGCCCGCCCGTCGCACGGACGGGCGGGCCTCCGGGCTCAGGGTCCGCCGCGTCAGGATTGGGCGAGCGCGACGTGCATGCGTCGCAGCTCGGCCAGGGCCTCGGCAGTCTCCGTCATCTGGCGCTCCAGATGCGCGATCTGCTCCTGGCATTTCTCGCGCGTCATCTTGAGCGCCTGCGGCGACGCACGGCCGTCCTCGGCCGCGACCATCTGGCCGATCTCGGAGATGGTGAAGCCGAGCTTGCGGCCCTTGAGGATGAGCGCGATGTGCTGCTGGTCGTTGCACGTGTAAATGCGGCCGCGACCGTGACGCGCCGGCGACAGCAATCCCTTGCTCTCATAGAAACGCAGTGCGCGCGGCGTCACGCCGAACTTTGCCGCCATCTGGCTGATGGTCAGCGCCTCGCCGCCATCGACGACCGGCTTCGATTCGGCCGGGTCGATCCACACCACCTCGGTCGGGTACGCCGGCTCAACAAGTTTAGGCTGCATCGAGATACACCTCTAAAAGTTGCGGGGTCGCCGAGCGACCCCTGAAAACATCCAGGACCTTGGGTCCATCTGGACCTTGGGTCAGTGTCTGCCGACTTTTGTTCACGTTGGGGAGCAAGATGGGCGCAAGCCCGGGGTAATTTGCGGTTAAATATCTTTTGAAACAGATGCTTACGAACCGGTTCCAATGCTCGTTACGAGTGGCCGGAAGCGCGTGACGGTGAGGTTGGGGTCCGCACTCTTGAATCCTGGCGTGGAGTTCCCGCCGGCCGCCTGTCCTCGCGTCGGAGTTCCCCTGGTCGCCCGCCCCGGCCTCACGTTGGAGTTGGGGTGCGGTGGCTCAGCTCGCTACCGGCAGACCGGCGCGGGCGAGGCCCCGCAGCAGCAGATCGACGATCTCCGGCTTGTAGATACTTACCTCCAGCAGACGGCGCGCATCGGTCCGCCAGGCCGGCTGCAGCTCGAGCAGACGGTCGAGCGCCTGCTGCGCCTGCGTCTGGTTGCCGGCGTCGCTCGCCGCGATCGCCTGCGCGAGGAGGCCGAGCGGATACCTGTCGGCGATGATCTGCTCGGCGTGGAAGGCGGCCTCCTTGGCGTCGCCGAGAACATAGCAGCCGAGGAAGAGGTAGAACTCGTGCCAGGACGGACGCACGCTGCCGGCTTCGCCGGTCCGCCGCAGCATCGCCATACCGCGCCCGACCTCACCCGTCATGATCAGACGGCCACCGTATTCGGCGACGGTCAGGAGATCGTACCGGTTGAGCGCCATCGCTTTGTCGCCGGCCGCGAAGGCGGCCGCGAGGTCGTGGCGCGCATACTGCACGACAAACAGCATCTGATAGGCGCGCGCGCTCGCTGGCGCGAGTTCGATGGCGTGGCGGGCCGCGCGCAGCGCGCGGTCGAGCGCCGGCGCCTCGCCGGCACGCGAGGGGTAGCCGAGAGCGTATTCGCGGTAATAGACAATCGCCAGGTACTCGAAGCCGACGGTGAAGCTGGGGTCCTCCACGGTCAGCGATTCGAGGCAGGCGCGGGCGCGGTCGTGCGCGGCGGGATCGAGCAAACGAAACGAATCGGCGGCCGCGAGGACGCAGCGGTAGCGCGGATCGCCGGTCGGAGAGGCGAGCTGCCGGGCGCGGTCGCGCGAGCGAATGACGCCGTAGGACTGCAACAGCACGTCGGTCAGGGCGCCGACGATCTGCTCCTCGGCGGCGGACTGGTCGGCGCTTCCCGCCGGATACGGGAAGCTGCCCGACCACACGATGGTGCCCTCCGCGCTGTCGATCAGCTGGAAGCGGATGGTCGTGGTGCTCTCGCCGTGGTCGAGGGCGCCGACGAGGCGATAATCGGCGTAGGGCCACGCGCCGGCCGGGGCCGCGTCGCGCCTTGCGCCGGACGCAACGTTGATCGTATCGAAACGCGCGAACGCATCCCGCAGCTTTTCGGTCAGGGCGCTGCCCGCGACCACGCCGGGCTCGCCGACCGCGCGGAAGGGGTCGATTGCGATCGTCGGCATGCCGTTCCCGGGCGGCAACGCGCGCGCGACCTGCGGCGCGGCGACGTTTCGGGTCGAGCTTGCAGCCGCCTCGACGGCCCCACCGCGGTGTCGCGACAGTGATGATGCGAGGAGCGCGATCGCCCCGACGAGCGCGAGGACCGTGACGCTCGCGACGAGCGCGCGCGGCGTGCGCGCCGACGACCAGCGCGCCGGGGACCAGCGCGCCGACGACCAGCGCGCCGACATGGCGGCCGCCGGGCGGTTCTGCGTCGTCGACGGCGCGCAGCGGCGCAGGAAAATCGGCGCGTAGTTTCCGCGCGGAAGATCGATGACCACCGGGTCGTCGATTCCCGCACCCGCGTAGTAGCGCTCGAGCGCGCGCCGCAGCCGGGTCGCCTCGACGCGGACGATTGGATCGACCTGCGGATTGAACCGCGGATCGCGGCCGAGCGCCTCGACGCCGATCGTGTAGCCCTTGAGGCGCGCGCCGCGGCCGCACAAGGCGGCGTCGACGACGAAGCGCAGGAACGCGGCGAGCTGCGGCGCGCCGCGGAAGCTGTCGCTCGCGAGCACCCGCTTGAGCGCGGCGCGCACGTCGGCTTCGCTCGCGCAGCCATGCGCAGACATCGTCATTGCGGTCGATTTCCCAAAATGACCATGCAACCTTCCGGCGGTCGTGAACGTGTGCGCACGGCACGACCCGCGACAATGAGCAGGTCTGTCCGTCCGCCAATCCCGTGGCGCCGCATGCGGTATTCGCTCGGCCGTCGCGCGGTGACCGCATAGCTAGGCGGTCGCGCAGAAAATGCAATTGCACCTAAGGAGGAGCCCCAAAGGCACAAAAAGGCCTGCGAGAGCGCGCGATTCGCCGACCGACCCGCACCCGGCGAGGCGCGGCTTGGCGGTGCTGACATAGTATCAGATGAGAATACGTAAGTAAATTTTCGGATAGGAAAGTAGTATTTCAGGAGCGAAAGCATAGGTACTTCTACTTATTTTCGGCTGAAATCCACAAAATAATTGAGTCAGCGCTTGATATATTGGCCAGATTAGTGAGAAATTAAGACCTATAGCTTCAAGTGGCGTCCTGGATATTGGTGGGCGCAAAGGGTATCGCCCCGTTCTCGATGCCACGCGAAGCCCCACCCGCAACGGCTACCTTCCGTTGCGTCGACACGGAGTTTTCTCGTTACGGTGCGGGCCGCATAACGGGAGCCAAGTGGTCCGAACCGTCCAGCCGCGCGGTCGCAGAGCCCACCCCTCGACCGCGCGGCTGGCTTTTTGCGTTTCTCCCACAGGCGAGCTCGCTCCGGACCGTGACCGTCAAGACACGGCCTGCTTGTATTCGGCCGCGGTATTTTCGTGCCTTCGCCGGCTGATCGCCATTGCGGACGTCCAAGGCTCATCCAAGGCATGACCTAACCCTTTCACATGGCTGCGCTTTTCGCTGCGAACTATTGCGCCTGCAACACGATACCGCGCCAGGAGCGGCTAAGCTTTGGTAAAGTAATAGTTAATCGTCGTTGACAGCGAGGGAATCCGCCGGTTCAATCGGTGCATTGATGGGGGCTGTGAGGGTCGATTGTGAGCGCCCGCTCGCTATTTATTGCGGGGCTTGCCGCGACGCTGCTTCCTATTGCCGCGTCGGCGCAAGCCATCCGAGGTGGAGACCTGCCGGGGCGGGAGCGTGAGCGTTTCGTCACGCCGCCTGGGCCGCGGGCGCAGCCCGGCGCACCCGCCATCGTATTACCCAGCACCACGCCGCCGAGCGAGGCCGCGCGCATCAAGGTGCATATCCGCGACATCTGCATCACGGGTGCAACGGTCTACACGCGCGAGCAACTCGCGCCGCTCTACGCCGATCTGATCGGTCACGACGTTCCGCTCCAGGCGATCTACGATCTCGCTCAGCGCATCACCGCGAAATACGGCGCCGACGGATACTCGCTCTCGCGTGCGATCGTGCCGCCGCAGGCATTCGCGCCGAACGGGGCGGCGCCCTGCCTGAAGGTGATCGAAGGCTATATCGACCATGTCGAATGGCCGGCGGCGGTCGCCAAGTATCGCGACTTCTTCACCCATTATGCGGCGATGATCACGGCCGAGCGGCCGATCAATGTGCACACCATCGAGCGCTATCTCCTGCTCGCGAGCGACCTGCCGGGCCTGCACTTCAACGCGAGCCTCAAGCCGTCGAAGACCAACAACGGGGCGGCCACGCTGGTGGTCGAGATGGTCGAGAAGCCGCTCGACGGCTACGGCATCGTCGACAATCGCGGCACGCCCTCGCGCGGGCCGGAGCAGTTCCTGATCGGCGCCAACCTCAACAACCTGCTGCGGCAGCACGAATCGTTCACGTTCAACTACGCGTCGACCTTTCATACCGAAGAGCTGCAGTATTTCGCCGGCAACTACCGCCAGGTGCTCACCGCCGAGGGCCTCTATGCCTTCGTCAATTCGAGCTACAGCTTCGGTCATCCCGGAACCGAACTGCTGCAAACCGTCGGGTTCAGCGCCCGCAGCCTGCTGGTCGAGGCCGGTCTCGCCGACCCGATCATCCGCACGCGCGAGAAGAACCTGACGCTGTCGGGGCTTGTGTTCGCGAGCAACAACTTCACCGACTTCGACGCCTTCCAGGAGCCGATCAACCGGGATCATCTGCGCGGCTTCCGCCTCAAGGCGGATGCCGACTGGGCCGACCGCTTCCTCGGCATCAACCAGGTCAACGTGACCTACAGCCAGGGCATCCAAGGGCTCGGCAGCTCGGAGAACAACAGCGCCGCCGATCTCGCGATCGGCTTCAATTCGCAACTCCTGTCGAACCCCGTCGGCCGCGTCGACTTCGAGAAGATCGAGGCGAAGCTCAGCCGCAGCCAGGTGCTGTTCGGCCCGGTGTCGGCGTTCGGCTCGATCTACGGCCAATATGCCTTCAATCCGCTGCTGGTCTCGGAGCAGTGCGGCTACGGCGGCCGCTTCTTCGGCCGCGCTTACGATCCGTCGGCGCTGCTCGGCGACCACTGCGTCGAAGCGATCGGCGAGTTGCGCTACGACCTCACGCACCTTCCGCCCGTGCTCTCGCAGGTCCAGTTCTACGCCTATTCCGACTACGGCCGGCTCTGGGCGCTCGGCCCGGGGTTCATCGATGCGCAAACCGGCGGGATCTCCGGCAATACCGATGCGGCATCGGCCGGCGGCGGCGTGCGGCTCGGCTTCTGGAACACGGTCACGGCGGACCTCTCGGTCGCCAAGGCGATTCACGGGCCGATCGACGACACGCGATTCTTCTTCATCCTCGGTGCGAAGTATTAGGAGCCGATGATGAGATCACACCGACAATTGCTCCTCGCCTCGACGCTGGTCCTGGCGCCGGCGGTCGCGCTTGCCAATCCGCAAGGCGCCCAAGTGGTCGGCGGCCAAGCCACGGTCCAGGGGCAGGGAACCTCGACCGTCACGGTCACGCAGGGCAGCGACCACGCCATCATCAACTGGAACACGTTCAATATCGGCGCGGGCGAGAAGACCCAGTTCATCCAGCCGAGTGCCAGCTCGGTCGCGCTCAACCGCGTGACCGGCGGTCTCGGTCCGTCGCAGATCTTCGGCACAATCACGGCGAACGGCCGCGTCTTCCTGATCAATCCGAATGGCATCCTGTTCGGCCTGGGTTCGAGCGTCAACACCGCGGGCTTCCTGGCGACGACGAACGACATCAGGAACGAAGACTTTCTGAACAACACCACCGGCCGCTTCAACTTCAACATCCCGGGCCGCCTCGACGCCTCGATCGTCAACTTCGGGCACATCACGGCGACGAATGGCGGCTTCGCGGCCCTGGTGGCGCCAGGCGTGCGCAACGCCGGCGTGATCACGGCGAACCTCGGCCATGTCGCGCTCGCCTCCGGCAACGGTTTTACGCTCGACTTCTACGGCGACAAGCTGATCACGCTGCAGGTCGGCGACGAGATCGCCAACCAGGTGATCGACGTTGCGACCCAGAAGCCGCTCGATTCGCTGGTCAAGAACGAAGGCATGCTCAAGGCGAACGGCGGCCAGGTCACGCTCACCGCCGTCGCGGCCCGCCACGTGGTCGATTCCGTGATCAACAATACGGGCGTCATCGAAGCGAACACGGTCGGCACCAAGAACGGCATGATCGTGCTCGGCGCCGCGACCGAGGACAAGCATGAGGGCGCCTCGGAGCAGAAGGTCGTGGTCTCCGGCGTGCTGTCCGCCCGGGGCCGCAAGTCGGGCGAGAAGGGCGGCACCATCCAGATCACCGGCGAGTCGATCGCGCTCAAGGGCGCGAAGATCAGGGCCTCCGGCGATGCCGGCGGCGGGACCGTGCTGATCGGCGGGGACATCGGCGGCGGGCAGGTGAATTCCGCAGTCTCCGGCGTCGCGCAGGCGAAGCTTGCGCCGTGGCCGGTCGCAACGGCACGCACCGTCACGATCGACGACAAGACCGTCATCACGGCCTCGGCGTGGTCGAGCGGCGACGGCGGCAAGGTGGTGGTGTGGTCGGATCAGTCGACGACGTTCGCGGGGCAGATCAAGGCGACCGGCGGCGCCAATTCGGGCAATGGTGGATTTGCCGAGGTGTCGAGCGGGGGCGTCCTCAGCTTCACCGGCTTGGTCAATTTGAGCGCGCCGAAAGGATCGCTCGGCACGCTGCTGCTCGACCCGCACGACATCGTCATCAACCAGAGCGGCCGCGCACCGAAGGACGACCACGGTTCATCTGAACACGACAACGGCAATGGCAATAACGGCAACAGCGGGAACGGCAACAACGGGAACGGCAACGGCAACAACGGGAATGGCAACAACGGGAACGGCAACGGCAACAGCGGGAACGGCAACAACGGGAACGGCAACGGCAACAACGACAACGGCAACAACGGGAATGGCAACGGCAATGGCCATAACGGCGACGGCAATT
>Ga0126384_10001463_pt1 | contig 14007 bp, 9 predicted proteins | sample PanSoiMetPlot_36_FD_92543 | JGI IMG/M metagenome (GOLD analysis project Ga0126384, IMG submission 92543) | Tropical forest soil microbial communities from Panama - MetaG Plot_36 | ecosystem: Environmental > Terrestrial > Soil > Tropical forest > Bulk soil | place: Panama | collected 2016-02-17 | reverse complement strand
TGCAGCAGGATGACCGACTTCGCCACCGAGAACGTCACGTCGAAGAAGAACACCGGCGCCCGCCGTTCCCCCAGCGCCCGCATGATCAGCTCATCCCGCCGCTCCCGTGTCGCGTCCGGCTCCCGGCCAGCAGCGCCTCGATCCGGCCCGCGATTTTCTCGTCCATGGCGGCGTACCGGCTCGGCGCCCGCCCCAGGACCGCCCTGCCGTCCGGGTCGCGTGGGTCGACGAAGGCGCCGTAGAGGCGCTCCATCACCGCCGGGTCCACTCGCGACCCGATCAGGGCGAGTTCCGGGCAGCCAGCCCCGGTCCAGATACCGGGCGGCTCGCCGTGCTCGGCCACTGCCGACAGGTAATAGTTCTCCCGCCCGGTCGCCACCGCCTGCGTCAGGTACCCAGGGTTATAGCCCGTGGAAATCGTCAGCACCGCCGCTCCCGAGACCATTTCGCGGGTGGAATTGACCATCATCATTGTAATGCAACGGTGTGAAGCAAGAAGACTCAGAAATTGGTGGCTGAATGACGCTGAAAGGCTTTAGAGAAGGCCTGAGATGGCTCAATGTAGCTGATTAACGGCCGACAAGAGTGCGGATTTACATTCCGATCCAGTGAGACCGTCAGCACTGGTCATCACCCCAGCACGACCCATACGACTGGACAGGCAACATCCTGCCGCGCCAACCTAATCCGCCCGATCCCGCCAGGATCGAGGCCTGGTCAGGTGCCTGGGCGGCGGGCGACCGGCTTTTCTGGTGCCGTCCGTTGCTCGGGCGGCCGGGACATGGCGGCTGGCGGTCCGGTCGCGCCGCTCTCGGGCTTTTCTGTCGCGCCGCCGGTGGGCTGGTACAGGTCCTGTAGCTGCCCGGTTGCACGGGTGGTGAAGGCGCGTTCGCGCCGGTTGTCGCGGGTGAAGGCGAGCCACCAGGTCAGGATGGCTCCGATTCGGTTGCGGTAGCCGGTGAGGAACGCGATGTGAATGAACAGCCAGCTCACCCAGCCTGGGAAGCCGGATAGCTTCATCGGTCCGGCCGAGACGACGGCGCGGCCACGGGACACGTAGGCCGCCGACCCGAGATCGTGGTACTTGAACGGGTTGGGTGATGCCTTTCCCTTGGCCACGCGCTTAATCCGGCGGCCGGCGTACAGCCCGGACTGCATGGCTACTTCCGCGACGCCGGGCAGCTTGCGCAGGCTCATCACGTCGCCGATGACTGAGATCTCGGGATGACCGTTGATGGTCAGGTCGTCCTGCACGGGAATGCGGCCGGCCCGGTCGGTTTCAGCGCCGGTGGCCTTGGCCAGCGCCTCGGCGATCGGCGGCGCTTCTACGCCCGCGGTCCACAGCACGGTATGCGCGTCGTGGCGCACCTGATTGCCGTCGTGGTCGCGGACGACCACCCCATCTGCATCAACCTTCGTCACGATAGATCCCATGTGCAGTTCCACGCCCAGCGACCGCAGCGTGTGGGCAGCCTTGCGGGACAGCTTCTCGCCGAATGAGGTAAGCGGCGCGGAGCCACCGTCGAAGAGCAAGACCCTGGCGTCCTCGGGTTGGAACGTGCGGTATCCGGCCCGCAAGGTCTTGGTGGCGAGCTCGCGGATCTGCCCAGCCAGCTCGACGCCGGTCGGCCCGGCGCCGACGAGCGCGAAGGTGAGCCACCGGCGCTGATCGGCCGGGTCGGCGGCGGTCTCGGCCATCTCGAACGCGCCGTAGACCCGGCGCCGGATCTCCAGTGCGTCAGAGATCGTCTTCATGCCGGGTGCCCATGCTGCGAACTCGTCATGACCGAAGTAGGACTGCCGCATTCCGGCAGCGACGATCAGGTGGTCGTAGGGGACCTCGAACTGCTCGCCCAGCGGCCGCCGGCAGATGACGCGCCGCCTGGCCGCGTCCACGCCGGTCGCCTCTGCCAGGAGGCTGTCGACGTTGCGGTGCTTCCTGAACAGCTGGCGCAGCGGCGCGGTGATCTGACCTTCGGACAAGATGCCGGTCGCGCACTGGTAGAGCAGCGGCTGGAACAGGTGGGTGCCGTCGCGGTCGATCAGGGTGATCGAGAAAGGGCCGCCGCGCAGCGCGCGAGCGGCGAAGAGCCCGCCGAAACCGCCGCCGATGATGACCACCCGTGCGAGCGAGTGCTGATCGTTCATCGAGTGCCCCCGTCTGCGGTCTCGGCTGGGCTAGACCGGGTCGTGCCAGGGGACGCCGTCCGGCAGCACGCCGTCGGCTTCCTTTGGACCCCAGCTGCCCTTGGCGTAGCTGTGCAGCGGAACCACGTTGCCCAGCACTGGGTCGACGACGCGCCAGGCGGCTTCGATCGTGTCCTGGCGCGCGAACAGCCATCGGTCGCCGGCCAGCGCGGCGCCGATCAGCCGATCGTAGGTCCGCATGTCCGAAGCCGGCTGCTCGGCGAAGACGAGGTCCTCCTGCCGCAGCGCCCAGCCGGCGCCTTGTTTCTTGCCGGCCAGCCTGAGGCTGACCTGAGCTTCCGGGTAGACCCGGAACCGCAGCGCATTGGAGATCGCCGATGGCTCAAGGCCGAATACGTCGTGCGGCGGACGGCGGAACCGGATGTAGGCCTCGGTTGCCGTCACCGGCATGCACTTGCCCGCGCGGATGACGATCGGCACGTCTGCCCAGCGCCATGAATCGACTCCGAGGCGCACGGCCACGTAGCTCTCAGTCGTGGAGCCGGGCGCGACTCCCTCGACGTCCAGGTAGCCGTCGTACTGGCCACGGACCGTGTCTTCTGGGGTGAGCGGCCGCAGCGCGGCGATCAGCTGTGACTTGGAATCGCGCCAGGAACTCAGCCCAGGGCCTTCCGGCGGATCGGCCATGACGCACGCGAGTATCTGCAGCATGTGGTTCTGGAGCACGTCCCTGATGGCACCGGTCCGGTCGTAGAAGCGGCCGCGGTCGGACACGTCGAACGCTTCGGCCATCGTGATCTGAATGCTGTGCACGTGGGTGCGGTTGAGCAGCGGCTCAAGCACAGAGTTGGCGAACCGGGCGAACAGCAGGTTCTCGACCGGGTCGAACCCGAGCCAGTCATCGACCCGGTAGATCGCCTCCTCGGGGTAGTACTTGCGCATCGTCTGGTTCAGCTGCTGCGAGCTCTGCAGGTCGCTGCCGAACGGTTTCTCGACCATGACGCGAGCATTTTCGGCCCGGCCCGCGGCCGCTATGCCCTCGGCGATGCGGCCGAACAAGAACGGCGGCACCTCCATGTAGAACAGGACGTTGCCGCCCGGCCCGACGGCGTCGGACATCGCCTTGTACGTGGCCGGATCGTCCAGGTCGCCGTCGACGTACCTCAGCAGGCCCAGCATCTTGGTGCCAGCCGGGTTCTTCGGGTCCATCTTGTTGAGCTTGAGCGAGCGCACCGCGTAGTCACGGAACTGCTGAAGCCCCCAGCCGCTCTTGGCGACCCCGACTACCGGGACGTCGAGCACGCCCCGATCCACGAGCCCGACCAGCGCCGGGAATGTCTCAAGCTTGGCCAGGTCGCCGGTCGCCCCGAAGATCACCAGTGCGTCAACTTTGTCTGTCTTAGGGCCGGTGTCGCGCATGGTTATTCCCCAATTCCTGGCCACCATCAGACCTGCCTTGGAACGCGGCTAGCCCTACCCCCAGCCCGGGCGGACGATACCTGGCAGCTGGATCACTGGCTTGCCGCCGGGTATGACGTACAGGGCGCTAAACGGCTGTAGGGGAGGTGCTGCCCGGCAGATGGCGACGAGGGCCGAGAGCCGCGTGGTCAACCTGGCCGGGCTGGTGCAGGGCATCGTCCTGGTCACCTTCCCCGCGGCCAGCACGATCTTCACAAGCCGGCAATATTACGGGCTTTCCGACTCGCAGTACGGAGCCATGTTCCTGCCCATGGTCGTGCTGGCGATAGTGACGTCTGCTCGGCGCGAGCCTGGCTGAGCGGATCACGATCAAGCGCGTGTACCTGGCCGGCCTGGCGTGCGGCCTGGTCGCGATGGGCTTGCTGCTCCTCAGCGCGCTGTTCAAATCTGACCACGCGGTTGCTTATCCGCTTCTGCTGATCGGAACTACCTTCGTCGGCGCAGGATTCGGGCTGACCGTCCCGGTGCTGAACACCTACGCCGCGGCGTTCCACCCAGCCGGGGTGGACGCAGCCGTGCTGGTGCTGAACGCGCTGCTGGGCCTGGGAACAGTCCTGGCCCCGATCCTGGTGGGGGTCTTTGTCAGGCTGGGCATCTGGTGGGCCCTGCCGGTCCTGTCGGCGGCGCTGCTCGCAGGCGTGCTGGCGGCGAGCGCGAGGCTGCCGCTCCGAGCCGGCACCCAGATTGCCCGGGACGGACGGGCGCGCCAGCGCAGGCCCCGCATTCCCCGGCGCTTCTGGGTTTATGCCGCGTTCATCGTCTGCTATGGCATCTGCGAGACGATGAACGGGAACTGGGCCCAGCTGGAAATGACCCGGCGGTTCGGCGCATCGCGGGCGGAGGCGTCGCTGGCCCTGGCGGCGTTCTGGGCAATGGCCACCGTCGGGAGGGTTGTGTTCGCCGCTATCGGCCGGTGGGTGCCGGAGCGGCTCACCTACCGGATACTGCCCTTTGTCCTGGTGGTCGCCTTCGTCCTAGCCGGGCGCCTATCCAGGGGCGACGCGGTGGCGGGAATCGCCGTGTTCGGGCTCGCCGGGCTGGGCTGCTCGGCGCTCGTTCCGCTGACCATCAGCTTCGGCGAGCAAGAGCTGACAACCATGTCGGCGGCGGTCGCGGGCGGCATCGTCGCGTTCTACCAGATCGGGTTCGGCATCGCCGCGTTCGGGGTCGGCCCGCTCGAGCGGGCCGGTATCAGCCTGGCCGCGATCTTCCGCGGCGCCGCGATCGTGGCTGCCGTGCTGGCCGGGCTCGCGTTCCTCGTCGTCAAAGGCCTGCCAGCGGCGCAGCTACACGGATCGGGCCACAAAGCCGCGCGCAGCCAGTAACCCCTGCCGGATCCACCGTGTCATTGCCCAGCGTTGCGCATGTGCGTGTCATCTTCCGCCGCCTGCTGCTCCCGCAGGCTGGTCACAGCCTTGACCATGATGTCGGCGGCGGCCTCGGGAGAGCGGGCGCTCCCTGCCGCCGCCAGGGCGCTGGCGAGCGCTTGAGCGAACTCGACCGCTTGAGCCGGCGGGCTGGCCAGCCTGGCCGGCGCGCGGGAATCGAGTAGGGCCTTCGCGGACGACACGGCCTGCCGGGCCCGGGCGAGCTGATCGGAAACGTCAGCTTCGGTGACCTCGGATGGCTGGGTGATGTGCCCACGGCCGTCCATGTCCACGTAAAGGCCGTGCAGCTTGAGCCGGTCCTCGTCCTGTACGAGTACCTTCGTGTTGTCCATGATCTGTGCCAGCTCGCCAGCCGGCATGCCCGCGATCTTCGGCGCCGCTGCCGCTCCGGGCGGAATCATGGCTATCAGCAGGCCCCCGACCAGCTTCAGCTCGTGCCATGCGAGCATCCGCCGGATGGGCGCCTGTCCCTTCTGCTTCTGTGGCACCAACGCCAGGGCCATCAGGCTGGCAGCCTTCCCGACCTCCTCGACCGCCAGCACCGCAAGGGAGCAGGCCCGCGCCCGGCGGCCTGCCAGGGGAAGCATCTCGGCATCACCCAGGAGATCTTGGGCGTTGGCCGCTGCAGCGACGGCGCACGCTACGAGGTCGGCCTTGGGGGCTGCCTTCACAGTGCCAAGATCCATAGCTCAACCTAACCAGCGTCCACACTCATGGTGACTAGTTGCCGGCGTACCTAGCCACCCGCCTGTTGAAAGCCATCGATTTGACCGAACCTGCCACTCAAGCAGCCGAAGCACGTCCCAGTGGCTGCTATCAGGCGTGCACTTCGCTGGGGTAGCCCGTCCGGGTTGCTGGCGCTGGTTCGGCGTTACTTCTGCGGCGGTCGAGCGCGTGGTTGAGCGTGATCGCCGAGTTGATCAGCGACAGGTGGGTGAATGCCTGAGGGAAATTGCCCAGCTGCTCGCCGGTGGATCCGATTTCCTCGGAGAACAGGCCGAGGTGGTTGGCGTAGGTGTGCATCTTCTGGAAGGTGAGCCCGGCGTCTTCGAGCCGTCCGGCCCGCGCGAGCGCGTCGACGTACAGGAACGTGCACAGTGAGAAGGTCCCCTCGCCGCCATGCAACCCGTCCGGGGATGCCGCGGGGTTGTACCGGTAGACCAGGCTGTCGGACACGAGCTTGTGGTCCATGGCCTCCAGGGTGGACAGCCACAGCGGGTCGGTCGGGGACACGAAGCCTTCGATCGGCATGAGCAAAAGCGAGGAGTCCAGCACGTCGGTGCCGTAGTACTGGGTGAACGCCTTGACGTCCTTGTTCCAGCCGCGGCTCATGACCTGGTGGTAGATGCGGTCCCGCTCGGCGGTCCATTTGGCCACGTTGGCGGGGCGGCCGTTGCGCTCGGCGAGTTTGATGGCCCGGTCGAGCGCGACCCAGCATTGGAACCGGCCGTAGGTGAAGTCCTTGCGGCCGCCGCGGGTCTCCCAGACGCCCTCGCCGGGCTGGTCCCAGTTCTCGGCGACCCAGTCAATGATCGCGGTGAGGGCGAGCCAGCCGTCGTGCGCGATCGGCAGGCCGAAATTGTCCGCGGTAAAGACCGCGTCCAGAGCCTCGCCGTAGATGTCGAGCTGGAGCTGGCCGGCGGCGCCGTTCCCGATCCGCACCGGCCGCGATCCGCGCCAGCCCTCGAAGTGGTCGAGCGTCTCCTCGGTCAGGTCGGAAGATCCGTCGATTCGGTACATGATCTTCAGCGGCCCGGACCCGTTGCCGCCGGTGCCTTCGGCTACCCGATCGCGCAGCCAGCCGCCGAACCGGGCAGCTTCCTCCAGGTAACCCAGGTTCGTCAGTGCGTGCATCGTCAGCGATCCGTCCCTGACCCAGCTGAACCGGTAGTCCCAGTTCCGCTCCCCCCCGGCCTGCTCGGGAAGGCCGAAAGTGGCCGCCGCGACCGGAGCGCCGGTGGGCTCGTAGGTCAGCAGCTTGAGGGTCATGGCCGACCGCTCGACCATCTCGCGCCACCGGCCAGAGTAGGTCGAGCGGCCCAGCCACCCACGCCAAAACGCGCCGGTATCACGCGCGAGCCCCTCGATCTCAGCCAGCGGGACCGCTCGGGGCTTGCCGCCCGCGGATTCAAGTACGACACCGCCGATCTGGCCCTCGCGCAGGGTGAAAGTAGCGCTCACGCCATCTGCCGCGTGCTCGATCTTCGCCGTCTCCGGGCCGGAAGGCGATCGCCTGACTGAACAATGCAGGGTCAGGTCGGTGCGGTCTTCGCTGTGGAAGACTACCCCGTTCTCGGTGATGTCGACGCTATGGCTGGCGCGCCCGTAGTCGAAGCGAGGCTGCAGGTCCAGCACGAACCGCATGGTGCCGCGCGCTACGCGCAGATGGCGGACGATGCGATGGCTGGCAGTGGGATTGCCCTCGATGACCGGCATGAAGTCCATGACCTCTCCGACGCCATCGGCGGTCATGAAGCGGGTGATAAGCATTGCGGTGTCTGGGAAGTAAAGATGCCGGGTCACGTAACGGTCGCCGGCTGGGCCGATGCGGAAATATCCGCCACGGTTGGCGTCAAGCAGTGAGGCGAACACGCTGGGCGAGTCGAATCGCGGGCAGCAGAAGAAGTCGATGGTCCCGTCGGTGGTCACCAGCGCTGCCGTCTGGAGGTCGCCGATCAGCCCATGGGCGCTGATGTTCGGGTAGCGGTCCAAATCCATCGCCGCGTCATCTCTTCCGGCTGAACGTGGAGGCTGGCGTCGCTGGCTCGGTGCGCGGTGCCGGCGCTCGCGCCTCGGCCGGGAGGCTCGCGCCGAGGCGGTCCGCGATGTGCTCGCCGACCCGGATCGCGTTCGCGATCACGGTCAGCGCGGGGTTGACCGCGCCGATGCTCGGGAAGAAGCTGGTATCCGCCAGGTAGAGGTTGTCGAGTTCGTGCGCCTTGCAGTTCACGTCCAGCACCGAGGTGGCCGGGTCGTTGCCGAACCGGCAGGTGCCTGCCTGGTGGGCGACCCCGGCGATCGGGATGTTCATGCCCATGTAGTAGTTCTTGTGCAGGACGTGGTGCCTGGCCAGTCCGACGTGGTTGAGGATCTTCCGGAATTCGGCGTATAGGCCGGCCGCCTCGGTTTCGTTGCTCGGGACGTAGTCCAGGTGGATGCTGCCGTCCTCGTCGATCGTCACCCGGTTGCCGGGCTTGGGGAGGTCCTCGGTGGTGAGCCAGAAGTCGACCGCGTGCCGGGCGACGTCCTCCAGGCTCCAGTTCGGGGCGAGCCTGGTCAGGTGCGGTTCCTCGCCCTTCATCGCCTCGGCGTTGGACTTGCCGAGCATCTGGATGTTCCCGAGCGGCCACTCCCGGCCGTTTCCTGCCAGGTAGAAGTCGTTCACCGCGAGCGTCTTCTGGTAGACGGTGTCGTTGACCTCCTCGCCCAGCGCTATGGCGGCCTTGCTGTTGTGGAACATGTAGTTCCGGCCGACCTGGTCTGATCCGTTCGCCAGGCCCGCCGGATGGGCATCCGAAGCTGATCGCAGCAGGATCCTCGCGGTGTTCGCGGCTCCGGCGGCCAGGACGACGATGTCGCCCTGGTAGATCTCTTGCCTGTCGTCACCGCCGCGCTCCACGACCACACCGGTGACCTGACGCCCGGATGAGTCGGTCTCCAGGCGGGTGACCTGGGCGTTGCGCAGCAGCGTCACGTTGGGCATGTCCAGGATCGGCCGGACCGCGATCACCTCGGCGTCTGCCTTGGCATGGACCATGCACGGGTAGCCGTCGCACCACGCGCACCGGATGCAGATGCTGGCGGGCCGTTCCGCCTCGTTCAGCAGGATGCCGCACGGCGAGTGGAACGGGTGGTACCCGCCTTGGGCGAGGGCATCGGAGATGCCCTGGATTCTCGGCTCGTGGGACACAGGCGGCCACGGGTACTGGCGTGAGCAGGGTCCCTCGGTGGGATCCTCGCCGTGGCTGCCGTGCACCTGGTACAGCCACTCTGCCATGGCGTACCACGGCTCGAAGTCGGCGTAGCTGAGCGGCCAGGCCGGGGAGATGCCGTCGATGTGCCTGATATCGCCGAAGTCCTCCGGGCGCAGCCGGTACAGGGCCGCCCCGTACATCTTCGTGGCCCCGCCGACGAAATAGTGCACCTGCGGCTGGAACGGCGTGCCGTCCCCGTCATACCAGGTGTCGGGCGAGATATAGCGCCCGTCGACGAACACCGGGCCCGGATCCCAGTTGCCCAGTTCCCTCGTCAGGAAATCGCCGCGCTCCAGCAGCAGAATCCGTTTGCCGGTCCGGGCAATGGTATGGGCGAGCGTGCCGCCGCCCGCGCCGGTCCCGATCACTATCACATCGAACTTATCGGACACCAGATTCCCCCGTGAATTTGTCCATCATGCGATGACATGACATACCGGGCGCCATCAGATCGGCATCCGGTAGCCGTAGAACTCGTGGTCCTCGTTGTAGCCGCCCTGCCCGGCACCGAGCTGTTCGAAGCTGTCGACGAATTCGATCGCCTCGATCCACTTGATCTGCTTGAAGCCCAGCTCAAGCTCGTTGCGCAGCCGCAGCGGCGCGCCGTGCAGCTCGTTGAGCGGCTCGTTGTTCATCTCATAGGCCAGGATGGTCAGACGATGCCGCATGTGCTCGACCTTGTGCGCGTCGTAGTACCGCCCGCCCTCGCCGCCCTCGGCGTAGGAGTAGAAGACGGCCCAGCGGGCTTGCGGCAGCGGCCGCACGAGCGTCAGGATGTCCCGCATCGGCACACCGCCCCACCTGGCGACCCCGGACCAGCCCTGGATGCAGTAATGCTGGGTGACCTGCTCCTGCTTGGGCATCGCCTTGAGCTGGTCGTAGGACAGGGTGACCGGGTTTTCGACCAGGCCGCTAACCCGCAGGTTGTAATCGCGGAAGTCGTGCTCACGCAGGTCCGCGTAGTGCTTGTTGCCGTCCGGCAGCTTGCTCTGGTTGGGCCAGAAGAACGGCGAGATCGCTTTCTCGGGGTATGTCGCCCGGGGATCTGACCATTCCAGCAGCGCCTTGGCCCAGCCGATGAGCGCCCTGCCGGTTTTCTGGACGGCGCGCGGATAGCGCAGCGTCAGCGGCGAGGCGGCCCACCAGACGGCCGCCACGATCGCCATCCAGGCCACGTAGATCCACCAACCGGTCCAGGACGGCGAATTCGCACCGGTGGTGATGTGGTTCAGGTTCACCAGCAAACCAGTGATCCACACCATGAGGGTGTGGACGAAAATGAACCCGACGAAAGTGACCAGCACCGCGAAGTGGACGGTGCGGGCCACCTGGCGGTTAATCCGGCCCCAGCCCAGGCCGAATTTGGCTGCGATGGCCGGGGCCTGCAGCAGCCCGGTAAAGAACGCCAGCGGCGCGGCGATAAAGACCACGACGAAGTAGGCGAGTATCTGCAGGCCGTTGTACTGGATCCAGCCCTTGTTCACCGGGAAGTGCAGCGACCCGTACTGCAGCGCGGTCGAGATCGCGTTGGTGAACACGCTCCAGTTCACCGGCACCAGCCGAGCCCACTGCCCCGTAGTGAACAGCAGCACGTAGAACGCCACGCCGGTAAGCACCCACAGCAGGTCGGCGCTGAAGTGCCACCAGCGGGCCAGGCCGATCGAGTGCCGTATACCCGGGATGCCCAGCCACCGGGGCAGGGTGACCGCATCGTCCTTGGCCGTCCAGGCCCGCTCCGGTGGTTCCTGGCCCATCCGGTCCGGCGGCACCGGACCGCGCAGCCGCAGCCACTCCTTGCCGGGCTCGGATCCGGCATCGTTCTGCAGTCGCGGGTGGTCGGCCAGGATCTGGATCCCGGCCCGGATGATGAACAGCATGAACAGCAGGTTCAGAAAATGCAGGACCCGTAGCCACAGCGGGAACCCGGTGGTCACCGGTGGCTGGAAGTCGCCCGTCCCGGGATGAGCGGCGATCCAGCTCTGCACGGCCGGGTAAGTGCGCAGCTGCTGGCACACCGCGATCCCAATGATCAGCCCGACGACGGCGATCGGCAGCAGCCACAAGATGCTGAACCAGCGCCTGCCGATCCGCACCTCCGGGACCCGGGCCATGATCGGCGGGATGCGCCGCGACCACTCCGCGGCGACAATGCGGTCCCCGGCTTGAGACAGCTCGGCCTCAAGCGGGTCAGGGGCGCCGAGCGGATCGGGGGCCGACGCCGCCCGCTCGCGCGCACCGCCCGCGCCGTCGGCACAGCTTCCGCCAGGCAGATTCACGGCAACCTCGTGCCCCCCAAGGTAACGCTGCCGTTAGGTTCGGTAGCTGTCCGTGACCATCTTCGCTCAGGCCATCAAGATGCCTATCGGGCGGGGCCTAGGTAACACCGGGCCATCCTCACGCCGCGCCGTCTTGCGCGGTGCCCACAACGGGTAGGGCTGCCCGGCGAGCCGGTTGATCACCAGGCCCTGCACGATCAGCAGCACTACCGCGATCATGAGCACGGCGAGCTGACCGGGCGTCCGCATCAGGCCAAGTCCCACGATCAACGTCGTCGCACCGGCCGGGGCGTGCGGCACATTCAGCCACACCATCAGCGAGAGGGTCAGGCACAGGCACACCGTCACCGCCCCGATCCGGGGTGCCGTGACGTCGGTCAGGCTCGGCCTGGCCGTGGTGAGGCCGAACACAACTAGGGCCAGATAGCCAGCCAGCACCCCGATCAGATGACCGCAGAACACGTTTCGGGGCGCGGCCTGCGCCCCCAGAGCGGCATAGAACAACAAGAACGCCGTCGGCCCCAGCGAGGGAAATACGAACGGCTGCCTGGTCAGCGCCGCGACGCCGGCAAGGATCGCGATAGAGACTGCCGAGTTGATCAGAACATAAGCGCCAAGCACCGCCCTGTTGTCGTGGCGCTGCTGCAGCCCCTGGAGCCCAAACCGCACCGCGAGACCGTGTACCTGCGCAGGAAGGTCACCGTAGACCGGGTGCCAGCCCGGCAGGGGCGCATCGTCACGCTTCATACCGTCAGACCTTCCCAGGATCCCCCAGCCACGCGACGTGCACGTCTCGGAGACCAGCTGGGCTGGGGCAAACCTCGCGTTGACGGCGGCGCACGCCGGTCGCCCGGCAGGGGTGATGACCCAGATGCGCCCGCTCAGACATCGTTGGGCGCTCTGGCATCGACCTAGGGACCATGCTCGCCGACCTGACAACGCCGCACAGCTAATGGCCTCGCGGCCCCGCCATAACGGCGTGCATGACCCATCACGCGCTCAGCGGACATGTTTAGAAGATCAATTGAAGCGGCTTGCCGTTGGCCGCCGAAACTTCTTCTCTTAGTCCCCCGGATAGTCCCCCTGCCAGCTCCCGATGATCAACTATCGGGAGTTTCCGCTGGTAGATGGAGCCCCCTTACGGAATCGAACCGTAGACCTTCTCCTTACCATATCTAGCCAGGCCATCCCTGAAACCGCTGTACGGGCGCTGACCAGCCCGAACGCTAGCTCACACAAGCAGCTGCCAGCCCGGCGAGCAGCCACTGGCGGCATTCTGCCCCCCAAACTGCCCCCCGGACCTGATCTCCCAACCGGCCATGACAATGGACCGGCAGCGCGGCGAAAACAGGTTCCAGATTCGCACAGGACAATCATATTCAGGATCGATCCCGTCTGGCGGTTGCAGGATGCCCAGCGGCTGCCATTACCAGCCCCGCAGGCGAGAGGGTGATTCAGAGAAGCTGAGCCCAGGCTCGGGTTCGGAGGCAGCGCGCCGCGCGCATCTGACGGAGGCTTTCGTCTGTGACCTGACCGAGCCTCTGGGACTGACCGAGCCGAGGATCTCCCACCTCGAGATCCTTGGTCGACGCCGGGATCTTCACTCGCGACAAGCGGGGTAAGTAGGCCTGCTGCGCTCTCGTGCCCTCGCCACTCGGCGCGCTGTCGTCAGTGCTGCGCACGGCGCGCTAGAGACTAAGCGGTGAGGATAGGGAGACTCCCGTGGCGAGGCACCGGCTCGCAGAGCGCCTGGCCAGGACAATCCTGGTAATGCTGGCTGAGGCGGCCAGGGCGACAGGAGCCGCTGAGAGCTTCCCCGGTGCGCTGGCGAGCTGGCTCGCGAGCAGGGCGAGGAGGATCAGGTCGGCGGTAGCGGCGCCGAACCCCGCCACGCCAGCTGCGGTTGGCGCGAGACGAGGGCGATTTGGGAGCCATCGGGTCAGGCGTCCGGTGCTGGCGAGGGTGATCAGGGCTGTCCGCCCACGGATTCACCGCCGCGAATGTGGCGCTTGATCTCACCATTGCGCGCCACATCGAGTGGCTAGACGCAAGTCGATAGCTCTCCAGGACCCTTGGATCGGGGTTCCCGCACCCGCACCAGCAGGCGCTCTTTCGGCGCACGCCATCCCAGCCTCCCGTCCAATGCTGCCTTCCATGCCACTCCCGCGCGGCAGCGCAACGCCTGCCCGTGCCGCAGGACCGCAGCGAATTCCTGAACCCGGAATCGCTCACCTGCCCACCTCCGCCCCTCTGTGCGCTTCCGCTCGTAATACTCGCGGCCCGCGCTGAAGGATTGCGGATCTGGGTGACCGTCATCATGTGCAGTGCGTGGTTGATCCGCCGGTTCCCGGCCCGGAACAGCCGGTGCCGTGGCGCCGGCTTCGACCCGGACGCGTTCGGCCATCTCGCGCTCCGGGACGCGGGCGAGGAGTGGATCGAGATGCGGCCCTGGTCGCTGCAAGATCAGGTGGTCACGGTGCCCAGGATCGATCTCGTGGTGGAGTTCGCCGAGGGCGAGGACATACGGACCGAGGTGCCGGCCAAGTTCCGCCAGACCGGTATCGCTGCGGAGCTGGCGGCGACCGGGTTCGCGATGCATCCTGTGGACCGACAGCGCCGGCCGGTTCGGCCTGTCACTGTCAGTTCCTGCCTAGAAGCCGGTCACGGACGCGGCCCAGATCTGCGACATCTGACGGCTGACCGCGCTTCCCCAGCTGACCATGACCCGCGGCCGCCCGTGCC
>Ga0126384_10001462_pt1 | contig 14012 bp, 13 predicted proteins | sample PanSoiMetPlot_36_FD_92543 | JGI IMG/M metagenome (GOLD analysis project Ga0126384, IMG submission 92543) | Tropical forest soil microbial communities from Panama - MetaG Plot_36 | ecosystem: Environmental > Terrestrial > Soil > Tropical forest > Bulk soil | place: Panama | collected 2016-02-17 | reverse complement strand
TTACGGATATTGAGCGTTATCCAGTACAACCCTGCCCCGGACCTGCACCGGGGCAGGGTTGCGGCGCCCCTCACCCCAACCTCCCGTTGCCGCCACGTGTTGCCGAAACAAAGCTCCATTCAGCCGGGCCCCCAATCTGTCTTCAGTCGCGAATACTCGTTGACATAGCGGCCGATGATGGGGTGAAGAATGCAACCCGAATTCTCCAGGCGCCGGATCGGCTCATCCAACGCCTCCGGCGCGCAGGCCTCGATCAGCACAAACCTGTCAGGAGGGGCTTGAATGTCGGCGCGGGTTTCGCTCTCTGCCGTTCTGAGGTTCGAAGCGTGCACGTTCGAGGCAGCAAGATGCGCGCCGCTGATCATCGGCAGCTGGACAATTTCATGGATCAAATCTCGCAGAGCGGTACTCAAGGTTGACCCACCAGCGCTCGGAACCGTGAATCGCAATGTCGCCAGTACGCCACCTGGGCCGGGCCCGACGGTGACCAGAACGCGCGCCAATGCGCGCGACGTATCGCGGAATGCCGCAGTGACCTTTCTGGTCCACGGCGTAGGTGCGTTGAGCCGATTGAGATAGTCTTGGCCGGTTGCTACCTCGAATGAATGCAGCTCATAGAGAGTAAAGAACTCGGGGTGCGTGGTTTGATCGATAGCACGGTAGCGCCGCCCGCGTAAGAAGCCCGGGATTCCCACCCGCTCCGGCATGTGCTCTGACATGTGCCAAGCATAGAACTCGGCTCGGGTTTCTTCTGCGATACCGTTCCAGATGGCAATTACGCCTTGCCCGCATAGCATGACGCTAGCGCCCCACGCGCCTGATTGGGAAGGCGGCCGAATTCGACGAGCGTCGTCCCGGCATCATGTCGTGCTCTGCTCCACGGCCGCCGCCGACGCGACGAAGTCGTCTATTTCGGCAGCACTGTAACCAAGCTCAGCGAGAACCTGACGCGTGTGTTCACCGTGAGCGGGTGCGGGTCGCTCGGCCACGAGCGGTGTGGCGCTCATCTTGAGCGGCTCGGTCACCACCTGGTAGCGCCCACCGTAGTCGGCATCGATCGTCCGTATCGCGCCGCGCTCGGTCGGGTCGGCGAGCGCGTCGGCAAGCGAACGGACTGCAGCGACCCACGCGCCCGTCGGCTCGGCCAGATCGATCGCCTGTCGGCTGGTCATCGTCGCCAGTGCGTTGGAGAAATGACGCGCCACTTCATCGCGCTCGACGCGCAGATCATGTTCATTCAGCCATGGCTCGATCTTATCGAGAATCCCATATGCTTGCGCGAGCCGTCGGACCGTTGGCGGGCCGCCGAACGTGCTGATGACAACCGCCCCGTCCGCGGTCGAATAGGCGCCATAGGGCGCCGCCTGGTTGACGTGCGCAATTCCTGCCCGACTGCGCTCCGTTCGAGCGTCGATGTTGAGAACGTACGAGGCCTCCTGCGCCATCAAATAGAGTGCGGACGACATCATGGCGGCGGAAATTCGCTGGCCCACACCGGCACGATCGCGATAGCGCAGCGCGGCCAGGATTCCGACCAGCCCCTGCATCGCCGTAAATCCATCGATGATATAGGCGCCGACGGGCACAGGAGGACCATCCCCGCGCCCGGTCATGCTTGCGAGACCGCTCAGGGCTTGAAGCAGGAGATCCTGGCCCGGCCGATCGCGCGCCGCCCCTTCCGGATCATAGGCGGACAAAGAGCAATAGATGACTTTCGGATTGAGTGCCCGCGCGGCCTCGTAGCCGAGGCCGAGCCGCTCCATGACGCCCGGCCGATAATTCTCGATGACGATGTCGGAATCCGCGATCAATCGCTGGGCGGCCTCCAGGCCCTTCGGGCTCTTGAGATCGAGACCGAGACAGCGCTGGTTGCGATTGGTCGCGAGGAAATATGGGCTGATGCCTTGGAGCAACCCGTCGGGATGGCGCACGGCGTAGCGATTCACGTCCTGCTGTGGGGATTCGACTTTGACCACATCGGCGCCGAGCGCGCCGAGGTATTGGGCGGCGATCGGCCCCGCGGCAAAGTGAGTAAACGCGGCGACCCGAACGCCTGACAGCGCGGTTGGCATCAGGCAATCTCCTGCTTGAGATGACGCGCGATGATCATGCGCTGGATCTGATTGGTTCCGTCCCAGATCTGATGGATCTTGGCGTCTCGGAAGTGCCGCTCGATGCTGTATTCCTTCGAGTACGAATACCCTCCAAGGATCTGCATCGCGTTCGTCACGTTGCGCACGCACATGTCGCTGGCAAATGTCTTCGCTTGGGATGAGGCCTTGGTGAAAGGCTGCCCAGAGTCGCGCAACCATGCGGCGCGCCAGATCAACAAGCGCGCAGCGTCAATTTCGATCGACATATCGGCCAGCATGTGGTGGATCGCCTGGAAGTCGAAGATCGGCTTGCCGAATTGCTTGCGCTCGAGGGAGTAGCCCAGTGCCTCGTCCATGGCGGCCTGCGCGGTGCCGACCGCCATCGAAGCAGCACCCAGGCGCCCGGCGCCGTCCAGACCATGCAGGACCGCCTGGAATCCGCGCTCACCACCGAGCTTCGCGTGCCGGGGAACACGGCAATCCTCGAAATAGACGGGCGCGGTACCGAACCCACGAATCCCCAGCAGCTCCAGCTTCTTGCCGATGACCAGGCCGGGCGTTGTCCGGTCGACGATGAAGGTCCGGACTCCCTTCGATCGCTGCTGACGATCAATACTGGCGACGACGACGAAGAAGTCGGCGAGCTCCGCGCCCGAAATGAACATCTTCTGCCCATTCAGAACGTAGTGATCGTCGGCCTCGATCGCGGTCGTTTGAACGGAGGCTGCGTCGGATCCCGCGTTCGGCTCGGTCAGGCAGAAGCTGCAAATGCTCTCGCCGCGGGCAAGCGGCGGAATGTACTTTTGCTTCTGCTCCTCGGTCCCCAATGCAGACAGGTAGTGAACCATCGACTCGGTCAGCGTCATCCCATTGGCGACAGCCGACGAGGCCTTGGTGATCTCTTCCACGACGATGCACCAGGTCAGCGTGTCGAGAGCGCCCCCGCCGTAGGCTTGCGACGCGGTCATGCCAAGGAAGCCGAGGTCGCCAAGGCGACGATGCAACTCCCAATCAAATTCCGATCGCTCGTCGATTCCTCTCGCGCGCGGGGCGATCTCGTCGCGCGCGAGTCGGCGCGCGACCTCTCTGATCTGCTGCTGTTCGATCGAGAGCGCAAATTCCACCGCACTACCCCTTGACGCCGCCGGCCCCGAGGCCCGCGATGAAGTATTTCTGCACCGCCAGGAAGAGCAGCACCGGCGGCAAGGTGAAGATGGTTGCTGCGGCGAGTATCTGGTCCCACGGGGTGACATACGCCCCGATGAACGACGCCAGGCCGACCGTGCCAACCCACTTGCTCGTGCTCGTGACGATGGTGCGTGCCAACATGAACTCGTCCCAGCCGGCCAAGAAAGTGAAGATGCCGGTTGCGATCAGCCCCGTCAGCGCTATCGGGACTGTGACGCGCGTAAGGACGCACAGCCAGGACGCTCCGTCGATCCGTGCGGCTTCCTCGATCTCGAACGGAATTGAATCGAAGACCGACTTCATCATCCAGATCACGACGGGTAGCGAGAACGCGAAGTTTCCGAGAATGAGCCCGAACAGGCTGTCGGTCAGACCGAGCTGAATGAAAATCGTGTAGATCGGGATGATCAGAACGAGTGGGGGCATCATTTGCGTCGTCAAGATGACAAGCGCGAGCGTTCGCTTTCCGCGATAGCGAAAGCGCGACAGACCGTACGCTCCCGAAACGCCGGCGATCAGGGCCAGCAGCGTCGAGACCGACGCCACGATGAAGGAATTCCACAGCCATAGGCCAACGGGCGTCTGTTCAAGAACCGTGCGGTAGCCTTCCATCGAAGCAGTGGCGGGCAAGAGATGCGGCGGATAGGAGAACAGGGTGTGACCGGTCTCGATTGACGTTTTGACCATCCAGAAGAATGGGAAAACGACGGACGCGAGCAGGAGCAAGAGCGCCGCGTAGAACAGAGCTTCCCAGGTGAGCCGCTTGACGGTGCGCATCTCAGCCACCGCTCACTTCCCTGCGATAGGCGTAGGCGAGATAAGCAATGGAAAACGCAAGCGAGATCAGAAGGACGATGACCCCGATCGCACTTGCCGCTCCAAGATGAAAAAACTTGAAGGCTTCAAGGTAGCTGCGGATGACGATCGTTTCGGTGCAACCGGCGGGGCCGCCTTCGGTGAGCAGGAAAATGATCGTAAAGGCCCGCCCGAACGTCCAGATCGTGATGAGGAGCGTCAACATGATCGTCACGTTACGCAACCCCGGGAGCGTGATGTACCAAAGGCACAGTACCGGTCCCGCGCCGTCAACGCGCGCGGCTTCGTAATGATCGGAAGGAATGGTCTGCAAGCCCGCGAGGAACATGACCGTCCCGAGCGGAAAGAGTTTCCAGACCGAGACCGAGGTCAGGCTGATCAACGCGTCGGGGCAGGCGAGAAGGAAGCCGACTTTGGACTCGCCAAGACCGGCGCTCCGGATGACGTAGTTGAGAACGCCAAACTCATAGTCGAACATCCAGCCCCAGATCAGCCCGGCTGCTACATAAGGCATCGCCCATGGCAGGATGAACATGGCGCGCGCAAGCGCCCGGCCGGGGAAGTTGCGATCCAGCATGAGCGCGGTCGCAAGGCCGGCGGCCAAGACGAACATCACGTTGCCGACGGTCCACAGAACCGAGATACGCATGACGCGCGGGAAATAATCGCTCGAAAGGACCCGCTCGTATTGCTCCAATCCGACGAACCGGCCGACCGAACCGACGCCATCGGCATGGAAACTGATGAAGAGGGCGTGCGCCATAGGATAGAGAGACACGACTGCCAGCGCGGCAAAGCTCGGCGCCAGGAAGCAGAAAGGCACGAGTTTCTCGCGCGTCGACCAGTCGAACCGCCAGCGCGTCATGGACTCTCTTCGATTCCCGAAATCGCGGAGCGCGGCGACGTCCGGCCGCGCGGCCATCATGTCTTGCGCTTGCTGGCGATGAACGCGTCGAGCGCTTTCTGCAATCTCTGTGCCGCCTCATCGGCGGACAGGCCGGAAAACAGCATACCCTCGATGTGCTCGACGACGATCTTGGCGATCTCGGCTCCGTATTGCTCCGCGCCCTGGGGAGCGTACGAGGTTGCGGTGAGCGCAGCCTGCTCGAAAGCCTTGAACCACTTGTTGTCCGCGACGAAGCTTTCCGGGATCATGCCGACTCGGCCAGGTACGGTCTTTCCGACGGTGACGATGCGCGTCTGAATGTCGTCCTCCAGCATGCGGATGAGCAGCCGCGCCGCGAGATCCTTGTTCTTTGCGGCCTTGGGGACACCGAGGAAGACGGTGATAGCCGTCGTCTTTCCGCGCGGAAGCGGCAACGGAATCGCGTTCAGATGCGCGAAGGTATCCTTGTTGCCATTCGCCACGCTGGCGGCGAAGAACGCGCCCGTCGCGTACATGCCGACCTTGCCCTCGATGAACAGCTGCCGATAAGCATTGATCTCCATGCCGCGCGGGATCAGTTCTTGGTCATGGAGCGACTTGATGAATTTCATTGCCGCGACGGTCTCGGGCGCGGTCGCATTCGGCTTGCCGTCCTTGAAGAAGCCGCCACCGAAACCGGCCACGATCGGCGCGATTTCGATATAGAAGACCGCGGCGTTACCGGGCTTCGAGACGGTTGCGTAGCCGAATTGCACCTTGTCGGGCTGACGCATTTTCCTGACGGCAGCCTGAAATTCGTCGAATGTTCTCGGCGGCTGCAGCCCCGCCTCATTCAGCAGCCTTTCATTGATGAAAAGCGCGCGGGCATTGATCTGAAACGGGACGCCGTAGATCTTGCCGTCCTTCTGGGCCAGCGTCCGCGTCGGAATGAGCGTGTCGATTGCGATCCCGGCCGCAGCGTAGTAGGCGTCAAGCGGCTCGAGTAGATCCGCCTCGATATAGGCGCGGATGTCCGGATCATACATCGTCGCAACATCGGCCGGGTTGCCGGCTGCGATGTCGGCGAACTGCTTATCGAAGAACACAGCCTGCGGAACGGTGATGTTCTGAACCGTATTGCCCGGATTCTCCTGCTCGAATCGCCTCTTCAGTTCGAGCATGACCGGAGCATTGTTCGCTTCGCCCCATTGATGGCTCGGCCAAGTAATGTCGGCTGCACGCGCCGGGTCCGGCAGGGCCAAGGAAGACAACAACGCCGCCGCGACAGCAACCCGGCTAAGGACAGTCTTCACAGTCTCCTCCCACCAGTGTCCATCCGTTGGCCGCAGTCGCCAGAAGCGCCGTTACGCTCCTGACGAACGAGCGGGAAACTCTGTGTCCATGGGCACTTTCCGATTGACCGCGGGACATCCAGGCGCTAGTTAATGGAATATCATTCCATCTGGAACAGTATTCCTTCAACATGAAGATTGTCAACTCCCTCGTCGAGAATGCGCTCGCGGTGGTCTCGCTGCTGGCGACTGAGGCAAGAAGCATGCGGCTCACCGAGGTCGCGACGCGGTTGGACCTGCCACCGAGCGGGGTGCACCGGTTGCTCTCAACGCTCTGTGGGCTTGGATGGGTCGAGCAGGATCCCGAGACGGACTTTTATCGGCTCTCGATGAAATTGCCGGTATTGGGCAACCGCTTTCTTCTCGCCGCTCGCATTCCCAACGTCTGCCAGCCGGTGCTGGATCGCCTTGCCAAACAGAGCCGTGAGCTTGTCCGGCTGGCCGTTCTCGAGAACGAGAATCTGACAACGATCGGTCACGCCCAGGGGGCCCAAGGCAGCCTGATATGCCAATCGCGAGCGTTTCCCACGCTCCCATTGCACGTGACTGCGAGCGGCAAGGCCTGGCTTGCAACCCTTCCGACCGAAGCGGCGCTGCGGCTGGTCCTGTCAGCGGGCTTCGGCAAACCTCAGGAGTTTGGCCCAAAGGCAATAGCGACCGCCGACACCCTGATGAAGGAGCTTGCCCTCACTGCCAAGAGAGGCTTTGGGCTCGCAGTCGAAGAGGCCGAGCCCGGCGTGTCCTCCGTCGCCAGTGCGATCAAGTGCGACGACGGGCAGGTCGTCGGGGCGATTGCCATCGTGGCGCCCGCCTTTCGGTTGCAAGGTAAGCGCATCCGCGAGTTGGCCGAGCTCGCGCAATCCGGTGCAACCGAACTCGCCGATGTCTGGCCGCTTCGGGCTTTCGCGAGCGGCGAATTGCACGTGCCGCGACTCGCGGCATCCTGATGCGGCAAGTGCCATTGAGCGCCAAGCGCGCGGTCGTAACGGGGGGCTGTGGCGGCCTCGGCCGGGCGATCGTTGACCGCCTACGACGAGACGGCGCCCAAGTCGCACTCTTCGATCGCGCAGATGCAGCCGACCGCGACGAGTTCCTGATCCATTGTGATGTGACGAACGAGGACGATGTCTCCGCAGCGATAAAACAGGTAGTCGCGCGATTCGGCGGGATCGATATCCTCGTCAACAATGCGGGGCTGCAGGGCGAGGTCGTGCCGGTTGTCGAAGCGTCGGTTGCAAGCTGGCGGCGCGTGATCGATGTCAATCTCACCGGCGCGTTCATCTGTTCAAAGGCAATTGCACCGATGATGGTCTCAGCCGGATGGGGCCGCATTGTTCACGTTTCATCTGTGCAGGGCAAAGAAGGGACTGCTCAGGCCGGCGCCTATGCGGCTTCGAAAGCCGGGCTCATCGCGTTCGGAAAGACGCTGGCGAAAGAGCTCGCGACGACCGGCGTCACTGTCAACGGCATAACACCGACCGTGATTGAAACCGGGATGATCCGGGAAATATCCGAGCAACGGCGCGAGGAACTCCTTGCACGCATTCCCATGGGCCGCTTTTGCCGAGCGACTGAAGTCGCCGCCATGGTGGCATGGATCGCCAGCGAGGAATGCTCGTTTTCTACCGGCGCCGTGTTCGACATGTCTGGCGGGCGCGCCACATGGTGAAGAACTCAGTCATTGTCATTCCGGTGCGACCGCAGGCGAACCTCTCCTCATCGTCGGAGCGAAGAAGGGAAGTTATCGATGAAAGTTCTCGTAACCGGTGGTTCAGGTTTTCTCGCGCAGCAGTTCATCGAACTTGCCCGGCAAGGCGGTCATCAGGTCGTAAGTTTCGACATCGTCGAACCGCAGAAGGAGAGTGCGGACGTTTGGATCCTTGGGGATATCACTGACCGCCAGGCTCTCCTCGGTGCGCTGCATTCCCACCAGCCAGAAATCGTCGTCCATCTCGCAACTGTTCTCACCGACGTTTGCGCGAACGATCCTGAACTGGGAACTCGCGTAAATTGCGTAGGCACCGCAAGTGTCTTTCAAGCGGCCCATGAGGCAGGCGTCCGACGCGTAATCTATGCCAGCTCAGTTGCCGTATTCACCACCGGAACAAGCGAAATACTGGGCGACAACAGACCGATTGCCCCCGCGGGCGCTTACGGCGCAACGAAAGCTTACGGCGAACTGCTCGCTGCAGCCCTGTCCCAACAATGGGGTGCTCCGGAATATCTAGGCTTGCGGTTTGGCTGGATCTATGGCGCAGGACGCGATCGTGGTTGGCGCGCTCTGCAGCAGATGATCGACGACTTCCTGTCCGGCAAGACTGAAGTCCAGTTCCCGGATTTCAGCGGCGCGAATGACTGGACATTCGTTGCCGATGCAGCCGCGACCATTTTGCATTGTCTGACATCGCCGACACCATCGGTCCGAGCATACAATGTGGCCGGCGATTATCGCCATGTGCGGGACGCGGTTAAGCACCTTCAGCGTCGCTTTCCGGGCACGACTGCCATTCCCTATGAAGCAGAGTTTCCTCCGTCGGCCTGGGAATTTCAGTGCGATCGACTGCTTCATGAGGTCGGTTACCGGCCGGAAACAAGTCTGGAGAGCGGATTAGACAAGATGATCTTAGCAAAAGGCCTCCAGATATTTGATCGGGATGGGAGTTGCTCGTGAATGTTCGGTTAGTGCAGGTTGGTCTCGGCGATTGGGGCATCGACTGGGCTACTGGCATTATCCCCCAGGTCGGTGGCGTTGAAATCGTGGGCTACGTGGCGCGCAGCCAGGAGCGGGCGGCCGAGGCTCGTGTGCGTCTCGGGGATGATGTAACTCCTTTCCTCTTCTCGCTTGAAGAGGCTGTGGAACGAACTGCCCCTGACGGCATACTTATCTTCACGACAACGGAGGCTCACGTCGACCTGGTTTCGCGTGCGCTTACCCTCGGCTGCCATGTTCTCGTTGAAAAGCCATTCGTGCCAACGGTCGACGAGGGGCGCACCCTGGTGCGGATGGCCGAGGACGGTGGCCTGGTATTAATGGTCAATCAGAACTTTCGTTTCTTTCCGGCGGCCCAGCGCGCCGCGGATCTCGTGCGCGGAGGCAAGCTCGGAGAAGTCGCCGCGGTTTCCATTGCATTTCGCCGCATGCTCTCCTATGAAAACGAAGCGAGGGCGCGCTGGCACCACGAGCTTCGCCACCCACTCATCGCCGATCTCGCGATCCATCATTTCGACCTCATGCGTATGGTGCTTGGCCGTGAGCCCGTCTCCGTCTTTTGCGCCGCACCTCGCCCCTCCTGGAGCGAGTTCAAGGATCCGGGCACGGCAGCGGCGATCGTGGCTTTTGAGGGCGGCGTAACCGTCAGCTGGACAGGATCGTGGGAAGCACGGGTCGACACGTCCTTCTCGGGTGATTGGCACATGCAATGCCAGCATGGCGACGTGATCTGGGCATGCCGCGGCGATCGCGACGTGACGCTCGATGGTGACCGTGCGACGGTGGTCGACGGTCACGGAGAAAACCGCGTTGAGGCGCTCTCGCGGGACCAGCTTTTTGGCAGGGCAGCGGTGCTCGAGGCGTTCGCGGCAGCGGTCGCCGGAAAATCCCGGCCATGGTTCTTCCCGGATGGAAGTGATAATCTCAAAAGCCTTGCTCTGATGCAGGCCGCGATCCAGTCGTGCGAAACGGGCACCGTAATTCAGGTGAAACGTTGAGAATTGTCCTTTTGGACAGCGATCCGGAAATCGCGCATGACGGCGTCAGCCGGCGGCTTGCCGTACGCCGCGCGCGGACGCCGTCGTAATCGCACCCTCCTGCTCGAACGCGTCGATCTGGCGGTCGTCGAAGCCCGCCTCGCGCAGCACCTCGCGGGTATGCTCGCCGTAGCGCGGAGCACCGTGGCGCACCTTGCCGGGCGTCGCGGAGAACTTCACCGGCAGGCCGACCGTCTTGACCGGCCCCAGCGTCGAATGCTCGACCTCGACCACCATGTCGCGCGCGAGCGTCTGTGGATCGTCGAGCGCCCGCAGCATGTCCTGCACCGGGCCGCACGGCACCCCTTTCTGCTCCAGCGCATCGAGCCAGTGCACGGCGGGTCTCGTACGGAAGCGCCGGCTCAGCTCCTCCTCCAGCTCCTTCAGGTGCGCCATCCGGTCGGCGCCCGAGACGAAGCGCGGATCGCGCGCGAGCTCGGGCGCGCCCAGCACCTCCAGCAGCAGCAGCCAATGCTTGCGGTTGGCGCCGCCCACCACGATCCAGCCGTCGGACGCCGCGAACGCCTGATAGGGCGCGTTGAGCGGATGCGCCGAGCCCATCGCGCGCGGCGCAATGCCGGTCGCGAGCGCGATCGCCGACTGCCAATAGGTCTGCACCAGGGCGGCCTCGAACAGCGAGGTCTCGACCCATTGGCCCTCGCCGGTCTTCAACCGGTGGGCATACGCCGCGGCAATGCCCATGGCGGCGAGGATGCCGGCCGTGATGTCGGAGAGCGGCGCGCCGCATTTGACCGGCGGGCCGTCCGGCCGCTCGCCCGTGAAGCTCATGATGCCGCTCATCGCCTGCGCGACGAGATCGAATCCGCGCCGGTGCCGGTAGGGGCCGGTGCGGCCGAAGCCCGACAGCGAGCAGTAGATCAGCGCCGGATGCTCCTGGCGCAGCGCCGCATAGCCGAAGCCCAGCCGTTCCATCGCGTCGGGCGCGAAATTCTCCACCAGCACGTCGGCGGTGCGGATCAGCTCGCGCAGGATCCGCTTGCCGCTCCCGGTCTTGAGGTCGATCACGATGCCGCGCTTGTTGCGGTTCATCATCAGGAAGGCGGCGGTCTCGTCGCCGATCCTGGGCGGGATCATGTGGCGCGAGTCGTCGCCGTCCGGCTTCTTCTCCACCTTGATGACGTCGGCGCCCATGTCGGCGAGCATCAGCGTGCAGGTCGGGCCCGCCATCACGTGGGTGAGGTCGATGACCCTGAGCCCGGCGAGCGGGCCGGTCGGAGGCTTCGCCGCCATGGCTATTCGCCCGTCCATTGCGGCGGGCGCTTGCTCAGGAACGCGTCCAGCCCCTCGCGAAAGTCGCGGCTCATGTAGCACAGCAGGATCAGGTCCTCGCCTTCCTCGCGCGTGAGCTTGCGCCCCAGCCGCGCCAGCGCCTGCTTGGTGGCGCTGAGCGTGAGCGGCGCGTGGCCGGCGATCAGCGTCGCCAGCTCGTCGGCGCGCCGTTGCAGCGCGCTGAGGTCCTCGACCACCTCGCTGAGCAGCCCGGCGGCGGCGGCCTCCTCGGCGCCGAGCAGGCGCGCCGTGAAGATGATGTCCTTGACGCGCGCCGGCCCGACCAGGGCGGTGAGCCGGCTCAAGCTCGACATCGACAGGCAGTTGCCGAGGGTGCGCGCGATGGGAAATCCGAACCGGGTGGTCTTCGTCCCGATCCGCAGGTCGCAGCACGCCGCGATGCCGGCGCCGCCGCCAGTGCAGGCGCCGGTGATCGCCGCGATGGTCGGCACGCGGCATTCCTCGACCTGCGCCAGCACGCGGTCGAGGCGGGCCTCGTACTCGATCGCGTGCTGCGGGGTCGCGAAGGCGCGGAACTGGTTGATGTCGGTGCCCGACGCGAAGGCCTTATCGCCGGCGCCCTGCAGCACCAGTACCTTGATCGACCGGTCCTGGTTCGCCTGCTCGCAGATCTGCGCCAGCCGTTCGTACATGGCGAACGTGAACGCGTTGCGCGCCTGCGGGCGGTTGAACGTGACCCGCCCGATGCCGTCGCGCAGCTCGAAGAGGATGTCGTCGCTTGCTGACTGCTGATCCATGGCCGTTTCTTCCGCTGGTGAGGCGGAAGTCTGGCGGCCGCGGCGGCAAAAGGCAATCAGGCGGCGGCGGAGGAGCGTGCGTGCTCGGCGATGAACCTGGTCAGCGTCTCGGCGATCTCGTCCTCGTAAGGCGCCCAGTCGGGAAACGGAATCAGCGGCACATCCTGGTCCTCGATCGGCAGGCGATGCAGCTCGCTGCCCGGAATCAGCCGGTGCGCCGCAAGCCCGCTCGTGCTGGCATGCGTCTTGTCGTTGCCGGGAATGACGATCGCCGGCACTTTTAGCGAGCCGAGCTCCTGCTCCGAGACGCCCATCACCGGATGGTGTCCGCCCGACACGAAGATGTCGTTCCACCGCGACATCACGGCGATGAATTTCTCGACCGGCAGGCTCCTGAGATATTCGGCGTTGCGCGGATTGGCCTTGATGCGCTCCTGATACTGCTCGGTGGCGCATACCGCCGCCATGCCGCCCTCGCGCGCCGCGCGGATGAACTGCCCGTAGTAGTTCTCCGGCAGCCGCCCCGCCGCGAACGCGCCGCCGGTGACCCGCAACAGCAGCAGGCCGCGCACGGCCGCCGGATTGCGCAGCGCGAACAGGATCGAGGTACGCGCGCCCGACGAGCTGCCGCCGAAGAACGCCGGCAGCGCGCCGAGGCTCTTCATCAGCTCGTGCATGTCCTCGGTCCAGATGACCTCCTCGCCCGCGTCGCCCTCGATCAGCACGTCGGAGGCGCCGGTGTTGCGCCGGTCATGCAGCACCACGCGATGGCCATGCGCCGCGAGCTTTTTCGCCAGCGGGATGAACTCGTCGTGGCCGCGCCGCCCGCCCGTGGTCAGCATGATCCATGGGCCACGGTCGCCGATCTGTTGCCAGTTGATGTTCACTCCGCGGATTTTCGTGACGGGCATGGTCCCCTCGCTGGTCTGGTCGCTTACCTCGGAGAGGCAAGGCTAGCGCATATCGGAGCGAAAGCGATAGCGATACCGGGTCGCCGCCGCCGCCGGCCTCAATCCGGCTTCATGCCGGAGTCCTTGATGACCTTGGCCCATTTGGCGGCGTCGCTCTTGAAGCGCGCGGTGGCCTCCTCGGCCGTGCTCATCAGCGGCACGTAGCCGAGCACGCCGAGCCGCTGCTGCACGTCCGGCTCCGCCACCGCCTTGGCGACGCCGGCATGCAGCTTCGCGACGATGTCCTTCGGCGTGCCGGCCGGCACCACCACGCAGAACCAGGTGTCGCCGTCGATCTCGGGAAAGCCCGCTTCGGCAAAAGTCGGCACGTCGGGCAGCGCCGACATTCTCGCCTTGCCGGTGACCGCGAGCGCCCGCAGCTTGGCGGACTTGACGTGCGGGATCGCCGGCGCGATCGCGCCGAACGAGATCGGCGTCTGGCCGCCGAGCGCCGAGGTGAGCGCCTCGCCGCCGCCCTTGAACGGCACACGCACAAGATCGAGCTTGAGCGCCAGGCGAAATAGCTCGCCGACCAGGTCGGGCGGCGTGCCGGTCGCCGGCGTGGCGAAGCTGTACTTCTGCGGATCGGCCCGGATCAGCTCGACCAGCTCCTTGACGGTGTTGGCCGGTACCGAGGGGTTGACGGTGAGCAGCACCGGCGAGGTCACCGCGATGGTGACCGGGTCGAAGCTCTTGATCGGGTCGTACGGCACCTCGTGGAAGAGCGACGGATTGATCACGTGGTTGCCGCCGTTGACGAAGATCGTGTAGCCGTCCGGCGCCGCCTGCGCGGCCCGGCCGGCACCGATGTTGCCGCCCGCGCCGCCGACGTTCTCGACGAAGAACTGCTGGCCCATCTGCTCCCCGAGCTTGTTGGCGATCAATCGCGCGAACAGATCGGTTGGCCCGCCCGGCGTGAACGGCACGATCACCCGCACCGGACGCGTCGGCCA
>Ga0126384_10001461_pt1 | contig 14033 bp, 12 predicted proteins | sample PanSoiMetPlot_36_FD_92543 | JGI IMG/M metagenome (GOLD analysis project Ga0126384, IMG submission 92543) | Tropical forest soil microbial communities from Panama - MetaG Plot_36 | ecosystem: Environmental > Terrestrial > Soil > Tropical forest > Bulk soil | place: Panama | collected 2016-02-17 | reverse complement strand
GCGCGGGCATCCGGTCACCGTTGACGATGTCGCCGCGCTGACGCGCGACGAAGCGCGGCAAATCTACCGCGACCTGTATTGGAAACCGCTGCACGGCGACGAGTTGCCGCTGCCCGCCGCGCTGATGGCCTACAACGCCGCTGTCCTCAGCGGACCGAGGCGCGCCATCCTCACGCTCCAAGCCGCTTTGAGCCGACAATGCAAGCAGGTCACCGTAGATGGCGACGTCGGCCCGCGAACGATCGCGGCTGCCGCAACCGCCGACCAGGCCCGGCTCGTCGACGACTACGCCAGTATCTACGAAGCGTACCTGGGCAGCCTTCCCGCCTTTGCGACGTTCGGCCAGGGCTGGCTCAACCGGGTCGCGGAAATAGGCACTGCGGCGCACATGACCGGCGCGCTCGCGGCCACACCAATCGATCAAGGGGGGACAACGCAAACAGGCGCTGCGGCGCGCATGTCTGGCGCGCTCGCGGCCGCCCGCCGGCAGACACTAATGGATCAACCGGCGACAAGCGGAACGATGGAGACAACCATGACGCCTGAAGAGATCATGCGATTTATACTGGCGGCAGTGAACGCCAATCTGCAGTCCACGCAACCTGTCGGAAGCGGCGACGCAACCGGCCGCGCCATCCCGACCCCACAGCCACAACCCGCGCCAAACCCACCGACTCAGCCAACCACCGTCACCAACGATGCCTTTGTGCGAATCCTGGGTACCGTGTTGGGAACGATCATTCCGTTGATCGCGACGCAGCAGCAGACGCAATCCCCGCAACCGAACGCCGCGACCTCGACACCAGCCCCGAGCTCGACACCAGCCCCGAGCACCTTGGCCCAGCCTGTGCGAATGGTCGGCGCCGCCGCAACGGACACTGGCTCTCAGCCTGTCTTCCCCGCCGCACCAGCCGATCTGGCGCTCGGCGACACCATCGGCGCGGCTTTGGCTGGACGAAAGACGGTCATCGCCATGGTCGCCTATGCGGTGGCGATGGCACTGAAGGCCTACAACCCCGCGCTCGGACCCACGATCGACACGATCACGCCGCTGATTTATGCGCTCGGCGGATGGGGGGCGCTCGGCAAGATGGACAAGTGGGTCGGCGCCCTCGCGAAGAAACCGACGGAGATACAGGCAACACCCTCGACGGTGGACGTCAAGCTCCCGTGAATTCGGTGTCGGCCCGATCCGATCGGCTGTTGCGGTTTGCTGCGGCTACCGACGCAGCTTTATGACGATGTTTGCGTCACGCAGGCGAACAGCGTCGACGAGGTCCTGGCATGCATATCCGAAATGCCTGATCTTGATCTGGTGGCGAACGGAAGCGGGCGCTTGACCATCATGTCGACGCGCCCGCGCTAGCCATGTCCGGCGAAAGCCTGCCCCGGACTTGATCCGGGAGCCTTGCCCCCGACTTGATCCGGGAGCCTGCCCCGGACTTGATCCGGGGTGGGCACCGGTTCGGCCGCCAAAAACGGCAGGAGGTTCTACGCTTGTCATGCGAGATTGATCTTCCTCAAAGCCCGACATCGTAGCTGCGTCTAACAGAGAAACTCCTTCGCCTTCCGACGGTGTTTCAATGTCCTTGATGTGTAGCGGCGCCGAGCAGACGCCAGTCTCGGTCAGCGCCAGCTCGGCCGAGATCCTTCACCTGCGGGACAGTGCAGGAGTTCCGCAATATCTCAACACCTATTACTGGTGGGCTTACGTGCACCCCGTGGCCGTGAAGGTGTTCGAGCATCAATGGCTGGTCAATTGCATCCTTTGGGGCAACTACGGTCGCCTGCGCGACGCGGCCTTATCGGAGCTCGGCGAGCGGATGCAGGGCCGTACGCTGCAGGTTGCTTGCGCTTATGGCGATCTCACAACCGAGCTGAGCAGCCGCGTCGCGGCTGGCTGCGGCACGCTCGACGTCATCGACGTATTGCCGGTGCAGCTGCAAAACCTCCGCCGCAAGCTCCCGAAGTGCGCGCGCGTGCGCTTGCACCGGATGGACTCAACGCGGCTTGGCGCTCCTGACGGATTCTACGATCGGGCGGTGGTTTTTTTCCTCCTGCACGAGCAGCCACGCCACGATCGCGAGCGAACCCTGAGTGAAGTGCTGCGTGTGGTCCGGCCGGGCGGCAAGATCGTCATCGTCGACTATGCCCTTCCACGCCGCTGGCATCCCCTTCGTTATCTCTGGCGCCCGTTGCTTGCGTGGCTCGAGCCCTTTGCGCTCGACTTGTGGCGCGACGAGATAGCGAGCTGGCTGCCAAAAGGGCACACGGCGTGTGACTTGCGCAAAGAGTCATTCTATGGCGGCCTGTATCAGAAGATCGTGGTCACACGCGGTCTGTCGCAGCCCAGCCTGCGTCGAATCGTATCGGAAATGTGCAGTTCGCTCGATGGAAGGTCCGCCTACCATGACGCGCCAAGCGTGATCCAGGACGAAAGGCAATGCCGCGATTTGACCGCCGCAACGCCGTGAATCTGCGGCGCCGCCTCTATGAAATTCTCGAGCACGGGCCGATCGCCGATCGCCGCGGCCGATTGATCGGCGAGCTTATCGTCGCGCTGATCCTGATCAACCTGATCGCGGTGGTGGTCGAATCGGTCCCCCGTTACGAGGCGAACTACCGCGGCCTGTTCGTGGCGATCGAGCTCGTCTCACTGGTCGTTTTCACGACCGAGTACGTTTTGCGCATATGGGTCGCGGTCGAGCACGCACCGCATCGTCATCTGAGCCCTGCTGCAGCGCGCCGGAAGTTCATGCGCAGCCCATTCGGGATCGTGGATCTCCTCGCGGTCTTGCCATTCTGGCTCGTCTTCGCGGTCCCGGCCGATTTGCGGGTCGTGTTGATCTTCCGGGTGGTTCGCTTTCTCAAGCTTGGTCGCTACTCGCCGGGAATGCGCTCGCTGCTCGATGCGCTGTATGCGGAGCGGAGAGCGCTGTTCGGGTGCCTCGTCATCCTTCTCGGCGCGACCCTCGTGGCCGCGGCAGTCATGCACCTCGCCGAGCGTGATGCTCAGCCCGACAAATTCGGGACAATTCCGGACGCGATGTGGTGGGCTATCGGCACGCTGAGCACGATCGGCTATGGCGACCTGGTGCCGAAGACTGTGCTCGGCAAGTTGATCGCAGCTGCGACCGTCGTCATGGGCTTGGTAATGATGGCCTTGCCGGTCGGCATTGTGGCGACGGCGTTCTCTAACCAGGTTCACCGGCGCGATTTCGTCGTGACCTGGGGCATGGTGGCTCGCGTCCCGCTTTTCGCCGGATTGGCGGCGGCCGAGATTGCCGACATCATGCAGTTGATGCGGGCTCAACAGCTGCAGGCGGACGAAGTGCTGCTGCGCCGCGGCGATCCCGCACACTCGATGTACTTCGTCGCCGCCGGCGAGGTTGAGATCGCCCTCAAAGACGATCGCATTCGCCTGGGAGCTGGCCACTTTTTCGGTGAGATTGCGGCGCTGCGGCACGCGCGCCGCTCGGCGACCGTGACGGCGACGACGCGAACGAGCCTGCTCGTTCTCGACGCGCACGACCTGCGCGCATTGATGGATCGCCAGCCGCGCATCGCCGAGCGCATCCGCGAGGTCGCGCGGAAGCGGCTGAAGGGCACGCAGGCGGCCGAAAATGGCGACATTGTCACAGAGGAGCTGGAGGAAATCGCCGCATCGCCGGCGGAGTCGAAGGCCTGGGATTAACGCTCCTGGATCGAGCGCAGATAAGCGACAATCGCGCCCACCTCGTGCGGCGCGAAGACGAACTCCGGCATCTCGGGGTGGCCCGAAAAGATGCCTTCAGCCAATGATTCCTCGAGTTGTTCGACCGGGTAGCGTGTACCAAGTGTGCGGAAAGCCGGCGCGATCGGATTTGGGCTTTCACCCGAGCGGCCGACCGCATGACACATCGCGCAGTGCTTCGACAACAGCGCCTCTCCGCGCCGCTCCAAGGCCTGGCGGTCCTGCGCGAAGGATGGCGGCAAGTCCATCGCTGCAATGGCGAGCGCTGCGAGCGGCGGGAGAAGGATCGATCGCGGGCGCATCGCGGGCCTCACTCGATCGGGGGCGGATGGGCGATCGCTTCGCGCACTCGCTCGAACAGCGCACTGCCCAGAAGCGGCTTTTCGAGAATCGGAATGGCGGCTTTCGCAGCCTGCTCGCGCAAAATGACGGTGGGATTGCTGGTGATCAGAATCATGGGAGCGGTGATATGGCGTTCTCTCAGGGCCGCGACCAGTTCCATCCCGGTCATGCCCGGCAGCCTCTGATCGACAATGAAGCAGGCACAATTCCGCAGTTCCAGATCATCGAAGAGCTCGGCGCCTTTGCTATAGGTGCGAACCGCGAGCCCTTCGAGTTCCAAAGCGAATTTCAGTGATTCGCACACGGCCTCATCATCATCGACGATGATCACGACCGGTGTTGCAACGGGGGCGTCCCGGCTCTGGCTCATTGACTCGCTTCACCCGATGGGCTCGAGCCATTTCACACCGCCGGCGGAAGATTCGCTTTGATCTGGCGCAAGAGAAGCGCATGGGGGCGCGCCGGTCTCCGAAGGCGTCATTTCGTTGTCGATGGTCCCCTCGCCCGGGGCTCAGGGCAGGATGCCAGCAACCAAGGCCATGCGCACCAGATCGGACAAGGTCCGGGCCTGCATCTTGGCCATCAAGTGCGCCCGATAGACCTCGACGGTGCGCGGGCTGATTCCGTGATCGAAGGCGATCGTCTTGTTCGGATGGCCGGCAACAAGCCCATCCAGCACCTGGCGCTCGCGGCTGGTCAGCGTCGCAATCCTGTCGGCGATCTCCGCGCGCTCGGCTTGACGCTGGGTGACAGCATGCTCGGTGCTCAGCGCCGTCTTGACCGCCATGAGGAGCGCATCATTGTCCAACGGCTTTTCCAGGAATTCCGTCGCGCCGGATTTCATCGCCTGGACGGCGAGCGGGACGTCGCCGTGACCCGTGATGACGATCACGGGGATTTGCACCTGCGCGTCCTTGAGGCGGCGCAGCAGATCGATGCCGGAGATCTCCGGCATGCGCACGTCGGTGATGACACAGCCCGATCCAATATGGGGCAACCGTCGCAGGAACGACGTCGCGCTGTCGTAGATCTGTACGTTCATGCCAGCCGCCTTGAGGAAAAAGGTCACCGATTGCCGGACGGCTTCGTCATCATCGATGACGTGGACCACTGGATCAGATGGCGCCGTCATCGTCCATGTCCTCCTTCGTCACCGTGCGCAGCGTGAAGCGGAATACCGTTCCGCCGCCGGGATTTGCATCGGCCCAGATTCGGCCGCCGTGCGCTTCGATGATCGTCCGGCAGATCGAGAGCCCGATCCCCATGCCGTGGCGCTTCGTCGTGATGAACGGCTGGAACAGCTGCGCCATGACCTCTGGGGCGATGCCGATGCCGCTGTCGGACACGCTGATCTCGACCATGCCGCCCTGGGACGGGGCTGTCATCAGGACCAGCTCGCGGCGCTCCGAATCTTCCATGGCTTCCACGGCGTTTCGCATCAGATTGAGGATCACCTGCTGGACCTGCACTTTGTCGGCAAGAACCAGGTCGACCGAAGTGTCGAGCCGGAAAGTGACGCGTACACCCCGATCCTTGACGCCGACAAGGGCGAGCGCGCTTGCTTCGTCGATGAGCCTTTTGATGCTTTCGATCTGCCGCTCGCTCTCACCCCGCGCGACGAAATCCCGCAAACGCCGGATGATCTGCCCCGCACGCAACGACTGCTCGGCGGCCTTGTCCATCGCCTCGAGCGCCATGACGGTCTGTTCGTCGGTGCGAGATTGGAGCAGCTGACGCGACCCCTTCATATAGCTACCGATGGCCGAAAGCGGCTGGTTGAGCTCGTGAGCGAGAGCCGACGCCATCTCACCCATCGCGGTCAGGCGGGATATGTGCACGAGTTCGGACTGCAGCTCCTGCAGGCGCGCCTCGGTCTTCTGCCGCTCGGTGAGATCGCGGATGAATCCGGTGAAGAAGCGCGAGTTGTTGGAGTGCATCTCGCCGACCGCAAGCTCCATCGGAAAGGTCGAGCCATCCTTGCGCTCGCCCACCACAACTCGTCCCATGCCGATGATCCGTTTCTCCCCCGTCCGCAGGTATCGTTCGAGGTAGCTGTCATGGTTTTCGCGGTAAGGCGAGGGCATCATCATATTGACGTTCTTGCCCAGCACTTCCGCAGCTCTATAGCCGAACAGGCGTTCTGCTGCCGAGCTGAAAGATTGCATGTTCCCGCGTTCATCAATCACGATCATGGCGTCGGGTACAGTCGCAAGGATTGATTCGAGGTGGGCCTCGCGGGCGGCGGTCTGCTCGCGCGCAAGGCGCATGCGCTCACCCGCCCAGGCGATGCCTGCCCCGAGCAGCGTGAAGGTCACCGCGCGGGACAGCTCCGCCGCGAACAGCGGCGAACTCCGGTCAATGAGGTTCGCATATTCGCCGCTGACGTAGAGGTGCAGCGCCACGCTCGAAAACGTCGCGAGCAAGCCGGGTCCAAGCCCACCCGCGATGCCAGCTATGAAAACGGCCGGTACGAGAAATATATAGAGCGCCTGACTACCCAATGTCGGCGCGATCAATGCGCGAACCACGAAGGTGACGGCGACCAGGGAGACCGCCAGCAGGTAGATGGTGCTCTGCTCGCGCAGCGCGTCGTGCCCAACGGCCTGCCAGCCCTTGTTGGCCGATGTTGCGCCAAAGCCCGTCATAATTTTGCGTCGTTGGCCGTTCGGTCGGAGCGCCCAGGCCGCGCCCCTGCAGCGACCCGCACTCATAAGGGCTCCTCCTTAGGGCTGCCCCTTAGGACTGCCCCTTAGGTTCATTATCTGAATTTCCGCCATTCGACTCAACCGCTATCGATGCATCATCGAACACCCACGGGAGTCGCACCATGCTCATGCAGACAGCCATTCGGAAGGGTTCTTCGCGGCAGCCCGCCGGTCGCGAGCTGCAGATCACGTCGACCGTCCCTGAGCTCGCCGGCTCAGTCGAGATGATGGGCGCCACAATGACGTTCGGCCGGAACGGCGAGATCTATGGTGAGGGCGAGCAGGCCGATTACGTCTACAAAGTCGTCCGCGGCGCCGTGCGCACCTACAAGGTCCTCGCCGATGGTCGTCGCCAGATCGGTGCGTTCTATCTGGCAGGCGACGTGTTCGGCCTCGAGGTCGGTGAGGAGCACCCGCATTCGGCCGAGGCAGTCACCGAGTCCACAGTCATGGTCGTCAAGCGCAGCGCCCTGATCGGACTGGCGGCACGCGACAGCGATGTTGCGCGCGAGTTGTGGGCATTCACCGGCCGCGAGCTGGCGCGTGTCCAGGCGCACGTCCTGCTGCTGGTCAAGAACGCGCAGGAGCGCGTTGTCGACTTCCTGCTCGAGATGGCGAACCGCCAGCCGGGGGATGCAATCGAGCTCCCGATGTCGCGCCAGGATATCGCCGACTATCTCGGCCTTACGATCGAGACCGTATCGCGCACGCTGACAGGCCTTGAGAACGAGGCGGCGATCGCGTTGCCGAACGCGCGGCGGATCCTGCTGCGCAACCGGTCGGCTTTGCGTGAGATGAATGCTTGATGTCACATATCAGGGGAGAACCGCAATGTCCGATACCACAACTTCGACGTTCGACCGCAGTATCACGCTGTACTTCCGCTTTGCGATGGCGTGGACCTTCCTCTACGCCGCGTCGCATCAGGTCTTCGACCCGACGTTCAGCGTCGCGGGCTTCCTCAGCCACACCAAGACGTTCCACGACGCTTTTGCGGTGTTCACGGCGCCGTCGGTCGCTCCGGTCATGACCTTCCTTGTGTCCTACGGGCATCTCCTCATCGGCCTGTCGCTCGCCGTCGGCCTCCTGGTCCGGGTCAGCGCGAGCTTCGGCATCCTGCTGATGCTGGTGTATTGGACCGCGCACATGGACTTCCCGTATATCGAGAACCGCAACAATTTCATCCTCGACTATCACCTCGTCTACGCGGGCGTGCTGGTCTACCTGATCGCCAAGCGTGCCGGCCATGTCTGGGGTCTCGACGGCATCGTCGAGCGCCTGCCGTTCATCAAGCAGCATCCCGCGCTTCGCCCGCTCGTCGCCTGAGGAGCGCGCCATGAACGCCGCCGACCTGATGACGATGAAGGTTGTGACCATCGGTCCGGATGAGACGCTCCGCGACGCGGTCTGGATGATGCTCACCCGCCAGGTCAGTGCGATCCCGGTCGTCGATGAGGGTGGTCGTCTGGTGGGCATCGTCAGCGAGGGCGACCTGCTGCGTCGCGTCGAGGTCGGCACCGAACGCAATCGCTCATGGTGGAGCAGGTTCAGCGCCGGCAACGAGGCGCTCGCGGCCGAGTTCGTCAAGGCACACGGCCACAAGGTCGCCGACGTGATGACGCGCAACGTCATCACGGCCCGGCCTGAGACACCGGTGGGCGAGATCGCCAAACTGATGGAGGACCACGCGATCAAGCGTGTACCGATCGTGGACGACCGCGGCCTGGTCGGCGTCGTCAGCCGGGCCGACTTTCTCACCGCGCTGACTGGCGTCTGGGACAAGGGCGTGCAGGAGGTCGCGGACGACGAGCAGCTGCGCGCGTCGGTCGCCGAACGCATCGAGGCGATGCTCTGGCTGCGCCCTTCGGTCCTCAACGTCGCGGTTCGCGCCGGATGCGTCGAGCTCACCGGCTCGGTCGAAACCGAGGTGCAGAAGCAGGCGTTGCGCATCGCGGTCGAGGAGATGCCGGGGGTGCGCACCGTCGAGGACAACGTCAGGGTTCCGTGGCTCGCGGCGGGATACTGACGCCACCGGCATGGATTGAGCCGGCCTCCGTGGCGACCGGCACTTCGAGATCGGGAGGCCGTTATGGGTGACGGCACGATCATGCGGTCGCCTCCCCCCACGTCTGAGCGGCGCTTGCCTGTGACCAGATCAGGCTACCGTCGAGCCGATACTGACCACGCTCGCGCGCATCGAGACAACCCCGCGTTCTTGGCATTGACCAGCGTCATGTGAGGCCACCCGAGTGCCGCGCATGAGGCCTCCGGCCCATCCCGACGGAACTCAACCCTACCTTCACGGAGAGTTGATGTCTCAACTACAAGGCGCAGCATTTGCGTCACGAATAGTCCTTGGAGGTATTTTATTCTACGTTAAGATAATGTTGATCTAGCGCATATTCCGGCGAAATGCCCCCACCTGGATTCGATCCCGGGTGGTCGCCGGTTCGCCGATAAGAATATGTGCCAGACAACGAATCTAGCGCACGTTCCGATTGTGTAAGGACGGAACGTGCGCTCGGGGGCGGCGAGCGCGGTGCGGTGATTGTCATCACCGGCGTGACCCGAGCTGGGGAGACGGCGGGAGGGACACGGATGCCGCTCGTCTTCGTACATGGCGTCGCTACGCGACAAACTCCCGAATACCGCGCGCAAGCGCATCAGCGCGACGCGCTGTTCAAGCAATTGGTCTTGCCCGAGGGCGCGCAAGTCTTCGATCCGGACTGGGGCAGCGAGGGCGTGAAGTTCGATCCCGCGCTGCCGTGGATGCCCGAACCGGACGGAGCGGAGGCCTTCGCCGCATCGCAGGCCGGCGCGGTCGGCGCGGCGCAAATCGGAATTGGACGACTGGCGACTCGGCACCCTGACCGTGCGATCGATGCCGCCTTCGAGGCGGGACTTGCGACGCACGTCGATAGCGCTATTCGTACCGGCACTGCCGCCGACGCGCTGACCGCCAAGGATCTCGAGCTCTTTGCGGCAGCAGTCCGATATCTCGAGGCCGGCGCGGACAACACCGCGTTCGATCCGCTCGGATCCGACACGGAGTTCATTTCTGCGCTCGCGCTTGAACTCAAGCCTCACTTGTCGCGCAAGGGCCCGGTCGCCGTGGCGATGGGACCGGCCGCGGATGCGCTGCATTGGCTGGGTGAGGGTCTCAATGATCTCGTCAGGCCGCTGCGAAACGCCACCTCTGATGCGCTGCTGCGCATCGTCCGTCGCCCGTTGACCGAGCAGGTCGCGTTTCTTCTCGGGGACGTTTTCGTCTATCTCCGGACGCGGGAGGCCGACGGTGACACCAACCGGATCTTGGCGCCGATCATGGCGGACATCGCGAAGGCAGCGAGATTGCGCTCACCTGCCGACCCGCTGATCCTGGTTTGCCACAGCCTCGGCGGCGTCATTCTCTACGAGCTCCTGTCCGATCGAGCCGCCGTGGCGAAGATCGAGGCGGACAGCGGGTCGGACCTCAACATCGACGCCTGGATCACCGTCGGGGCGCAGCCAGGGCTGTTTGCCGACATGGGTCTCTACGCAACGGTGCCGAGAACGGCGGACGGGCGGCTGCCGCGTCCCGAGCCGGTCCATGCCTGGCTCAACGTCTACGACTACACGGATGTCCTCGCGTTCAGCTGCGAGAAGATCTTCGAAGGCGTCGAGGATCTCCGGTTCGACAATGTGGTCGGCCTGTTCAGCGCGCATACGTCGTATTTCCAGCGGCCCAGTTTCTACCAGCGTCTGCGCACGCGGCTGAACGAGCTGAGGCAAAACCCATGACGCGCGTCTACCAACGTGCCGAGGGACATCCGCCGGCCGAGGCGCGCACCCGGGCACTGGTGATTGGCGCGGGCCACTATCCGCACGCAAAACCGACCGATCCGGACATCCCGACCTTCGAGGATCTTTCAAGCGTCGGTCCCAGCGTTTACGCATTTGCCGCCAAGCTCATTCGCGATTGGGGGAACGATCTCGCAGCTCCGCTCGGCACCGTCGACATGCTGGTCAGCGATTGCGCCCGACCGGCCGGCGCGGCCTGGAGTGCGCTGGGCGTCCCAGGCGAAGCTGCGGACGGGATGAAGCTCGACGCCCCCACGCTGGCGAACGTCAACGCTGCGCTGAGCGCCTGGCTGGAAGCCGACACGCGGGATCATTTGCTTTTCCTCTGCTCCGGTCACGGCTTCTGGAAAGGCGAACGCTGCTTCGTTCTTTCCGATTTCGGCGCCAACACGAACAATCCGTGGACCAGCGTCATCGCGTTGGACAGCTTTGCGTTGGGCCTTCGGCAGCATCCGCCTCGGACCCAATGGCTCTTTTTCGACTCTTGCAGCGACTTGCCCGAACAGGTCCTCACCAGCCTGGGAACGGTCGGGGATCCATTGATCAGACTTACTGCCAGGGGTCTGGCGACGGCACAGCAACGTTTCGGCCCAGTGTCTCAATTCGGCCTGGCGTCCTCCACGATCGGCACGCAGGCGTTCGGAATTCCCGATCAGCCTTCGCGCTTCAGCGAGATGCTGATCGATGCGCTCGACGGCGCGGGCGCCGTTTTCCAACAGCACGGCATTTGGTGGATCGACCAGCGTGGAATCGTCGACGCGGTCAAGACCTATGCGGCGCGCAAGCCCGATCTTCAGGATCCCGAGTTTTACGAGTTCGTGACGCCGATGTCCTCTGATGCGCCGAAACGCATGTACTTTCGTCGCGTTGCCGTCGAGCCAAGATCGCATCTCATCGCCAGTTCAATCCCGCCCATCGCGCTGAAGAACGCCGCCATCCACATCAAACTCGAGGGAGCCAGCGAGCCGTCGTTTACGTTCCTGCCTCCCCAAAAGCGCGCAAGGGTGCATGTGGACCTGCTGCCGGCACGGCACCATTACACGGTCACGGTCACGTTCGACGGCATAGCGAAACAGGTCGAAATTTTTGCCGATCTTCCGCTGGCGGAGCAGGCGGAGTTCATCCTGTCATGACAACGACCTCCCGCGTGTCACTGACGGTCACCAGCGAAGCGCCGATCCCGCTCGGCCCTCTCAGCGTCGAAATAATTCCTGAGAGCGGCGATCCCATTCAGTTCGTCCTCAGCTCCAATCACCCCGAGCACGTGGTGGAAGTTCCGCCGGGCCGTTGCGCCGTGGTCGCCTCCCATCCCAACGAAGTGCGCTTCAGGCAATCCGTTACGGTGAGCGCCAGCGAGGTCACCAGGGTCGCCTTGGCCAAGGGTCTGGCGGATTCGCCGAACGAATTCATGTGGCCCGAGGCGATGCGGGGCGAAGTGACCCGAGACCCTCGGCCGGAAACACTTGGCGAGATCGGAGTGCTCAACGGCTTCACGGCGACCAACCTGAAAGCCATCACGACCGCACGCGCATCCGACGAATTCGTCACGCTTGCTCCCGAGGAGCAGCCACTGCGGCTTCGCATGTGGGATTTGCCGGGAATGAAAGCCACGGCATCGGTTCACGCCCGAGACCATCTCGATCGGAGGTCCCGGTTCCTGAAGATCCGCATCAGATCGGGTTGTCTGGCGGTCGGCTTGGTCGATCGAGAAGACTTCGGACCCATCGTCATGACCCCGCCGTTCCGCGAGCCGCTCGACATCACGTTCGCTGCCGAAGGCGTCGCGACCCGCGCGGCGGAGCGCTATCTCAACCCCTCTGGCGAGCGCGCGCCCGTGGCGCTGGCAACCCCCATGGACGCGATCCTCGCCGATTTCCTCAGCGCGATCGGGTGCCCGCCACTTGAGCACGGCGAGGCAATTTGGGAGCTCGCCAATATCGACGAAGCCGCCGATTGTCTAACCACGCAATTCGCCTGCCCGGCCGGGCGCCTGCTCGCGGCACATTATTTGCTGCGATTCTCGCCTGACAAGCTGCCGCTACGCGTGGTCGACGATCTGATCACCGCGCTGCCGGATGTGGCCGATGGTCCCGTGATCGGAGTGTGGCTGCGCCTGACGAGCAGCGCGGGCGAGATCAAGGCGATCGATCCGGACACGATCGATCGTCAGGTCCATGACCTGACAGCTCTGGCGCTCGGCAGACGCACAACGCTGTTTCGGCGCACACGTCGCCTGCTCACCAAAGCGCTGCGCCTGCACCCAGAGTCCCAACGGCCGCAAACGCGTGCCGCGGTCGACGAGCCTGCGCCGGCCGACTTCCTCGACTACGGCGCTCATGCGGGCGGGCTCGAGGCATTTTGGGGGACCGATCCGTTCAGCCCGGGCCCGCAGGTCACGGCTTCGCGCACGCCATATCGCGACATCGCCGACGTCGTGCTTCGCGACAGTGCGTTCATTCACACCGATTTCGCAGCTGTCGCGGCGCCTCGGCAACCGCAGGAGGACGACATGAGTCAATCGACAGCCCAGCAGCGAGTGGCCTGGAAGGCTTACGAATGCAACGCCGACGAGATGCAGATCATTCCATTCGGGCCGGATCGGATCTTGATCGCGCCCCGGACGACCGACGCATGGGGCGCACTCGCGTCCGTCATGCAATCGCACGCCTATCAGATCCGCCCGGAAGACACCGACAGCTACAATTGCCGGCAGATCACCGGCGGGACCGGGAAGAGCCTGCATGCCTTCGGCATCGCGCTCGACGTCAACTGGACGACGAATCCGTATCGGGAAACTCCCGACCGACGCAAGGTTCGGTTCTCGGACAAGCCCACCCAGGCCGAGCGCGCGACGGACGTCAAGTTGCAGTTCGCCGACACCGACATGACGCCGGAAATGATCGACGACGTATCGGCAATCAAGACCAACGATGGCAAGCGCGTCTTCGAATGGGGCGGAAGCTGGACCACCGTCAAGGACCCCATGCACTTCGAACTCGATGTCACGCCCGACGAGCTTGCCAGCGGGATTGACTGGAACACCGTGAAGCAGCCGGCCGGGCAAACTGCGCCCCAACCCGCGCCCCAACCTGCTCCCGGCGTCGGCGCGCAGGTCGGTGACCCTGGATCCGTCAGCGGCGGCGACGCCATTACGCCTGCCGCCATCATGCTCGGCAACTTCGACGCGGTGCAGCCGCTGATCGAGAAATGGGAGGGAGGATTCAGCAACGATCCGCGCGATCCCGGCGGCGCGACCAACATGGGAATCACCCAGGATACGCTTGCCCAATGCGCGGGCATCCGGTCACCGTTGACGATGTCGCCGCGCTGACGCGCGACGAAGCGCGGCAAATCTACCGCGACCTGTATTGGAAACCGCTGCACGGCGACGAGTTGCCGCTGCCCGCCGCGCT
>Ga0126384_10001460_pt1 | contig 14037 bp, 10 predicted proteins | sample PanSoiMetPlot_36_FD_92543 | JGI IMG/M metagenome (GOLD analysis project Ga0126384, IMG submission 92543) | Tropical forest soil microbial communities from Panama - MetaG Plot_36 | ecosystem: Environmental > Terrestrial > Soil > Tropical forest > Bulk soil | place: Panama | collected 2016-02-17 | reverse complement strand
TCTCCGGCGCCACTAATTCGAGCACGCGCGTCTTCGGAGTTGGAAACAGCACGCTGAACTCTTCGATTTGCGTGTCGAAGCCCCAGGCTCGGAACTGCGAAGCAATGAAGTCTGCATTCTCTTTTCCATAAGGCGAGCCCACATGATGCGGGCGCGCGGAAAGACGCTTCAGCCAGGCGCGCAGATCCTCCGCTCGCAACGTCGCATCAAACCTAGCTTCCAAGGCGCGTTCGGCTGCAGCGGACTCGCGATCGAATCCAAGCAAAGGCCGATCGTCAATCGGCGGCGCCGCCTGAGCAACGATAGCGAACAACGAGAGCAGCACGCCCGCAAGGCGCACGAATCGAGGCAGATAAAATTGCATTGAACCTCCAGAAGAGCGATGAGCTATGAAAAACGGAGAGCAACCAAACGTTAACGCAAAGAACCGCAGGCGCGCAATCTATTGAGGGCGCAATTTGAATAGTTATGGTGAATCTGGTTAGTGATTGGGTTCCTCTCATTCTCACCTGGTTTCAACCAGGTGAGAAGAGAGCCACCTGCTAACCCCAGCAACCGTTTTCAACGGTTTACCTGACAAGCGATGGTGGAGTGCCCCAAAATGGGATGATGACTTAAGTTGTGCGCCTGGGCCATCGATCTAACGCCGGCGTCGTCTTCGGTCTTTAAGCCACCTAGATCAACTTCGAGAAGGGTTGGGGCGAGGATAATGAAACCGTTGAAACCGTTAACATGATTCTGATGGACGCAGGTCTCACCGGGTTGAAACCCGGTGAGAATGAGAGGAAAGAAATACTAGTGGCGGCTTTCGCGCGCCTTAACGCCACGGATGGCGCCGGCGATCATGCGATTTAAGGCGGCGATTGAGAGACCGCCCTCATCAGTCGACGGAATGGTAGCAAAGCCGATTGCTGACGCCTTGGGATAGCGCGTGAAGATGGCTTCAAAAAGCCTGGCTAACTCTTCGCTTGTTGGTCCATTTGGCACTTTGTTCTGATGGCCCATCACTTCGCGCGGATCGAGCACATCCATGTCGATGTGCACGTAAATCTTGTCGGTGATTTTGCTCAATCGATCGAGCTGCGCGAACACGGCTGGTGTCATGTTGCGAATATCGTCAACACTGAGCTGCTCGATCGCGGACTTATCGAGCAAATCCTGCTCGAGCGGATCGGTCAGTCGCACGGCGCCCATCACAACGAATCGATCAGACAAGGGCGGGTCCAGGTGAGCATCCAGTCGCATCCGCTGCAACGCCCGACCCGTGGCCACCGCTACTGGCATTCCTCCAAGAGAGCCACTTCGTGTTGTTTCAGGCGTATTGAAATCAGGGTGCGCATCGAGCCAAAGCATTCCGATCCTAAGTGGTTTGCTGTCAGGCCCTGAATGCTGCAAGCCGGCTACGAGTCCGGGCATGGAAGGACACGTTGCCAGCAGACCGACCGTGAAATATCCGTCGCGTTCATTCTTCGCGACGATATCCGAGAAGTGACCAAGCGCCATCCCAAGCTTCTTCCAGGCGCCATACTCTTTCGCTTCTTCAGCCGTAAGCCCTGCCTCATCGATTCGTACAGCGGCGCCCATCTCGGTAAGGATCTGCTGGATCCCGCCGTTAGCCATCGTCTGCGGTCCCACAGAGATTCCAGTCGGCGAAAACACCTGTTTCGCCAGAGCTACCCGCACCGTTCCGTCCGCACTCGTATATCGCTGCGCGTGAACGAGCATTGGCATCAGAGGAAGTGCCATCACCATAAACAGTATTGATTTTTTCATGCGTAAATCTGGGTTTGGCTTTGCGACTTTGCTTCTTTGCGGCTTGGCGTGAAATGATTTGGCTCCGATTTGATCTCACGCGAAGCCGCAAAGAAATCTCTAATGCAATTGGGCTTCTTCAATCGCTTTTAGGATTTCTTGGTAGCTCGTTTGTTCAGAGCAGTCGGCGGGGTTCCGCAATTTAAGAGAAGCGCACCAGTCCTGACGCCGCACGGTCGCTTCAGCCATGATTGGTTCGACACCCGCCGCGCGTAGCGTCTCAGCCACTTCTTCCATTTCTCGCGCGCGTCGTTCCCCATGCGCTATCACGCGCTCCATCATGTAGCCGGCAAGCGTGGGCCAATCGATTTCAGGAAAGGTTTCCGCCAGCGACGCGAGCACTCGCTCTTCAGCCTGATACTTGTGAGCAGCCACCAGGCACTCGAGGACGAGCGCTTCGAGGCCTTTGATGATTATGCTGCGGCACATCTTCGTCGCGGCTGCGGCGCCAATCTCTCCCGACACGACTTCCAACCGCATTTCGTACGGTGATAGTAGCGTTGCAAGATTCTGTGCGTAAGCACCACCGAGCAACATTGGAACTCGATGACCATGAGGCAGCACCGGAGACATTATGGCGCCTTCGACAAAACGCGCGCCGCTATGTTCGATCAATTGTCCGATTGATTGCTTCAATGCCGGCGAAACTGAATTCAAGTCGACGTAAACGTGACGGGGCTGTAGATGTGGCGTCGTCTGGCTGGCCGCTTCGGCGGCGCAATTGGCAGTCACTGTTGAAAACAGAACGTCGCTGTTGTCTGCGAGCGCAGCATTCGAGTCAACGAGTCTCACATGAGCTTCTTGCGCGCGGTTGCGTATCCTCGTTCCGAGGCCATCAGCATCGCTGTTGATGTCGTAAGCGCAAATGCTCGTGACGCCGACTGCGCTCAAACCGCGAGCGATGCTGAAGGCTGCTTCGCCAAAACCGATGAATCCTAATTTCATATAAGTTAGCCGGTCAGGTCTCGAGATTGCGGATTGCGGCTTGTTGATTGCGGAATCCAAAGCACAATGCGCACTCCACGAACCGATTCCGCAATCCGCAATCTTGAGACCCACCCGCTACCGCGATGTGGTACTGACCTCAGCCGCCGCCGTTTGAGTCCGTTGCTGCGTGCATGAACGTATAATTCGTTACAAGTTCTTTAGTGGAGGTAGCCGCCGCCGTCGCAGAGAATCATCTGACCTGTAATCATCTCAGCTTCATCGCTGGCGATGAACGCTACCAACGCCGCCAGGTGTTCGGGTTGAACTCGCTTCTTGATCGCCTGATTCATCATAACCCGATTGAAGGCCTCTTCCTCGGAGTGAGCCCTTGTGCCGGGCGTAGCAACCATACCGGGTGCAACTGCATTAACCGTGATGCCGTCCTCGCCCATCTCTTTCGCGAGCACCCGAGTCATTCCCATGACTGCGCCTTTGGCAGCGACATAAGCCATCTGTCCGGGGTTCGCTAGAAAGTACGTGCGCGAGGCGATGTTGATTAGGCGGCCGTGCGAGCTTTTCTTCAACAGCGGGTAGATCGCCTTGGAGACTAAGAAGTAGCCGAGATAATTGATCTGCACAAAGCGATTTACTTCCTCGTAAGAAAGTGAATGCCAGGGCTGGCGGCCGGAAAGAATGCCGGCGTTGTTTACGAGAATATCAACCTTGCCGTGGTGTTCTTCGACGGAGTTAACTGCTGTCGCGATCTGCGCTTCGTTGGTTACATCGCAGATCGCAGAATTCGCCGCGCCGCCGGCAGCACGAATCTCTTCGCAAACCTCGGTGGCGTCCTGAATGTCGAGAATCTCAACGTGCGCGCCTTCCTTGGCGAGACGCGAGGCTATGGCACGTCCGATTCCAGTGGCCGCTCCTGAAACGACGGCTACACGCCCGTCTAAACCGTACATTGAATTCTCCTACGTTAAGCCAAAGGCTTCATATCGTTGGCACCGTGTTGGGTCGTCGTGCCCTTTTTGGATTTCAACGAACCTTTCATCGGCTTCGCCGCCGGATGTGAGGCGCGGGCTCTGCCCCGCCGCCACTCGACCTCATTTCTCTTAAGGCTGCGCCCCTGGTCCAAATGCGGCCCTAGTGAGGCGGAGGCGTTCCTCCGAAAATAAGAGAAACGTCAAGAAGGCGGAGCCCATGTCTCACATCGAGCGGCGAAGCCACTTTCAAGCCTGGTGCTAGTGACTACAAAGTTGACCTGGATCACTCTCCCTTAGCCAGCTTCTTCTTCTCGCCGTGTAGCACATGCAGCGACATCAGAGCTTGTAGCGGATGTGCTCCCATTTTCACCAGTGGATCTACGCTGTCGCTGATCTTTTTGAGCTCGCCCACGCGAATCATCGCGCGAAGCGCTTCCCGTTCTTGTGCGTCGAACTTGAACTCAGCTACCACGCTGTCCAGATCAGTGAGCAACCGACGCCTCATCGCAACGTTCGTACGTACTTCGAAAAGAAATTTGTTTAGCTGGTAAGCCTCCGCCGGAGGATGTTTGTAGAATTGGAATCCCTGATTCTGAAACTGAAAAGCCGGACGCCGCTCAGTCTGCGCGCGATCGGCAGCAGGCCCCGGCAGAAAACGCATCACCGCATGTCCATGGTGCCAGGTTGGGGTGTACTGCAACAGCTCTCCTGGCTGACTCCCGATCGCGCCGAACATGATGGCCCAGTTCAACAGTTCCGTGTTGCCCACCTCGTCCAACTGGATACTGGTCATATCAAGGAGGGCGTCTACATTCCCGCGCTCGAGCTCGGCTATCAACCAGTGATCAAAATCGAACTCGGGATGCGGATATCTTACAGTGCCGGGATAGTGTGACATTCCGCCGCTGGCAATAATCGCCACTCGCTCCGAACGGCCGGCGACAATCTTTCCGAGCTCGCGCCCAAGAGCCGCGCAACGCTGTGGGCTCGGCAAAGGCGGCAGATAGACATTCGTGTGAAAAGGGATGACCGGCGCATCCACGCCTTTTAGCACGTACTCAAAAGGAACCGCAAACGTGTGACCTAGCAGGGCGTCTTCTGAATAAGCAACGTCGAATCCGGCTGCGATCAGCTGGTTCAAAATGTCCTCGGCCATTTCGCGATGAATCGGAAGATCGAAATCTCGACCTGCAAATTCTGCGTGAGCACGACTGCCGGCCACCAGAGCGAAGGTGGGCACGCAATTCAGAGAGAAGGTTTCGAGATGATCGCTGCCAAGAAAGAGTATGACCTCCGGTTTGGCGGCTGCGAGTATCCGGCCGGCCTCGCGCATCGCGGCGACGGTGGCATCGAGTTGCGCAGGATCTTCGTCCGGCGGGTAGGTAAACAACTGCGGCGCATGTGCGGTCGCCAGAGCAGCGACGATCTCAGCCATCGTGATCCTCGTCTACGTACTCGACACCTAATGTCCTTAACGTTTCACGTAATCCGTAAAAATCAACTCCCAGTTCACCGGCTTGCAAGCGCTTGCGCGTAACCTCCTCCTTCGCGACGCGAGCGGCGCTCATTCGCGCGACTTCAAGAGCTTCTTCTCTTCGCACGATGACGACACCATCCTGATCGCCCACTACAACATCGCCCGGATGGACCAGAGTGGCGGCGCAAACAAGGTCGATGTTGACGGACCCGGCGCTCGCTTTGACGGTGCCCTGTGCGGAAATGGCTTTCGACCACACCGGAAAGTTCAGAGCGGTAAGCTCAGCTATGTCCCGTACGCCGGCATCAATAACCAGGCCTGCAATTCCGTGGGCTACGCACGAAGTGGCGAGCAACTCACCGAACATTCCGTCAGTCGATGTTGAAGTCGGAGCCACCACCAGCACATCCCCCGGCTGACAAACTTCGATAGCCGCATGAATCATCAGGTTATCGCCGGGATGACATGACACCGTGACCGCCGTACCTGCGACTCTGGCCGATGCGAAGATGGGGCGCATGTAGGGCTGCAGCAGACCGGTTCGTCCCTGCGCTTCATGAATGGTAGCCACGCCGTGACCGGCAAGCGCGCGCACAGCTTCGGCAGTTGGTCTGCGGATGCGGCGCACGATTCTGTGTTTCATGACAGTTCGTCCGTCACCTGTGGATAGATCCGCTGATAAGCCTCGGCGTACTTGATTGCTTTGTTCCCGGAGTTGCGCACAGCTTGCGTACCGCGACGCAGCCCGAGCTGTGTGTAGTACTCCCACAAGTGTTCCTGCGCATCCATGCACTCCATAGCTTTCCGCTTCAAAGCAAAGACCGGAGTGATGTCGAGTAACACCTGCGGTTTGAAGTCGCACATTTCCGGCTGGTGCGGCTCAAAACAGAAAACGGGAGGCGCTCCCAGCGGCTTGGCTGAACTCGGGTATCCCATCGCTTGAGCATAGACTCGTGTGTTAAGCGCCAGTCGCGCTGCCTCGGGATGATCGGCGTTGTATGGATCGCTCTGCGCATGCGTTAAGACTATGGTGGGTTGCACTCGTCGAAATTCCTCCACGAGCTCACCGATCAGCTGATCAGTAGGACGCAGCGGATAATCGCCCGCATCAAAAAACCGAATTTCCGCGCCCAGCACTTCGGCGGCCTGTTCAGCTTCCTGCTGACGCACGCGCTTCACCGTTTCGATGGTCATGCCCGCTTGGCGCCAGAGTTTCTGGGACTCGCCGCGCTCGCCGTAAGAAAGACAAAGCACGCGTACGTGGGCGCCGCGCGAATGATAGAGAGCGATAGCGCCTCCCGCTCGCCAGACAAAGTCAGCGGCGTGAGCGCTGATCACCATGACTGTGTCGTTCGCGCCTCTAGTCATTTTCTATTTCAGGAGATTCCCTGCTGTCCTGGCTGACATGTAATTAATTTCCGCTGCGGAAAAGCCGGCGTCAAGAAATCTTTGCGCAAAGCTGGCGAATCCTTCCGCAACCGGAGGGTTTGTCTTCTGACCAAGATCAGTCGACAAGAGGCAGTTGGTTGTTCCCGCTTGTCGAACGTTCGCGAACACTGCTTCCCAGGTGGCCTTGTTTGTATGGTAGGTGGTGAAGCAGTGTTCGATGATCGCACCCATGCCTGCAAGCTCGGCCTGCTCTTCTCCGGAAAGATTCTGTGAAGGAAACTCCGCATGGGTGACGATGATTCTCAGTACACCAAGCTCCCGCGCGAGCCGAACCAAAGGGAAGATTTCATGACGTCCAAGATGTCCGGTGGCCAGGATCATATCGTGCTTGGCAATCAGCTCAAGGCATTGGCGTGTGTCTTCGGAGATCTTTCCGTTCGAATCGAGCACGCTTATCGGCGGTCGAGTAATTCCGGCGGCGGCCATCTCGCGTTGAATCTTCGCCCAGAAGGGAAGCTTCTCACTTGGACCATCGACTCTGCCGGCGGTTTCGTTAGCTGCATCTACCGTCGGCATCCAAACGATTTTGTTTCCTGAGCGTCCCGCAATTTCAACTGCCACGGGATTCAAGCCGCCCACGCTGTGATTGAGCGCAATGGCTCCGAAGGACTCGATGCCGGGAACAGCCCGGCGGACCACCTGTGCTCGTTCGGCGGTGGGAATGTAATGTGATTTCAGAACAAAGCCTCGCAGACCATGTGCCAGGAAATCAATCGCCAGATCCACATCATTGGTTCGCCTATCAATTACGTCCGGGGCTACGTGGACTTGTAAATCGTAAGCGCCATGAATTGCTTCCCAGGCCTCGTGGGTAACGTTCGTGATTGTTTCCATCTGTTCAATCATAGATCCGCGAGATGTGCGTCGCGAATATTTAGCTCGTGTCCGCGTGCCTCCGTGGGGATAGCAGTCTCACCACGGAGACACAGAGGACACGATCAAGTCACTTCGAATGCGGCGGAGTATGACAGCAGATCTCCAACGCCGTCAAGAGATTCTGATATTGCAGATTTTATGGAGTGCGACGTCTTGCCGGCGCTTTGTCCGCTCCTTATAGCGGGTAGCCACCTATGATCAGCGACTCCATATCTGCAATATCAAACACGGAGAACTCTGTTGACACGGAGTTGGTGCAGGGTCATACTGCGCGCGTTCAAATCCAGATTGCGGTGTGGATTCAGCGTTTTCAGCAAGCAACATGAAGGACAACAAAGAAGAGCGAAGCCTCGCATCTGAAGCATATGTGCTCGTACGGGAGCGAATTCTGCGTGGAGAGCTCGCGATAGGCAAAGTCATCTCGCGCAGAAAACTGGCCAACGAACTAGGCATGAGTTTGGTGCCGGTATCTGAAGCTTTTCAGCGGCTCGAGTTCGAGGGCCTGCTTGAAAGTCGAGCGCGCGCGGGCACTCGCGTAAGAATTCCAACAGAGCAGGATGTACGCGGTCACTACGTCGTGCGCGAGGCTTTGGAAGTCGAATCTGCTCGCCTTTGCGCAGAGGCGGCCACGAGCCAGGAACGAACGGAATTGCGAAAATTGGCCGCTAGAGTGGACTTTTTGTCGTCACAGCCAAACAGTGATCGCTTCCTGTACCTGAGTCTGCATGAAAAGCTTCACCGACGCATTGCCGAGTGTGCTCGCTGTCCGGCGTTGTCTGAAGCGATCGAAAAGCATCACGTCATGGCTTCGACCTGGCTATGCGTGCAACGGCCGGCGTCTGCTGAAAATCCCCCAAGGCGCCATCAGGAACTTATTGAGGTTGTGACGGAGGGTGACGCTCACGCAGCCGGCGAAGCTATGCGAAAGCACATTGTGCGTGGTCTACAAAACACTCTGCAAAGGCTCGAACCTTACTTCCGTATGCACGATGCGAACGGGACCACGTTTGTTCGAAGTGTCAATTCAAGGAACTCACCAAAGAAGGTGAGAGCAGCTGGTTAGCCAGGTTTTTCGAACCCTCCCAACGGACTCAAATTTACTGCTGGCATTGCAGTCCCCTCGCTTTAATGTCCGGTAATTACAGGCTCGTGAGTTAAGCTAGCACCACAACTCTGTTATATCAGAAATGCCTTGACACGGGTATCGGCATCCGTAATACTTCGCAGCCATTCCGACCGCTTTCGCCTAAGGAGACTCAAAACATGACGAGAATCCGAGCTATCGCCGTTGCTGCCATCACGGCATTTTTCATCAGTGCGAGCGTCTTCGCGCAAACGACCACCGCGACACTCTCCGGCGTCGTGCGCGACCCTTCAGGCGCTGTTGTTCCTTCAGTGAGAGTAACGCTCACGAATAACCAGACGAGATTGTCACGCGAAACCATCTCTGATAGTGATGGCCGATACAGCCTCACAAACTTATTACCAGGCAAATATGAACTGCGCGCCGAGCATGCCGGCTTCAAGATCACCGTTCAGAGCGATGTTGTCTTAACAGTGGCTAGTTCAGTCGAGAAGGATCTAGTGCTTCAGGTTGGAACCGTCGCGGAGACCGTAGAAGTAAAGGAAGAAGAACCACTGGTTGAAACAACTAAAGCTGAACTCAGCCGTGTTGTTAATCAGCAATCGATTGAGTCCCTGCCCATCATCGGCCGCAACTTCGTCGATTTCGCCAAGCTTTCCAGCGGTGTAGCGCCTGGTCGCGAGAATACGGGCGGCGGTGCTTTCAAAGAACCGGATGCCGGCGTCGGTTCAGCAGCGGCGCCCAGGCTTACCTTCGGCGGTCAATCAGAACTAAACACAATGATCCTGGTGGACAGTGTCGACAATGTTCAGACCTTTACCGGACTGCCGCGCGTGACACCGTCTCAGGAAGCTGTGCAGGAGTTCAGAATTTTGAACTCGACCTTCCTCGCTGAATACGGCCGCGCAATGGGAGGCTTTGTCAATATCGTGACCAAGTCCGGCACGAACGACTATCACGGATCGGCTTACTACTTCGGCATGAACGATGCGCTCAATGCCAAGCCCGTTCTTACCGGTCCGAATCCAGTATTGCGTCAGAACCAATACGGCGCGACGATTGGTGGTCCAATCAGCAAGGGAAGGACTTTTTTCTTTGGCAGCTACGAAGGCCAGCGCCGCGCGGAATCAAACAAGTTTTCGTCAGTGATTCTCAACAATCTCGCCGGCATCAACGCCACCAAAAGGTTCTTTGGCTTCACGCCGGAAACAACCGACGTGTTGCGAGCCAATGACTACGACGGCTTCCTCGTCAAGCTGGATCACACCTTCAGCTCTAAGAATAATTTCTCTGTTCGTTACAGTCTGCTGGATTCAAAGACACGAGGCTTTTTGGGTGGCGGTGGCAGGGCTTCGCCGGCGTCAACTACCAGGCGTGACAACAAAACAAATGATCAATCACTGGTGGTTGGCGACACAGCTTTGCTGTCACCGAGTGTAGTCAATGACTTTCGCTTTCAGTGGGCGCGCCGGACGTTTGACTTCACTCCTTTTATTAAAGAGCCCGATCTCGAGATTTCAAATCTCATCATCACCGGCAAGAGTACTTCCGATGTTGATTATTATCGCGAGAGTCGCGCGCAGTTCTACGACCACATCAGCTTCAATCGCTCGGCCCATGCGATAAAAGTTGGATTCGATTTCAACAACATTCGCAACACGGCCAAGTGGGATCTGTTCTTTCCCGCTCGCGTGATCTTTCCCAGCCTGACTGCTTTTCTGGCGCCAACGCCAACACCGGTGGTGTTCTGGTGGCCGCTGCAAAACGGCACGACCACCCGAAGCGCCCTGCCAATTCCAATTACGCAAGACGTGCCGAACGAACTGATGCCGTTAACGCGAACGCACGTTGACCATAATTCTTACGGCGAGTTTATTCAGGACGAATGGAAAGTAAATAAGAAGCTTACGCTGACGATGGGTCTTCGCTACGATGTCGAAACTTATCCGACCTTCTTTGTGCAGAAGAATGATCGAAACAATTTTCAGCCGCGCCTGGGCTTTGCTTATTCCTTCGATTCGCGAACGGTGTTGCGAGGCGGGTTTGGGATTTTCAATGATCGACTCATAACCAGCATCGGTCAGGGTCTGGTTACCGCTGAATGGGGTAGCGCCGGCGATCTCGCAAATGCTCGTTTAGTCTTTCCTTCAATTCAACCATTGCGGGCTCGCTTTATTCAGCCAACGGTCGGTGGCGCAATTGCTTCGACTAATGTTGTCTGTCGACCCGGTGGGCCCACAATCACAACCACGAGCGCGGCTTTGGCTTCTCTCTGCAATTTTGCGACGACCGGGCAAGTGCCGGCGCCGCCCGCGCCCGGCGGCATCGTTAATCCGGGCTTCAGAGATAACAAAGCTGGAGACCTGCGTACGCCCTATTCGGAGCAAGCGAGCCTCGAGCTTTCCCGCGAGTTCGGTCGAGGCATTGCGGTCTCAGTCAGCTATCTTTACGTGCATGGGCTAATGCTTCCGGCGCACACGGGTTGCCTCAATTGCGTGCAGACGGGAACTCTGCCTTCCGGCAAGCCTGTGTATCTACGCGCCGCCGGCGGACGACGCTTTCTCGAACTGGGTGACTTCTATGTTGTCGATGATATTGGTCTATCGATTCATCACGGCGGCAGCATCGAAGTGCAAAAGCGCTTCGCTCATGGATTTAGTTTTCACGGTAGCTATACGTTCTCCAAGACCATTAGCAACGTCGAGTCGGTGGCAAATCTTGCCGACTTACCTGAGGGTCCTTCAATCGGGACGGAACGCGCCACGTCGCGACAAAGCGTGCCGCACCGGTTTACCCTCGCGTTCGTCAGCCAGATTCCAGGACACGTCTCCGTGTTCCACGATTTCAAATTCAGTTCGTTGTTTACCGCGCAGGCAGGAAGACAATTCAACGTCTTTGCCGGTTCGGATGCGAATGGCGATGGCAATCCGCTTTCAGATCGGCCAGGATTGCTCGGACGTAACACTCTGAAAGGTCCCTCCTTCGTGAGTTTCGATCAGCGTGTCGCTCGCGAGGTGCATTTCAATGAGAAGGTGACGGCAGAATTCAGCGCGGATTTTTTCAATCTCTTTAACCGCACCAATATCACTGATCTGAACACGGTGTACGGAGGAATTAATCTCGCGGTGCCGCCGGATCCAATCCTGGGATTCAATACACCGCGAGACGCTGCGAACAAGTTTCAGATTCAATACGGTGTGAAGCTGCGCTTCTGAGCACGAGGATCACGGATGTATTCGAGCGACGTAGTCGGCAGTCTCCTGCGCCCGGAGTATTTGAAGGAGGCACGCGCACGTCATGATGCCGACGAGCTCAACGATGCTGAATTCAAACGCATCGAAGATCGCGCCGTCGACGAGGCCTTAGCTCTGCAGGAGCGTGCCGGCGTGTCCGTCGTCACCGACGGCGAGATGCGCCGGTATGCTTTTTATGGGCATTTGATTGATGCGAATGAAGGCTTCGATAAATATGGCGGCTGGGCCATTCCGTTCCGCAATGAAGAGGGAGAAGAGCTGATACTCCAGCGTCCGGTAGTCGTCTCTCGCCTGCGCCGGAAGCGCCACATGTGTGCGGAAGAGTTTACTTACCTGCGCGCTCGCACCAAACTTCCGGCCAAAACAACGCTCATCAGCGCCCAACAGGCTGCGGCTTATTACGATGCCGAAAAATCTCGCGATGCCTATCCAACCGTCGATGCTTATCTCGCCGATCTGGTAGACATCCTGCGTGGTGAGATCGAAGAACTGATCCGCCTGGGCTGCACCTACATTCAAATCGATTCGCCCCAGTACACGGCTTTGTTGGATCCAACTCTGCGCGAAGGCTACCGAAAGCGCGGCAACGATCCTGATCGATTACTGGCGCTCTCAATCGAGATGGACAACGCTGTCATCAGCAATCATCCCGGCGTTATCTTTGGCTTGCATCTTTGTCGCGGCAATAATCAAAGCAAGTTCTACGCGAGCGGTGATTATGGTCCAATCACGAAGGTCTTTCAGGATACGCTCTTTCAACGCTTCCTGTTGGAATTTGATGATGAACGTTCCGGCGGGTTCGAGCCGCTCGGAAAGATTCCCGATGACCGAACCGTCGTGCTCGGCCTGGTGAGCTCAAAACATCCTCAGCTTGAAAGTAAGGAAGAGCTGAAGGCCAGGATCAAGGAAGCTTCAGCCTACGTACCTCTCGAGCGTCTTGCTTTAAGCTCTCAATGTGGCTTCGCTTCGACACTGGAAGGTAATCTTCTTACAACTGCTGACCAGGAAAACAAACTCCACCTCATCGCCGCAACCGCACGAGAAATGTGGGGATGGTAATCTTCTTCTACAGAAGACGGTGAATTGGCTTCGGGACTAGTTTCGGGACTAACCCCGTCAGCGCATCACAACCGCATCGGCATGACGATGTATTTGTAATCGTATTCGCCGCCTTCGACGGGACGGAGTTGGGCTTGTGAGTTCCCATCTTTGAATTCGAAGGCGATGCGGCCTTCGCTGTTGACGTTCATGAAGTCCTGCAGGTATTGCGCGTTGAAACCGATGTCAGTTTCAGCGCCGGCGTATTCGGTCTGCACCGTTTCACTGGCTTCGCCTTCCTCGGCATTTTGAGCGCTGATGACGAGCTGATTCGGCTCGAGATGAAAACGGATGGCGTGCGATCTTTCATCCGACATCAGCGCCACGCGACGCACCGCCTGGTTTAGCAGCGTGCAGTCGAACTCGACTAACTTGTCGTTGTTCTTTGGAATGACCATTTCATAGTTTGGAAACTGGCCGCTCAGCATTCTGGAAATCAAAAGGCGCGGGCCAACCTCGCAATAGATGTGATTGTCATCCATGCCGAGACTGATGTCGCCTTCGTAGCCGGCTGTGAGCTTGGTCAATTCAGCTAAAGTCTTTCTAGGAATCAGCGTATCAATCGATGCCGCGGCGTCATTCTTAACGACATCTTTCTTTTCAACATAAGCAAGCCGATGCCCGTCAGTCGTAACCATCTTGGCGGCGCCACCATCCAGGATGAACTTCGCGCCAGAGAGCGTGTACCGAGATTCTTCCTGAGTGATCGCGAAGATCGTGCGATCGATGAAAGACTTCAGCACGTCTGCCGCAACCTTGGTGGGAGCCGACTTGAAGCTTGGCACTTCAGGAAACGCATCGCGAGCCACCCCAACCATCTTGAAGCGCGAGCGGCCGGACTTCACTGTTACCCAATCATTATCTTCCTTCGTAAAACTAATGGGACCATCTGGCAGAAGTCTGGCGATCTCAAAAAGCTTGCGGGCCTGGACACACATAGCGCCTGGGGTTGTGATCTCTTCAGCATCCATGTCACAACGAATGGTTACATCCAGGTCGGTGCCGGTGACGCGAATGGTAGTCTCACCCACGGACTCGATCAGAATATTCGAGAGAACGGGAATTGTGTTCTTG
>Ga0126384_10001459_pt1 | contig 14038 bp, 11 predicted proteins | sample PanSoiMetPlot_36_FD_92543 | JGI IMG/M metagenome (GOLD analysis project Ga0126384, IMG submission 92543) | Tropical forest soil microbial communities from Panama - MetaG Plot_36 | ecosystem: Environmental > Terrestrial > Soil > Tropical forest > Bulk soil | place: Panama | collected 2016-02-17 | reverse complement strand
GATGAATCCGTTTCAGGGCGGCGGCGACATGATCAGGACGGTTACTTTTGAGAAGACGACCTACGCCGATCTACCTAACAAGCTCGAAGCGGGAACTCCGGCCATAGCGTCACAGATTGGTTTGGGCGCTGCTATCGATTACCTGAATAGCATCGATCGCAAGCAAGCCGCGGCGCACGAGCACGAGCTGCTTCGTTACGCCACCGAAAGGCTCAGCACGATTGAAGGCGTGCGGATAATCGGCACTGCTCGCGAGAAGTCAAGCGTGCTTTCATTCGTGATCGACGAAATCCATCCTCACGACATCGGCACGATTCTCGATCAGGAGGGTATTGCAGTGCGTGCCGGTCATCACTGCGCACAGCCGGTGATGCAGCGTTTCAATGTGCCGGCCACAGCGCGCGCTTCCTTCGCTTTCTACAACACGAGAGAAGAAGTAGATGCCTTGGCGCGTACGATCGAGAAAGTGATCGAGATTTTCAGTTGACATGGGACTCTATGAGAACAACGTAAGCGTTGGGGTTCTATTCCTTACAATTGCGTTGTCCATCGCGAGCCCAAGCATCCTCGCACAAGCTCCGGAAGGCTTGGTTAGTAAAGACCAGGCGTTGAAAGCAGTCCGCATCAGTTCAATTCCAAATTGGCGAGAAGCTGTATCAGCGGAAGGAAAGTTTCGAGTACTTTTTCCTGCAGAACCAGCAGTTGATGATGACGTCGCTTCAGTCAAGGGATGGAAATTGGTCGACAGCGATAGTCGGTGGTCTGCGTTACACACGGATCTTGAAGTGCCGCCCGAGGTGACCGATGCACAGATGCGTCAGGCGATGCTCGACCGGGTGCATAAGACTTGGGAGAAGGGCCGGTTCTTGTCTGAAAAGGATGTAATGCTCAATGGCCGAACTGGCAGCGAGTTTGTGATTACGGAGGCAGACAAATTAACCTACATACGAACTTTCTGGTTACGTAACGGCCTTTACATGTTATCGGTAGTGCGGACCGCAAAAGCCGGCGCTGACGCAACCATACCCGCTGATGTTCAGCACTTCTTTGACTCTTTTACGTATTGGGATCGTGAGTGAGAGTTGAATCGCGGCTACCATGAAGTGTGGATCAGACAATTCTAGAGATCGGCTGGTAAACAGCGTGGCCCTTGCGGTCCTGGCGCTGTGCTGCGTGAATGCGACGCCTGCTCAAGAGCCCGTAGCTGCGGGGCCGCCTTCCGAAATCGAGCAGCTCGTAAGCGCTGAGGCTGACATTCAAGAACTAAGCTCGAATTGGCGTGATCGCGACTTACTGACCTATCGTGCCCTCCGCAAACTCAAGGGCATTCTACAGAAAAATCCGGAGACCACTTACCGTGTGCAGATTCAGGAAGACCTGAAACCTGTTTACGAAATTCTGGGCGCGCGCAGTCTTTCACTTGCGGTCTTTTTCATTGACCGTCATAAAACCACGGGTCGTAATTTATATCTGAAAGGCGCTAGATCGCGCTTACTCCTGATCGCGCGCGAGTATCCGACCTTTTCAAAGATGGACGAAGTCTTGTTTCGACTGAGTATCCTCGAAACGGGTCTTGAGCGCCCCGATGACGCAGCTAAATATCTTGGTCTGCTCGTCTGCGATTATCCAAACAGCAACTACGCCGCTAGCGCTTTTCAACAGCTGAGCGAAACAGGAACGAACAAGTGGGAGGGGTGCGGCAACATCAAGCCCTAACATCGAGTCTATGTCTGAACTTAGCGAACTCTATCAACAGGTTATTCTTGACCATAACAAGAAGCCTCGTAACTTTCATAAGATTGAGGCTGCCAGCCATCACGCAGAAGGATCGAATCCACTCTGCGGCGATCAGCTTACCGTTTATGCGCAGATGGAGAACGATACTCTCAAGGACGTCAGCTTTGAGGGCTCGGGGTGCGCGATCTCCAAAGCGGCGGCAAGCATGATGACGGTTGCGGTCAAGGGCAAGACAAAGCAGGATGCGGAAACACTCTTCGATGAGTTTCACCGGATGGTCATTGGTGAGCTCGATGAAGAGAACGAGCCAAACACACTGGGCCGCTTGCGGATCTTTGCCGGCGTGCGCGAATTCCCGGTACGGGTAAAATGCGCGAGCCTTCCCTGGCATACGCTTAGGGCAGCGCTCAACAACGAATCCAGAACCTCAACTGAATAAAGTCCGATGAACTTTAGTTTGTCGTTGACGGCGGTATCTCAAGGTGAGTCTGAACTGGGAAACGACAATCTGAAGTTCGTCGGACATGGCTGACAAAGGCGAGCGGAGCGATGCATAATGCTTCTCGGCCAATATCATCCAATTCCCCTCGGAGCCATTCGTGATAATTTCAGCCGTCGAACTTCGTGAAATTCGTCTGCCGCTTATTCACTTCTTTGAAACCAGCTTTGGACGCACAACTGAACGACGAATTGTGCTGGCTCGCGTAATCGACAGTGATGGCGCTGAAGGCTGGGGAGAGTGCACGGCCGGCGAAGGACCTTTTTATAGCGATGAATGGACCGAAGGTGCCTGGGCTACGTTGAAAGAGTTTCTCGGTCCAATGGTTCTGAATCAGGATTTCTCCAGTCCAGCTGACGTCTGGCGATTGATGAGGCCCGTTCGCGGTCATCGCATGGCGAAGGCTACGATTGAAAATGCCTGTTGGGATTTGGCGGCAAAACGGGCCGGCAAACCGCTCTGGCAATATCTTGGTGGAGTACAGCCGGAAATTCCCTGCGGCGTTTCCATTGGTATTCAGGACTCGCCGGCAATTCTGATCGAAAAGATAGAAAAAGAGTTGGCGGCTGGCTATCAGCGAATCAAGATTAAGATCAAGCCGGGTTGGGATCTCCAAATCATCAAACAGGTCCGAGAGCGATTCCCCAACATTCGTCTGATGGGTGACGCTAATTCAGCCTACACGCTGGCTGACACGCCGCTGTTCCAGGCTCTGGATGATTACAACTTGATGATGGTGGAGCAGCCGCTCGCGCATACTGACATCTTTGATCACGCGAAGCTGCAGCAAGCCATCAAGACTCCGATCTGTCTTGATGAGTCAATCCGTTCGGCTGAAGATGCCGCGCATGCGATGCAACTCCGTTCAGGCCGGATTGTGAACGTAAAGCTCGGTCGTGTGGGCGGGCATGCTGAAGCAGCCCGAGTTGAGCAGGTTTGTCGCGAGAACGAAATCCCAGTTTGGTGCGGAGGAATGCTCGAGTCTGGCGTCGGACGAGCTCATAACATTGCGATGGCCACGCAGGCGGGCTTTACTCTGCCTGGTGATATATCGGCGAGCGCTCGCTACTGGGAAGAAGATATCATCGACCCTCCGGTTACCGTGACTCCACAAGGCACGATTTTGGCGTCGCAGAAACCCGGGATCGGCTTCGAAATAAATCTGAAGCGCCTCGACCGGCTCACCATGCGAAAAGAAATGTGCTAACGGGCAAAGAGCAAAGGGCAGAGAGCTTAAAGCAAAGCACAAAGTACAAAGAACAAAGTTCAAAGACCAAAATCCTAAAACCAAAGACCAAGTTCGTGACCTTCTCAGATCAAACCACCAAAGATTTACATGCGTATTTTGCGAATCGCCAGCGCGAGATACTAGCGTTGACGCGAGCACTCGTTGAGACTGAATCGCCATCAGGCAACGTCGCCGGCAGCAGCGCTGTAGTTTCACTGCTGGCAGCGGCTTGCCGTACCATCAGTTCAGTTACCTCAATCGACCGAATACCATCCGAAAACTATGGCGAGAACCTACGCGTGCACGCTTTCGGAAATGGACGTAAAACGCCCAGCACCACTCTGATCCTGGGTCACACAGACACCGTCCATCCCCTGGGCTCACTACAAAGCCGTCCCTGGCGTGTCGAGGGCAATCGCGCTTATGGACCAGGCGTCTTCGATATGAAGGCTAATTGTGCGTTGGCAATCGAGGCGATAGGCGCTTGTGCGGCGCTGAACCTCGCGCCGAAACAACCGGTAGTGTTATTGCTCACGTGCGATGAGGAGTCAGGCAGCCTGACAGGCCGGGCGCTAGTTGAGGCTGAAGCGAAGCGAGCAAGATCAGTTCTGGTGCTTGAGCCGCCGGCTTCCCGAGGGCGAGTCAAGACCGGTCGCAAAGGCACTGGAATGTTCACACTACATGTCCACGGCAAGGCTGCGCACGCCGGTCTGGAACCCGAGAAGGGCGCCAGTGCCATCCTTGAAATCTCGCGACAAATTGAACACCTGCATCGCATGAACAATCCAGATACTGGAATAGCTGTAAATGTCGGTGTCGTGCGCGGCGGCACGGTTTCGAACGTTGTACCAGCTGAAGCCTGGGCCGAGGTTGACTTGCGCTTTAGTTCACACGCCGAGGGAGTAGCGACAGAAAAAGAAATTCTCAACCTCAAACCCTATGATTCGCGAGCGCGAGTGGTCGTGCGTGGTGGTATCAATCGCCCGCCACTCGAGCGTACAGACAAGGTGCAGGCGCTTTACGAACATGCGCGAAAGCTCGCCGCCGGTATCGGCTATGAATTGGGAGAAGCTCAGGTCGGTGGTGCTTCCGACGGCAATTTTGCTGCGGCGGTGGGTGCCGCCGTGCTGGATGGATTGGGCGTGGACGGAGACGGCGCCCATGCGAACCATGAACATATAATCGTCGATGACATTGCTCGCCGAGGCGCCTTGCTTGCAGCACTACTCGCCACTCTTTGATTTGGAGTGCGCCGACCCGTCGGCGCTTTACGATTTCCCGATTCGCAGTTCAAGGAAGAGGCCTCATCTGTGACCTTCGGCCGACCTTTGAGCCAAAGCGATGACAGGTCATCGCACTCCAGAGACGATATGAAAATTGCGACCTGGAACGTCAACTCAATTCTGGCACGCCTGCCCAATGTGACTCGTTGGCTCGATGAGGTTCGTCCTGACGTACTTTGCATGCAGGAGACCAAAGTCGCTGATGATAAGTTCCCTGCCGATGTGTTTCGAGAGCGCGGTTATAACTGCCTCTTCTTTGGACAGCCGACGTACAACGGCGTCGCAATTCTGACGCGTACGGATGGTGAAACCAAACAATGCGGCTATCCGGACGATGTTGACGATGCGCCGGCCAGGCTGGTAGCTACAAGCGTTGATGGCATAAAGATCGTTAACGTGTATGTGCCTAATGGCCAGATGGTCGGCTCGGAAAAATATCAGTACAAACTCGAGTGGCTGAAGCGACTGCGCCGGTTTTTTGATGAGAACTACCAGACTTCTGAGTCTGTCCTGCTTTGTGGAGATTTTAACGTAGCCCCGGAGGAGCGCGACGTTCATGACGTACGCTTGTGGCAAGGTCGCATTCTCTTTAGCGAACCCGAGCGTGCAGCAATCCAGGACGTAAAGGAGTGGGGTTTCACCGATGCGTTTCGCCTTCACAACGAAGCCGGCGGCAATTTTTCATGGTGGGACTATCGAGCCGGCGCATTCCGGCGAAACATGGGTTTGCGGATTGATCATATCTGGATCAGCCGGCCGTTGCTCGCGCGTAACACCAGCACCTGGATTGACATGAATCCGCGCACGTGGGAGCGCCCCTCAGACCATGCTCCCGTCGTTGCCGCATTTGACGAGTCCATTCCCGGACAATGATTCGTGGGGCACGCTATTGGATCGAGAAGAGAACACCGCCAGTGCTTGAACACCTGCGGGCAAACTAATGTGTGTGCGGCTCAACTTGGCAAGCGAAGGTTGAGCCGCACGCATTGAACCTCAATACTCCCCATTGAGGACCTTATGGCGTCGGAGTCATTGAGCGATAGGCAATTCCACCGTACACGACTTGGAGGACAATCAATAGAATGATCAGCACTGTCCAAATCAACATCAGGTTCTTGATTCCTAGTTTATTTGCGTTCATCCAGCCCCAGATGTAAGTATAGAGGCCACAAATCAGACCTAGAATTCCCTTGAGCGGTCCTTCATTCTGAAAGAGCTTGATCAGCACCATAATCCCGCAGACGAGACAAGCCAGCCAAACCACGTATATCAGAATGGACATCTTCTTTATCCTCCGATTTGATTCTTAGTCGACGAGCATTAACCGCGGATTAAACTGACAAACGCTGACTGCATTATCAGTAGTCGTGCTAGCCAGTAAATAATTAAGCCCAGCAAAAGTATGTAGGTGATTCCGGTACTAAGTTCAACGCCTTCAATAAAGTTGCTCACTCGTTGAGCCTTAATCGCCGGTAACATCGCTGTGCCGACGATCAAGGCAAGGGCGACCAGAAAAACAGGTGCGAAGGCATGAAAGGTGATTGAGCGTTGCCATTCACCCTCAAAAAGTAAGATGGTTGCCCTGGTCAATCCACATCCTGGGCAGGGAATCCCGCACAAGCGCAACATTGGACACGGCCAGCCGGGAAGCTTAGCGAATGCCAAACCGAGTTGTAGAACGGCAGCTCCCGAGATCGCAAAGATCCATTTACGATCACGGAGGATCGGCGCAAGTAATGGGACAAATAGGTTCTTCGCCGACATGAAACGCGCGCCATTCTATAGCAGGTTTGCCGATGTGCCTAATATTTTCTACTAGAAAACATCTGCGAAGCGGAGATCGTCAGAAAGGTAAGTAAATAGGGCTGAGGATGCTCGTGAGCTTTTCAAATGATTACGAGATTTTGAATCGAATCTAATCTGAATTAGAGGCGGTCGGAAACTTCCAACCGCCTCTTGTTACTATGCGATTCTATCTCCCGGTGTTTACATATTGAATGCAATCACCCTGGTTTTTGAACACAGTACCGTCGGCGCGAGACAGTGACTGCCAACCATTGTTCTTGCAGCCTTCCTTATCAGTGGCCACTGTGAAGGCCTTGATCTGCACCGCCGGCGAAAAAGGCGTCCAGTCGGTGTCTCGTCTAAAAATGCCCACACCACCCGCTCCGCCGTCTGCGTAGTTTGAAGGAGTGCTCGTGTTCCAGAATAGGGCGTCAGTTTCGACATCGATGCCCACTGTGGGCGGCATCGCCCGGGCCAGACCCACGTTCAAAGAGTTATAGGGACCTGGCTGACCGATCGGATGATAACCCCACGTCTCGGTGTTGTAAGCGACACCGTAAATCAGATCGTTAGGAAGAGTCAGTGCCAGTCCTTTTAAATCAAACGTGATCTTGAAAGCCAATCCGCTGTAACACTGATTGTCGCTGGCTCTCCACCGATCGCCCGTACAAAGGGGATCTGACTCGGGGCGCCAGGGAATCAGAAAGTTCTGAGTCACTGTCCCGAGGAGGCCTCCAAGTGCCGGGTTCGGCCCACTATGGTCAACGCTATAAATATTTAGCGTGATCGGATGCGTAAAGCCGGCTGCGGGCAGCGAGGGAAAGCTGCTGTGCTTGGCCCAGTCGCTCATCGTAACGGTTGCGCTGAATGCTCTACGGGGTGTTCCGCCCAAAAACACGTTATCTCCAAATTCTGCGGTTTGCGTGGCTTGGAAACCTTGACTTGGAACATTTGGTGGCAGAGGGTTGGGAATGTTGTCGTAGACGGTCGTGCCTTGAGAAAAAGCCTGGCTGGTTGCAAATACCACCAGCATGAGGCTAAAAAAGATTGCTTTGGCGTACTTTGAATTCATTGTTCACTTTCTCCTTATGAAGGTTGAGGGAAGAGGATTTGAACGTTAGTTGATAGCCTGCGTTAGCTTTTGGATTGTGCCCTTTTCGAAACGCGTTAGTGCTATCAGCCAAGCTGGGTTTACTTGGCGTGACGAGTATGTGAAGAGAATTGGGTCTGCAAGGCTTCAGATGGGCTCCTTACCTCTATTTCTCACAACATGGACCGACGGGGCATCTGCGCCTGTTCGACACCGTGCGAACGATTGCAAGGAGTGCGTACTCTAAGATCCGCGCTTCGCAGTGTCAAGCGTATTGCCGGAGCATTCTATCTCATCACAAACAATCTCGATGAGCGTCGATAGCTGATCCTCAATACTCTTGTGGACATCAATTCGTCGGTTTGTGTTTTCCCAATTCCCGTTTCAGCAGTTTTCCAGTGGGGCCTTTGGGAATATCGGCAACGAACCGCACGGACTTAGGGCACTTATAATCGGCGAGGCGCTCGCGACAAAACGAAATCAGTTCAGCTTCGCTCACGTCTATTCCATCCTTCGCTACCACGAACGCTGCTACCTCTTCACCGTAAAGTTGATCGGGTACACCGATGGTCGCGGCGGCAGCGACTGCAGGATGTGAATACAGAACTTCGTCAATCTCGCGGGGATAAATGTTCTCGCCACCGCGAATGATCATGTCGCTCTTGCGATCCACTATGTAGAAGAATCCATCTTCGTCGCGGTATCCGATGTCGCCAGTATGAAACCAGCCATTGCGGAAAGCGAGCTCGGTCGCCGCAGGGTTCTTGTAGTACCCCTTCAGAATATTCTCGCCTCGCAGCACTATCTCTCCTAAGGCACCATTCGGAACCTCGTGGTCGTTGTCATCGAACACTTTCATCTCGTTTCCGATCGGCATTCCGCAGGAACCTGGCCGCCGGCGTTTATCCGGCGGATTGAAAGTCGAACGACAGGTGGATTCTGAAAGCCCGTATCCTTCAATCACCAGGCAATCAAATGTCTCTTCGAATCGCTTCAGGATTTCCGCTGGTACCGGCGCCGATCCGCACATCGCAAACCGCAGCTGCTCAGTCTTCAGTCCTTCCGGTACTCCCTCGGGATAACTGCTCAGCAGCATCGACAGCATTGTCGCGACCGAACCGAAGGATGTGATCTGATACTCGGAAATGATTTTCCAGAACCGCGAGGCCGAGAACTTTGGACTTACGACGGTCGAGGCGCCGGCGTAAAGTGCCGACATTGTTGTCACTGATACTGCGTTCATGTGAAAGAGTGGCATCAATGTCAGCAAGCGATCGTTTTCATTGAATCCCAGCCATTCGGTTATTTGTCTTGCATTGGCGATCAGATTGCCGTGAGTCAACAGGCATCCTTTGGGTTTACCTGTAGTCCCTGAGGTGTAAATGATGATGGCTACGTCGTCTTTGTCGATTTGCGCGATGCGTGGTTTCGCGTTAGCGAATCCGCGGCTGGCATCGGCTTCGCTGTCGAATGCCACGATTGTTTGCAGGCTGGGAAGCTCGTTGCGGATTTCATCGATGACGCCACGAAACTCAGAGTTGACAAGCAAGGCTTTCGCTTCTGAATTAGAGATGACGTACGAAATCTCCTGGGCCTTAAGCAGCGAGTTGACGGGACCGGCAAGTGCGCCGAGTGCCCAGCTGGCGAAATATGCGACTACATATTCGACGCTGTTCGGCATCAACAAGCTAACGACGTCGCCTTTGCCAACACCGGCGGCCTCCAGCAACGCGGCCGTGCGCGTCACTGCTTGTTCGAACTCCGCGTATGAGAGGTTTCGGCCGTCGGCCTCGGAAAAGAGAAATATCTTTTCAGGTGATGTTGCGACCCGTTGATGCAAGAGCGACGCTATATTTTGCGGACTGGTTTCGTTAGGCATGACTGCGTAGCTTCCACGAACAGTTATAGCCTATGCAAGTCTTTATTCCGTAGGAGTGGAATATTTATATTTATAGGCCAGACCACAACTCCTCAACCAGCTCCGTTCGGAGGAGCGGCAGTCTACTTGAGTTTCATCAGTAAGTATGTTCCGCTCTTCCGAACCGAGCTGAATCACCGGGACTTTGAATTCTATAAATATTTCATCCTTAACAGGGTAAGACCAGCCTTGCCCCTGACCCATCGACCAACTGAAGATGTGGTATAGTGCTGATATTCTAGTCTTCTACCACGAATCAAACGTAAATGGATACATATCGCAATTTCATAGGTGGAAAGTGGGTTGAATCAAGCTCAGGCCGCACCGTTGAAAATATTAATCCCGCCAACATCAACGATGTCATCGGAAAGGTGCGCCAGGCCACTCGCGAAGAAGCAACACAAGCAGTCAATGCTGCCGCTGAGGCCTTCCGCGGCTGGCGTTCGACGCCCGCTCCCGCTCGTGGAAAAATCGTGGCTCGCGCCGCGCGCTTGATGGAAGAAAATAAGGAAGAGCTGGCCGGAATCCTCACGCGCGAAGAGGGCAAAACGATCGCTGAGTCGCGCGGCGAGCTGCAGCGCTCGATAAATGTGGCTGAGTTTTGCGCCGGCGAATCGCGGCGGATGAACGGCGAAACCATACAATCAGAGCTGCCGTCCAATTTCGCATACACAATCAAGCAGCCTCTCGGCGTGGTCGCTTGCGTGACACCGTGGAATTTTCCCGTCGCCATTCCGGTGTGGAAAATTGCGCCTGCACTCGTGGCTGGTAACACGGTCGTCTTCAAACCGGCGACGCTCACTCCGGCTACCGGAGTCCGAATCGTAGAGCTCTTCGCAGAAGCTGGTATCCCCCCAGGAGTTCTTAACTTGATCATAGGTTCAGGCTCCGAGGCCGGAGACGCGATTATCAATCATCCCGCGGTCAAGGCTGTTTCTTTTACCGGCTCAAATCAGGTCGGCATTCGGCTTTATGAAGAAGTATCCCGGCGCGGGGCCAAGGTTCAATGCGAAATGGGCGGCAAGAATCCCGTCGTGATTATGGAAGATGCGGACATGGAGTTGGCAGTCGAGTCAACTGCGCAGGGCGCCTTCGGTTCGTCCGGCCAGCGCTGCACGGCTACCAGCCGCGCTGTGGTTGTTAACGACGTTGCCGATGAATTTGTCGAGCGCATTGCAGCGCGGGCTGCGTCGATGAAGATCGGCCCGGGGGACGACCCTGCGACGGAGATGGGACCAAGCGTTGATGAGGGTCAGTTCAAGACTGTGTTGCAGTACATCGATATCGGACGAGAAGACGGGGCTAAACTAGTGTGCGGCGGCTCGCGGGCGAACGGAGAAGGCTTGGAAAAGGGCTACTTTGTGAATCCAACGGTGTTCGATCACGTAACGCCTGACATGCGTATCGCTCGCGAAGAGATTTTTGGACCAGTGCTTTCGGTTCTGCGAGTCAAAGATTTTGACGAAGCGATGCAGGTGGCCAATGATTGCGAATATGGCTTGTCGTCTTCAATTTTTACGAACGACTCGGTCCGCGTATTTCGGTTCGTTGACGAGATCGAGACGGGGATGACCCACATCAACTCTCCTACCACCGGCGGCGAGGCTCACATTCCGTTTGGTGGCATCAAAGGCACGGGCATCGGCGACCGCGAGCAGGGATCAACCGCGCTCGACTTCTACACTGATTTGAAAGTTGTCTACGTGGATTACACCGGACGAAAGCGCGAAGGGAATTTATACTAAAACCGTCAGTTGTCAGTGGTCAGTTGTACGCGCACTATGCCCAGAACAAACAACTAACAACTAACAACTGACAACTGACGGGCCAGAATTAAATTTCAAACGGAGCCCATTTATGAGCACAGTTGAAGCGAAGACTCCACAGTCGGAAACCGTTCGCAAGCACAAAGAATTTCTCTTTCCCGCAGTAGCGACCTATTACCAGGAACCAGTGGCGCTGGTCCGCGGTGAGGGAATGCATGTATGGGACGATCAGGACAATAAGTATCTGGATTGCTTTGGCGGCGTTCTCACGGTGAGCGTTGGTCATGCAAATCCAAAAGTGACCGCAGCTGTAGTCAAGCAGATCCAGACTCTGCAGCACACTTCGACACTTTATGCGAACAAACCGCAGTCGGATCTCGCCGAGAAGCTCTATCAGATCACTCCCGGACCGCTAAAAAAATCATTCTTCACTAACAGCGGCACTGAAGCTGACGATACGGCCGTTCATGCGGCAAAACTGGCGACCGGTCGTCATGAAATAGTAGTTCTGCGGCATAGCTACAGCGGACGCTCGGCTACCTCCCTGTCGGCCATGGGCCATTCGACCTGGCGGCCTTTGCCGGCCCAGGTGCCGGGCTTTGTTCACGCGCGTGCGCCTTACTGTTATCGCTGTCCCTTCAAACTTACATATCCCGAATGTGGGCTTGCGTGCGCGAACGACATTGAGGAATTGATATCGACGACAACCACCGGCGAGATCGCAGCCTTCATGGCTGAGCCGATTCTTGGTGTCGGGGGCTTCATCGTGCCGCCTCCAGGTTACTTTGAACGCGCGGTGGAGATTGCTCGCAAGCATGGTGGATTGTTTATAGCCGACGAAGTGCAGACGGCGTGGGGTCGAACCGGGGACAAGTGGTTCGGCATTGAGCACTGGGACGTTCAGCCGGACATCATCACCTCGGCTAAGGGACTCGGAAATGGAGTTCCGTTAGGCATCACCGTCGCGACGGAAGAAGTTGCGAACAAGTATCCCGGTCTGACGTTCTCAACTTTTGGTGGGAATCCCGTTTCTATGGCCGCTGCGCTTGCAGTGATCAAGTTCATTGAAGATGAGGACCTCAAGACGAACGCGCGGGAGGTCGGCAATTACTTGCGTCAGGGTCTAGATGCCTTGAAGGAGAAGTATCCAGTGATTGGCGACGTCCGTGGCATGGGTCTGATGCAGGGACTCGAGTTGGTGAAGGATCGGGAGACAAAGGAACCGGCGCCGCAGGCTGTGAACATGTTGCTCGAAGAGACAAAACGCCGTCGCGTGTTAATAGGCAAAGGCGGATTGTACGCTAACGTAGTCCGCACCGGTTTAATGCTCAATTCCACAAAGGACCACGTCGACGAATTAATCTCTGCAATGGACGCCAGCTTCACCGCGATGAACGCGGCCTAGCGTGATGACAATTGACGAGAATTGAAAACTGGTTTTTGGTCAATTGGCTCAACGCTTTGCGCCTTTGCTTCTTTGCGGCTCTGCGTGAATCAATTGAAGGTTGGCAACGTTCACGCAAAGCCGCAAAGAAGCCAAGGCGCAAAGGGGACTAGCAGTTCAAAATTGGAGCCTGGATGAGAACGATAATCAAAAACGGACGAATTATCACGGCGGTGGATGACTACCGGGCGGACATACTTGTCGAAGACGACGTGGTATCGATGATTGGGGCCAGTCTCGATATGGAAGCTGACGCGACCATTGATGCCAGCAACAAGCTTGTCATTCCGGGCGGTATCGATCCACACACACACATGGAATTGCCGTTTGGTGGGACGCAGTCGTCGGACGACTTTCGCACCGGAACAATTGCTGCGGCCCACGGCGGTACGACTACCATCATCGATTTTGCTGTCCAAACAAAGGGCCAGTCTCTCATTTCCGGATTAGACACCTGGCACCAGAAGGCTGAGGGGAAATGCGCGATTGATTACGGATTTCATCTGATCACAACGGACTTTGAAGATAATCAAATCGAAGAAATGCACACCCTGATAGACGAGGGCGTAACGAGCTTTAAGTTATTCATGGCATATCCCGGCGTCTTTCTCGTTGACGACGCAACTATCTTTCGCGCGATGTCCGCGGCCGGTGAACGCGGCGGATTGATCTGCATGCACGCCGAGAACGGAATCGTTATTAACGAAATAATTAAACATGCTCTGGCTAAGGGGCACACGGCTCCCAAGTATCACGCCTTAACTCGGCCCACTGTCGCAGAAGCCGAAGGCGTGCATCGCGCCATCGCTATTGCTGAGATGGCTGAATCACCGGTTTACATCGTGCACCTGTCTTGCGCAGACGCACTGAACCAGGTGCGGCAAGCTCGCGACCGGGGCATTCCGGCGTTTGCAGAAACTTGTCCTCAGTATCTCTTCCTTTCCATCGATGATTACGGCGAGGATTTTGACGGCGCGAAATATGTGATGACGCCGCCGCTGCGCGAAAAAGCGAATCAAGCTGAACTCTGGAAAGGCCTGAAGATGGACGACCTGCAAGTTATCTCGACCGATCATTGTCCTTTCTGCATGAAAGAGCAGAAGGAGCTCGGAAGGAGCGATTTCACCAGGATACCCAACGGTGCTCCCGGCGTTGAGCATCGAGTACCCCTGATTTACAACGGCGGTGTGATCGAGAATCGCATCTCGCTGAATCGATTCGTGGAATTGACTTCAACAGCAGCCGCCAAGATGTTCGGCATGTTTCCAAAGAAGGGAACGATCGCAGT
>Ga0126384_10001458_pt1 | contig 14051 bp, 14 predicted proteins | sample PanSoiMetPlot_36_FD_92543 | JGI IMG/M metagenome (GOLD analysis project Ga0126384, IMG submission 92543) | Tropical forest soil microbial communities from Panama - MetaG Plot_36 | ecosystem: Environmental > Terrestrial > Soil > Tropical forest > Bulk soil | place: Panama | collected 2016-02-17 | reverse complement strand
TTCCGCCGGCAAATATTGCTCGCCTTCCACCTCGCGGCCGAGCCAATGGCTCTCGAACTGAGCGAGAATCTCGTGGAGGCCCGCGCCCGTCATGTCCATCTGATAGAGGGCCTGCACGGCCGCAAGCCGCGCCGCGCCGCGCCGATTCGCCTTGCGCGTGCCGTCGCCGCCCGATTTCGGCGCGCGCCCCCCAGCGTTTTTGCTCTTCTGGCTGCCGCTGTTCTGACTACCGGCCTGGGGGCCGGATTTCGGGACGCGGGTCATTGGCGGTCGCGCGAGATTGCGCCGCGGACCTTGCGCCTGATCATGCCGTGCTTGAGGCCCACGAGCGACAGCGCGGCTCTCGCGGCCGCGCCACCTTTGTCGCCCTGGTCGAGCGCGGCGCGCACTTTCGCCTGAGCTGCTGTGTCCACGGTGAGGATGCCGTTGCCGACCGGAACTTTGCGCCCGATGGCGATGTCCATCAGCGCGCGGGCGGATTCGCTGGCGACGATATCGTAGTGGCTCGTCTCGCCGCGAATGACGCAGCCCAGAGCGACGACGCCGTGATAGGCCTCCGTGCCCGACGCGCTGTCGAGCGCGATCTCGATCGCCTGGGGAATTTCGAGCGCGCCCGGCACGGTGACTACATCATAGGCGGCGCCCGCCGCATCAAGCGCGCGCTTGGCGCCCGCGAGCAGCATGTCGGCGATATCCTCATAATATCCGGATTCGACGATGACGATGCGCGCGCGTATGCCTTCGAGCGACGCGTAGTCCATCAGTTTCCGTCTCTGCGGCTCGACCATCGTGAATTCCGGTACGTGGTTACGCACTCGATCACCCTCCCCTGAAGGGGGTGATGGCATGTGGACGCGGGCCCCTCACCTCTCCTCGCTTGTCTCCCCGGTTGCAGGCAGAAGTCAGAAATTTACACGCTCTACCGCAACCGGGTGAGGGGGCACCGCCCGCAAGTCTGAACCGGTGGAGAGGCCCTCACCGCGCCCCTCCCCACAAGCGGGGGAGAGGGAGGCCGTCAGTACCAAGGCACGCCGGCAAGCGCAACTTCAAGTCCGCTCGAGCAGCCGTGCCGCATAGCGCGCCATCAGGTCGACTTCGAGATTGACGGTATCACCGGACTGCAGCGACCCGAAGGTTGTCACGTCAAGGGTGTGGGGGATGATCAGGACTTCAAAACGGTCATCCTTCGTCTCGTTGACGGTGAGCGAAACGCCGTCGAGCGCCACCGAACCTTTAGCGGCAATGAAACGGGAAAGGTGCGGCGGAGCCTGAAAGGTCAGTCGCGCCATCTCGGTGAGATCATCCCGCGCGACAAGATCCGCGATGCCGTCGACGTGGCCAGCGACGATGTGGCCGCCAAGTTCGTCGCCGATCTTGAGGGCGCGTTCGAGATTAAGCCTCGTGCCCTGGCGCCAAGTGCCGGCCGTGGTAACGGCCAGCGTCTCTGCGGCGGCATCGACCGAAAACCAGGTGCGGCCATCGTCGACGCCCGCGGCCACCACGGTAAGGCAGACCCCGTTGCAGGCGATCGAGGCGCCGTCCACGATGCCGGCGCGGTCATACTGGCAGGCGATCTTCAGTTGCCGCAGGTTGTTCGCCCTGGCGGCGACGGCGATCACCTCGCCTACGTCGGTGATGATGCCGGTGAACATTTCACAGTCTCTCGAAGGTTTCGAGGGTGTCGGCGCCGACAGTCTCGATGCCTAGGGAACGCAGCTTCGGTGAAGCCGTCAACGCCGCAAGCGGCAAGGCTTCCAGCGCGTCGATCCCGTCCGGGCCGATCAGCGTCGGGCCACGCAGCAGCACCGCCTCGTCGACGAGATCGGCCGCCAGGAACGCCGCCGCGACGGTCGGCCCGCCCTCGACCATCAACCGGGTGATGCCCTGCTCGGCGAGGAGTCGGAGCGCGGCCAACAGATCGAGCCTCGCTCGGATGCTTGGCCGGCGAGTGACAGACGGCCTATCCGCTGCCTTCTCCCCTCCCCCAACCGAAATCGGCTGTTGCCGATTTCGGTCATTTCGTTGAGTGCCCGAACCATCGCTATAGCGAGGTTCGGCTGGGGAGGGGGTCGGGGATTGGGGTACTGCCGCGCCGTAATCCATCGACCCCCCACCCCAACCCTCCCCCACAAGGCGGGAGGGAGAAGTGGCCGGGATGCGGAACACCTCGACGCCCCGCGCGACCAGGACGGCCTCAGCCTCTGCCGGCGCGCGTTCGTCGGCTATCACCCACACGGGCGTCTCCGGCGCGCTGCGCACCAGCGCACCGGTGACCGACAGGCGCAGGCCGGGGTCGAGCACCACGCGCACCGGGGAAAACGCCGCCATGCCGGGCAGGCGGCAGGTGAGCTGCGGGTCATCGGCGAGGGCAGTCCCGACGCCGACGAGGATGGCATCATTCATGGCCCGCATCAGATGCACCCTGGCTCGGGCGGCCTCGCCAGTGACGGATACAGGCTTGCGGTCGGCCAGCCCCGCCTTGCCGTCAGCCGACACCGCGAGCTTCAGGGACACGTGAGGGCGGTGGTCGCAAACCCTGCGGATATGCCCGGCATGGGCGCGCCGGGCTTCCGCTGCGCCGACCCCGACGTCGACGGTGATTCCGCATTCTCGCAACAGCGCATGACCGCGGCCGGCGAGCGCATTCGGATCCTCGATCGCCGACACGACCCGCACGATTCCCGCCGCGATGATGGCGTCGGTGCAGGGCGGCGTCTTGCCCTGGTGAGAGCACGGCTCGAGCGTCGCATAGAGCGTCGCCCCGCGAGCCGCCGCACCGGCGCGGCGCAAGGCTTCGGTCTCGGCATGGGGACGCCCGCCGGGTTGCGTCCAGCCGCGGCCGACAATGACAGGCTCGCCGTCATGGCGCACCACCACGGCACCCACGGCGGGGTTCGGCCAAGCATTGCCCAGTCCGCGCCGACCCAGCGCGAGGGCGAGCGACATGAAGCGCTCGTCGAACCAGCGTGCGTCGCTCATCACAGCTCAAAGACGATCTTGCTCAAGATAGCGCTCAATGTCGTCGTGTGACAGCGAATCTCAAGGTGTTTCGAACGCAACGCGGCCAATTTCGCTACTTCCGCACCGGCACGACCGGGACGTCCTCGTCCCCCGACAATTCTCCGAGCACCCGCTCGAAATCCTTGGCTTCACGGAAATTGCGGTAGACCGAGGCAAAGCGCACATAGGCGACATCGTCGAGGTCCCGCAGGTGCGCCATCACGGTTTCCCCAATCGTTTCGCTGGTGACTTCGCTCTCGCCGAGGCTTTCGAGGTCGCGCACGATCCTGGAAACGGTTTGCTCGATGCGGTCGGGGTCGACGTTGCGCTTGCGCATCGCAATGGTGACCGAGCGCGCGAGCTTGTCGCGATCGAACGGAACCCGGCGACCGTTGCGCTTGATGACCACGAGTTCGCGCAGCTGCACGCGTTCGAAGGTGGTGAAGCGGAACCCGCAGGTCAAACATAGCCGCCGGCGCCTGATCGCCGACGAATCTTCGGTCGGCCGGGAGTCCTTCACCTGGGTATCGAGACTCGCGCACGTCGGGCAGCGCATCACTCGCTCGTCAGCAGTAGATAGGAAACCGCGCCAGCAGGCTCTTGACCTTGCTGCGCACCGCGGCCTCCACCAGACTGTCCGCCTCGGTGCCCTTTTGCGACAGCACGTCAAGCACCTCGGCGATGAATGTGCCGACCTGACGAAATTCAGCGATGCCGAAACCGCGGGTCGTGCAGGCTGGCGAGCCGAGGCGGATGCCGGAGGTTACCGCAGGTTTTTCCGGGTCGAACGGAATGCCGTTCTTGTTGCAGGTGATGTGCGCACGCCCGAGCGCCGCCTCAGCGGTCTTTCCGGTCAGCCGCTTGGGCCGCAGATCGACGAGCATGAGATGGGTGTCGGTGCCGCCGGAGACGATGTCGCAGCCCCGCGCCTTGAGGGTCTCGGCCAGCACCTTGGCGTTGTCCACGACACTGCGGGCGTACTCCCGGAACGAGGGCCGCAACGCCTCACCGAAGGCCACCGCCTTGGCGGCGATCACATGCATCAACGGGCCGCCCTGCAAGCCCGGGAACACCGCGGAATTGACCTTCTTCGCCAAATCTTCCCGGTCGGTGAGGATGACGCCGCCGCGCGGCCCGCGCAATGTCTTGTGGGTGGTGGTCGTCACCACGTGGGCATGCGGAAACGGGTTCGGATGGACGCCTCCAGCGACGAGGCCGGCGAAATGCGACATGTCGACCACGAGATACGCGCCAACCTCGTCGGCAATCTCGCGGAACTGTCTGAAATCGATGAACCGCGGATAGGCGGAGCCGCCCGCAATGATCACCTTAGGCCGATGTTCGCGGGCGAGGCTCGCCACTTCATCCATGTCAATGCGATGGTCGTCGCGGCGCACATTGTAAGGCACCACCTTGAACCATTTCCCCGACATGTTGGCGGACAAACCGTGGGACAGGTGCCCGCCGGCCGCGAGATTGAGCCCCATGAAGGTGTCGCCCGGCTGCATCAGGGCCATGAAGGCGGCGGCGTTTGCAGAAGCGCCGGAATGGGGCTGCACATTCGCAAAGGCGCATCCGAACAGTTTAGTGACCCGCTCAATCGCCAAATTCTCCGCCACATCGACGAATTGGCAACCGCCGTAGTAGCGCCGTCCCGGCAGCCCCTCGGCATATTTGTTGGTGAGCACCGAGCCCTGCGCCTCCAGCACCGCCCGGCTGACGATATTTTCGGAGGCAATCAATTCGATTTCATCCCGCTGGCGGCCAAGCTCACGCCGAATGGCATCGGCGACCTCGGCATCTGTCTCGGCAAGCGGCGCGGTGAAAAACGGGTCGGCGGCGGACTCGGACGGATATGGCTGCTGCATTAAAATCTCCAGATGTCGCGGTCTGCGGCCCTTTGCGACCGCGCCCGCCCTACGTTCCTCTGTAGGCGCGACCCCGGGGCGACCCTCGTGGTCGCCCCTTTGCGGACGCGGTACTCGACAAGGGCGACCGCAAGGATCGCCCCTACAGGGGTGGGGGCAGGTCGCGATAGCATATCGCCCCCAGCCCGCCAAGGGTTGGCCCTCTCTCGGTCTGTTCTCCCATATGTAGGGCTGCGGAACGCACGTCCTTCTGACATTGCCTCCGTAATAGCCGTCCAAAAATCAGGGCCACATCACGAAATGAAGGTCCGTCTCGTCAAATCCGCGTCGCGCTCGGCCATCAGCCTTTAGGGCCGTGACGGCGGGCAGATCGTGGAACACTGAGGGACCTTTTAGGGGCGCGCAATCCATTGATTCAACGCTATTTTTTGGGGGTATTTCGTTTTGCTCGAATCGCCCCGGACAACGTCGGATCTCCGACTTACGGCAATGCGCTGGGCGTCGCAATTTGTCCTACGATTGAATCAAAGCGTGCGGGACGAGTACCGTGCCCGCGATCGATCGGAAATTCGGAGGGACAAATGGGCACGCGCGAAGGCGCCCTGGCACGCGCATTGGCCTTTTTCGACGGCAATGGCTTCCGAGACCGCCTGGAGGAGTTGGTCGCCATCCCCAGCACATCGCAGGACCCCGGCCATGAAGCCGATATCCACCGCTATCTGGATGCGGCGATCCGGCCCTGGCTCGAGCGGCTGGGTCTCGCCGTGGCAATCCACGCTAATCCACGCCCCGGCTTCGGCCCGATTATGACCGCCGAGCGGATCGAGGATCCTTCGCGCCCCACCGTGCTGACCTATGGTCACGGCGATACCGTGCGCGGACTGGAGGATCAGTGGCGCGCCGGACTTGATCCCTGGCGTCTGACCCGGGAGGGCGATCGCTGGTACGGTCGCGGTAGCGCCGACAACAAGGGCCAGCACGCACTCAATCTGTCGGCCCTGGAGGCCGTGCTGGAGGAACGTGGCGGCAAGCTGGGCTTCAACCTGAAACTGGTGCTGGAGACCAGTGAGGAACGCGGCTCGATCGGCCTGCGCGAGTTCGTTGCCGCGCACAAGGATGAGCTCATGGCCGACGTCCTGATCGGCAGCGATGGTCCCCGCGTGATGCCGGATGTGCCGACGATCGCCACCGGCACGCGCGGCACATTCCACTTCGATCTGGCCGTGGATCTGCGTCCCGGCGGGGTGCATTCCGGACACTGGGGCGGGCTGACCACCGACCCGGCGGTCGTGCTGACCCACGCCCTCGGGGCCATCATCGACCGCAACGGACGGATCCTGGTGCGCGATTGGCTGCCACGGAACGGCGTGCCGGCGAGCGTTCGCGCTGTGCTGGCAGGTTGCGAGGTTGGCGGTGGCGGCGAAGCAGCGTCGATCGATCCCGATTGGGGCGAGCCGGGGCTCACGCCGGCCGAGAAGATCTTTGGCTGGAACAGCTTCATCGTACTGGCGATGGTCTCGGGCCGGCCGGAAAACCCGGTCAACGCCGTTGCGCCCAACGCGCGCGCACATTGCCAGATCCGCTACACGGTGGACACCGACCCGGCGACCTTCGAGCCTGCACTGCGCCGGCACCTCGATGCGCAAGGGTTTCACAACGTGTGGATCGAGGACGCGTACATCCGCATGCCGGCGAGCCGCACGGATCCGGCGCATCCTTGGGTACGGTGGACGGTCGCCTCAATTGAGCGGACGCTCACGCGACGCGTGCAGGTGATTCCCAACGCTTCAGGCGGCCTCCCAGGCGATGTCTTTGTCGATCACCTGGGCACGGCCCTGATCTGGGTGCCCCATAGCTACAACGGCTGCAAGCAGCATGGTCCGGACGAGCACCTGCTGATCGCGCCGGCGCGGGAAGGCATCACAGCGTTTGCCGGCCTCTGGTGGGATCTGGGCGAGCCTGGAACGCCCGCGGTGAGCAGATGAAATCGCTGAGGTTCCTGTCGTACGCCATTACGGTTCGAGTGCTCGGCTTACGCATCGCGCAAAAATCGGATGATGGCGGAAAAATCCTCCGCCGCATGGCCCTGACCGGCGAATGAATCGTAAAGTTCGGCCGCCGCCACGCCGAGCGGCGCTGCGGTCTTTGCGGCGTAGGCGGCGTCCCGCGCGAGCTTCAAATCCTTCAGCATCATCGCCGCGGTAAATCCGGCCTGATAGCCGCGATTGGCCGGCGAGGTCGGCACCGGACCCGGCACCGGGCAATAGCTCGTCATCGACCAGCACTGTCCCGACGACTTCGAGGCGATATCGAACAGGCGCTGGGCGTCAAGTCCGAGTTTCTCGGCAAGCAGGAAGGCTTCCGAGACTGCGATCATTGATACCCCGAGAATCATGTTGTTGCAGATCTTGGCGGCCTGTCCGTTGCCCGGACCGCCGGCATGCACGATTGTCTTTCCCATGCTCTCAAGGATCGGACGTGCGCGGCCGAAGGCAACGTCAGGTCCGCCGACCATGAAGGTCAGCGTGCCGGCCGTGGCGCCGGCGACGCCGCCCGAAACCGGCGCATCCACCATCGCAAGACCTCTCTCGGCGGCGCGTGCCGCGACGTCGCGGGCGGTCGCCACATCGATTGTCGAGGAGTCGATGAGAAGCGCGCCGCCGCCGGCGGCCTCGATCACCCCGCCGGCGGCGCAATAGACCCGGCGCACATGCTCGCCTGCTGGCAGCATGGTGATGATCGTGTCGGCGCCGCCGCACGCAGCCGCGATCGACTCCGCCGCTTCTCCCCCGCTTGCCAGGAGCTTGCCGGTGTGCGAACTGACCACGTCGAAACCCGCCACCTGATGGCCCGCCCTGACCAGATTGGTCGCCATCGGCAAGCCCATGTTTCCGAGCCCGACGAAGCCGACGCGCGCCATGTGAGCCTCCTCGTTTAGAGCACGTTCCGATCACATTGCATTACGTACGGCGTCGTCGCCGGGCTCGTCCCGGCGACACCGAGTTTTCGAGGCACGGAGCGGAAATAACCGCGGCGGCCGGGACCAGCGGGGCCACGAGTCCAGTAGAAGTGCGAACTGCTCGAACCCGATTCGAAATCCCCTCGCGTCATCGTTCGTGTTCGCGTGCGGCGAGCAGGGACAGGATGAGATAGATAAGGATCCCAAGCACGCCTGCAGCGACAACCATCGGATTGGTGCCGTAGACCTGATCGAAGAACAGCTGGATCATGATCATCGTCACCGTCGAGGTGAGCCACACCACGGCGCCCCACGGCGCCACCAGCCACAACCCGACGGCGGCGACGAGGTCGATTACCGAGAAAAACACGGTGGTGGCTTGCCAGGCTTGGGCATGGGCTTCGAACCCGCCCTCTTCCCCGATGAACCCGCACACGGCGGCCCAATGATATAGGCCCTTGAGCATCGAGGCGACCGCCATGGCGCGCAGGAACATGACCAGCCGCTCAGTCCATCCGGCGTTGCTCAATTTGATGAACGGGACGCGCCGAGGCACGGTTCTCTCGATGACGTCGCGGGAACGCGTATCGGTCATGGCAGCGCAAGCTCGAATTCTAGGGGAGCGAAATGGCGCTCGACACTTTCCGCCGTCACTTCGGCGAGGGCCGGCGGGCGCCAGCGCGCACGATTGTCCTTGTCGATGATCACAGCTCGGATACCCTCATAGAAATCGTGCCCATAGGCGACGCGGGATACTACGCGGAATTCTGCGCGCATGCACTCTTCAAACGACCAGTCGCGGCCGCGCCGCATTTGCGCGCGCGCGATCTTGAGGCTCAGTGGCGCCTTGGTGCGAATCGCGGCTGCCGCTTCGCCCGCCCACCGGGCGTCGCTGCTCGCGGTGGCGGCCTCGGCGTCGAGCAGTGCCAGCATCTCCTCCACGCTGCCGGCGGCGAAAATCCGGTCAATGGCGCGGCGATGCGCGACCAGGCCATTCCCCGGCGGCTCCGCGAAGGCCGCCAGGATGGCGTCCACCGAAGCTGTACCACACAGCGCCTCGACGAGTTCGCCAAGGCGCACCGACGCGACGCGGTGGGTCGCGATGCCGGCCGCCAGGGCGTCGGCCGCCTTGAGGCGGGCTCCGGTGAGCGCGCAGTAAGTTCCGATCTCTCCGGGCACGCGCGGCAGGAACCACGTTGCCCCCACATCCGGGAAAAACCCGATGCCGACTTCCGGCATAGCGAACTCGAAGCGGTCGCCCGCGACCCGATGCGAGCCGTGCACCGAAATCCCCACCCCTCCCCCCATGACGATGCCGTCGATCAGCGCGACGTAGGGTTTGGGATAGTGCTTAATGGCTGCGTTGAGGGCATACTCTTCGCGCCAGAACCCGATCGATTCCTCCTGCCGGCCGGCGCGGCCCGCCTCGTAGATCGCGCGCAGATCGCCGCCCGCCGAGAACGCTCGACCGCCGGCGGCCGTAACGATGACCCGGCTGACATCGCCGTCGTGGCGCCAGCCCTCCAGCGCCTCACGCAACGTCCGCACCATCGCCCGCGTCACGGCATTAAGGGCCGCCGGCCGGTTCAGGGTTACGATTCCGGCCGTGCCACGGTGGTCCAACAGGATTTCTGGTTCGTTCGACATGGGTTCGAAGGCTTGTTAGAGCATGGTTCCGAGGGCATTCCGGTTGTATGGTAGCTCCGCAGGGTGGACAAAGGCGCATCGACGTGCCGCCCAACCTATGCAGCGCCTCCTGCGCCTTTGCCCACGCCGCACCACCTTGCCCTCCTCCCTAGCCTGCTCCGACCGCCTGGGAGGGCAGGGAGGCCAGGGCAAGGTCGCGCCAGGCTGGCGCACAATATCATCAGCTCCGTGGGCGACTTTGCCCACCGTACATATGACGGACCGAATCGGTACGACGCCGGCAATGCACGACCTGTTTGAGACACGCTCTCCCGAAACGGAGAAAATTGCCCTCGGTACTGATGCCGTGGTCCTGCGGCGCTTCGCATGCGGTATCGAGGCGGAGCTGCTTGCGGCCCTCCATGTCGTGATCGCGCTGGCGCCATTTCGCAACATGGTGACGCCCGGCGGCTACACGATGTCGGTCGCGATGACGAATTGCGGGACCGCCGGCTGGGTCACGGACCTAAACGGCTACCGGTATACAAGGCAAGACCCGATCACCAGCAATCCGTGGCCGGCGATGCCCGCGATATTCCTGAGCCTCGCAACGCGAGCCGCCACTGCCGCGGGCTTTGGAGAGTTTTTGCCCGACGCTTGCCTCATCAACCGCTACGCGCCGGGCACCAAGCTGAGCCTGCACCAGGACAAGAACGAAACAGATTTCACGGCGCCGATTGTGTCGGTCTCGCTGGGGCTCCCCGCCAAGTTCGTGTTCGGCGGCCTCAGGCGAAACGATCGGGTCATGCGCCTGGAGCTGAGACATGGCGACGTCGTGGTGTGGGGCCGCATGCAGCGGCTCGCTTATCACGGCGTCGATACTCTCAAAGACGGCGAGCATCCCCTGACCGGCCGATGTCGATTCAATCTGACTTTTCGCAAGGCCTTTTGAACTATGGGAAATTTTCCATGTTAATCGCACTGTGAAGACGGAAAGCCGCGACAATGTCGCTGCCGTCCTGGGCCAGAACAAATTCGCCTAGTGTCACCGCGCTGGCCGCGCCACCTCCATCCGTTTGGCGTCTGTGCCGCCCCCGGGCCCCAAGCCCTAGCGGGATGGCTCGATACTTCACGGGGTTAGGATTTTCGGGGCAATCGAGAGCGCAGGAAAGCCAGAGCCTCCTCCGAGAGATCCGCGACCGGCAGTGTGATGAACTGACTCCGCGTCAGGAACATCATCAAGAATTCCGGCCTTTCCCAGACGTCGATGAAGCGCGTCCAGGGCAGCGTCGTCGAGCCGAGCTCGGAAGAGATCGACACATCTTGGTCCCGAAAGACGAATTCGGCAGTAGGCGAAGCCATCGACCGGAACAGGCCGACAGTGTTGACGAAATGCGCCCGCCAGACGAGCAGGAAGTACAAGGGCGCGAGCGCTATTGCGGCTATGTAGACGGCGAGCACCCATGACGGCTCCCTGCTCCAGCCGCCGGCGAGACCGATGCCGATGAGGGCGATCGCGACGAGCCAAAGCCAGCCGCGCGGGCGCATCGCGCCACGCCAAACGAACAGCCAGACGGCCCGGCGCAGCATGGGCTCGGTATATGCGACCCGGTAAGTCGCTTCAGTCGGCGTCTTGTCATTTTCCATTCGTCGTTCCTGCCACTGATTAACGTGGCAATTCTCTTTAGCGAGACCGGAATCGACAAGCACCTCCCCGACCGCGCCGAATTTGAAGAACTTCCCCGTCATGAGAACGCGGTGCATCTGAGGCACTGGCACAACACGTTAGCGGCCGGATGCGTACCCGAGAACAAGCTTTAGGCTTCCCAACTCCCAAGCCCCGGTTCACGCCGGACTTTTCATTACATGCGCCTACGACGATGCAGTCAGGGGCGCAGCTTATGCCATAGCCTTTCGAGCCACTTCACAAGAAAGGCCAAGAACGCCAGAACAATGAGAGCGCGCCAATGTGGAACGCGGTCGACACAATCAGAGATGCTGCAAAGGCCATCGAGACGATAAGCGACGGCTACGCCGAAGACGACCAAAACTTCGACGATGGTCGGCACCATAAGGAAGTGGTATAGCCATGGCCGCACTCTGTTGGTCCCTTGGGGCGTTGCCGCAAGTCGCCAGCTAAGGATTACGAAGCCGACGATTTGATGAAGTCGACAAAGGCGCGCAGTGGCGCGGGTACGAGGCGCCGTCCAGGATAATAGAGGAATGGCCCCGAGAAGCTCTGCCACCATCCTTCAAGTACGGGCTCGAGCGCGCCACTGTCGAGGTGCGGACGCAACCAGTCCTCAAAGTGAGACACGATACCTAATCCGGCGATCGCAGCGGTGACCGCCAAGTCGCTCGCGCTGATGCCGACGAGTAACGGCCCTGTCGGGTCGACACGCACGACCTCGCCGTCCCGCTCAAACTCCCATTGCGTAATCGCTCCACTTGGAAAGCGGCTGCGTAGGCAGGCGTGGTGGAGCAGGTCGCGCGGGTGCTCAGGCCGGCCCTGGCGGCCGAGGTAAGCGCGAGAAGCGGCGGTTGCGAAACGCTGGACACGGGGACCGATCGGCACGGCGATCATGTCCTGCTCCAGCCGCTCGTGATAGCGAATGCCGGCATCACAGCCAGCGGCGAGGACGTCGACGAAGCTTTCTTCGCTGACCACTTCTAATCGAATATCCGGGTAAGCGGAGAGAAACCGCGGCACGATCGCGGGCAGCACGAGTCGCGCCGCACTTAGCGGGACGTTGAGCCTCAGCGTGCCAGCTGGTTTGTCCCGAAAGACGTTCACCGTATCGAGCGCTGATTCAACTTCCGTCAGCGCCGGGCCGAGCCGCTCGAGTAAGCGCTCCCCCGCCTCGGTCGGAACGACGCTGCGCGTGGTGCGGCGGAGCAGCCTGACGCCGAGTTGTGCCTCCAGCCGCCTTACCGCCTCGCTGAGCCCGGACGCGCTGCTGCCGCTTGCGCGTGCGCCCTCGCGAAATCCCTTGGCACGTGACACCGCCAGAAAGGAGTTCAGATCACTGAGGTCGACCTTCATCGTTCGCTATCCCGCACAGCCCGTACGAATTTTGCCCAATTATCGTACGTTGAGGCAACGCATAGTTTTGGATCGTCTTGAGAGAGGAGATCCATCATGTCCACAGTTGATCAATCCGGCAGGTTTGCGCTTGGCGACCGCAGCGTGAAGCGGCTCGGCTATGGCGCCATGCAGCTCGCCGGCCCCGGTGTGTTTGGCCCGCCCAAGGATCATGACGCGGCCCTGACCGTGCTGCGCGAGGCGGTCGACCGGGGCGTAAACCATATCGACACCAGCGATTTCTACGGCCCGCACGTCACGAACCAACTGATCCGTGAGGCGCTGCATCCCTATCCCGACGATCTCGTGATCGTTACCAAGGTCGGCGCCCGCCGCGGCGCGGATGGATCATGGATCCCGGCACTCTCGCCCGAAGACCTCACTCAGGCGGTCCACGACAATCTGCGTAATCTCGGACTCGATGTGCTCGATGTGGTGAACTTTCGCAGCATGCACGGCGTCAGCGCCGGATCGCACGGACCGGCAGAAGGATCGATCGAGGCACCACTGACCGTGCTAGCCGAGCTCCAGCGCAAGGGCTTGGTGCGCCATATTGGCCTGAGCGACGTCACGCCCGCGCAGATCGCCGAAGGACGTCGGATTCGCGATATCGTCTGCGTGCAGAATCATTACAATCTGGCGCATCGCGCCGATGATGCCGTGATCGACGATCTCGCCCGCGACGGCATTCCCTATGTCCCGTATTTTCCGCTCGGCGGCTTCAACCCGCTGCAATCGTCCATCTTGTCCAAAGTCGCTGCGCGCTTCGCTGCCACGCCGATGCAGGTAGCGCTCGCCTGGTTACTTCGTCGCGCGCCCAACATTCTGCTGATCCCCGGTACCTCCTCCGTGGCACATCTGCGCGAGAACATCGCCTCAGTCGAGCTCAACTTGCCGGATGACGCGGTCACGGCCCTGAACGGGATTGGCAGCCCGGCTCCTCATTGGAGCGGATTCCGCTCAGCCTGAAGTAGCCGGCCTCTCCCGCAGGTCGTGGCCGGGCTTGTCCCGGCCGCCTCGATTATTGTTGCTCTGTGCCTTCCAATTCGGCGTCGCCGGGACAAGCCGGCGACGACGCCGGTTCGTGATTCAAGGCAATTGGAACTCGCTCTAGTGAATGGCGTGGCCGTCGAGATGCCGCAGCTTGTCCGGGTTGCGCATGACATAAATTGCGACAATCCTGCCGTCTTCGATCTGCAGCGCGGTGGTTTGCAGCGTGTCGTCCTCTTCAATCGTCACGAATCCCGGTAGGCCGTTGATGAAGCCGTAGCGCACGATCCGCGACATCTTCTTGGCAAAGAGACGTGCCAGCGCAGCATGGACCTCCATGACACGGTTGAGCCCGATAATCGGTCGCCTCGCTGCCGGCTTCTTGCCGCCGCCATCGGAATAGACGGTCACATCCGCTGCCAGGAGCGATTGCAACGCTTGCATGTTGCCGCTGCGGGTCGCGGCGAAGAACGCGTTTGCAATCTCAAGGCCGCGTTCCCTGGGTATCTGAAAGCGCGGACGCGCC
>Ga0126384_10001456_pt1 | contig 14064 bp, 11 predicted proteins | sample PanSoiMetPlot_36_FD_92543 | JGI IMG/M metagenome (GOLD analysis project Ga0126384, IMG submission 92543) | Tropical forest soil microbial communities from Panama - MetaG Plot_36 | ecosystem: Environmental > Terrestrial > Soil > Tropical forest > Bulk soil | place: Panama | collected 2016-02-17 | reverse complement strand
CCTTGTATCGCAAATCGCCGAAGCGGCGCTGCGATTCGGTCGAGGAGAACTTCGGATCATTCTCGGGAACGAAGCGGCGCACGAGCGCGATGCGACCGGTCACGTCTTTCTCGGCATAGTCATCTCGACCAAGGCCGGCATCGGCAATGCCATAGCCGGCGAGGATCAACTCTCCCTCCACGGTTCGCGAGGCGGAAAATCCAGGAGCGGTGAACGCGTCCGCGGCCACCGCAGCTCCGCCGATCGAAACACTGCTCGAGCTTTCCAGACGCACGGCGACCGGAACATCAAACGCTTGCCGGTAACTGCCTGCCGCTCCAGCGGGCGCAAGGCCGAGCTCGCGCATTCGTTGCTCGAGATACGCACCGGCGGCGTCCAGCCCCGGAGTGCCGATCCCTCGCCCTTCGCGGGCTGGATCCGCAAGCCAAGCGACGTCGGCTCGGATTCGATCGGGCGCCCGCTCTTCCGCGCGCGATGGCGCATCGACCCAGCGCGCGACGTAGACGTCCGTCTCGTGAGCTCCCGGCGGAAACGCTCGATTCGATGAAAACGCGAGCCGCTTGCCGTCGGGAGAGAACATCGGAAAGCCGTCGAAGCCGGGCGCGAAGGTGATCCGCTCCAGGCTGGTGCCGTCCACGTTCACCGCCCAGAGATCGAACTCGCGCCCCTGCGGGTCGCCGTAATTTGAGGAGAAGATGATTCGCCGGCCGTCGGGAAAGAAGAAGGGTGCGAATGAGGCTGCCCCGAGATAGGTGACCTGCTGCGCATCCGACCCATCGGCCTTGGCCACCCAGATCTCGAGCTTGCCGGGCTTGACGAGGCCTTGCTCGAGCAGCCGCCGGTACTCCTCTAATTCAGCCCCGGGCTTCGGTCGCGAGGCGCGCCAGACGATCTTTGTGCAGTCGGCGTTGAAGAATGCCCCGCCGTCATAGCCGGGTGCACGGGTAAGGCGCCGGACGTTTCTTCCGTCCGCATCCATTCGGTACAGCTCCAGGTCGCCGTCGCGGACCGAGGTAAAGACGATCGAACCGTCCTTTGCGCAGACGGTGCCTTCCGCGTCGTAGCCGGGGCTGTCGGTCAGGCGCACCAGGCCGCTGCCGTCGGCGTTGGCGCGGAAAATTTCGTAGTCTTTGTAGATTGCCCAGACGTAGCCTTTGCTGAGGTCGGGCCGGGGAGGACAAGCGTCGCTGCCGAGGTGTGTCGAGGCGTAGAGCAAGTGCTGATCTCCGGGCAGGAAATAGGAGCAAGTCGTCGCGCCCTTGCCGCTGGAGATTGGGACCGCCTCGCCGCCCTCGGCGCTCATGCGGTAGATGCGGTCGCACTGCTCCCCGGGACGCCGCGCTTGAAAGGAGAGCTGCGTGCCATCGAAGGACCAATAAGCTTCAGCGTTCTGGCCGCCGAAGGTGAGGCGGCGCAGGTCGGCGAGGTGGATCTCCTCCGGCAGCGCCTGGGGAGTCGGCTTTTGCGATCCGGCGCAGGAGGCGGCGAAGACAGCCAGCAAGCCGATGAAGACTCTGCGCATCTCGCACATATCGCGCGCGGACTGCCGCCGAGGCAAGCCTCACGCGAGCTCCTCCTTATCGGACGAAGATTTGCGCTCACAACGACGAGCATCGCGACAAGAAGCGCGAGATCTAAACGGCTGAGACCTCTTGCGAGTCCCTCCGCGAGGGCCACTTTCGTGCGTCTTGCATCGGCCGGATACCGGCTGGAGGACTGTGATTCAAATTACAGCGCAGTTGCGCCTGAGCCGAGTTGGTGATTGGGTGTAGATGCCCAAAGGAGGAGCACTGATGGGGAACAGGCACTATCGCGCGACGTGGTTGGCAGTCGTCGTCGTTCTTTCGGCTTGGACGGCGTCGGCAGCTGAGAAGGGTGACAAGGCAGACAAGAAGGAGGCAATGGGTGGTAACACGCAAGCCCAGATGAAGCCGCCGTCCGAGCTTCAGCAGCTCAACGGCTTTGTCGGCAGCTGGAAATGCACCGGCAAGATGCACATGCCCCCCGAGATGGGTGGTGAGCAGACGATGAGCTCAACCATGACCATCAAGAAGGATATGAACGGCTACTGGTTAGTCGGTCAGTGGAAATCGGAAAAGACCAAGACCATGCCCGAGATGAAGGGCACGATGATGTGGGGCTACAACGTTGTGGACAAGAAGTTCGTCGAGATGGGTGTCGACAGCGGCGGCGGGATGATGCACGGGTCCTCCCAAGGTCCGGAGGGAAACAAGTGGGTGTGGAACGAAGAGGGCGTGATGATGGGCAAGAAGATGACGACCCGCACAACGGTGACCCTGACGAATCCTTCCGAGCTGGAGGTGAGAGGAGAAGTTGAGGCCGAGCCCGGGAAGTGGATGCCGATGGAGGAAGACAGCTGCAAGAAAGCCAAAGGGGTTACGTAATCGCGATCATTGTACAGTCGGACGTACTGGTGTCAGGAGATTTCGCCGCTCGCACCTCCCGGGCACTTCGAGGGTAGAATAGAGCTTTCATTCTACCTCTGCACCGTCTGGAAAGGGCCGCCCGCTCTATCGACTTGGCCAAGAGTCCCCAGCCGGACCATCGCAGCCTGAGACGTGGCGACGGAGTTCCGCTCGACACGGCGCCAGGCTGAACCGATTGTCAGAGCCGCCTGCGCCGAAATGCGAAGATCGCCAGTGCAAGCAGCGAAATGAGTGCGCTCGAAAGAGCGCTCGATGCTGCGCAAAACAGTTGTTCACGACAAATGCGTCGGTGGATTGGCGCGAACGTGGGATTGTCATATACAGCGGCCCGTGACGCCCAACGATCCGGTCGCTTTCAGGGAGTTCCTCCAGTCCAATCCGCTGTTCGGCGGGTTAGAGGATCTTTCCCTCGAGCGGGTGATTGCGATGCTGGTCGAGCACTCTTTTCCTCAAGGAGCCATCGTCTGCACAGAAGGAGAGCACGGCCGATCGATGTACATGGTCGGCAGGGGCGAGGTCGAGGTCCGCAGATCGAATAGCCGCGGCGTCCAGGTTCCTATCGTGCGGCTGGGACGGGGCGAGTTTTTCGGCGAAATGACGTTGGTGGAGATTCAACCCCGCTCCGCGACGGTCCTCGTCACCGAGCCGGCCGTACTCTACGCGCTGAGCAACAAGAACCTCTACACTCTTTACCTGGAAGATCAGAACGCTTACATCATGGTGCTTCAAAATATCTGCCGCCAGCTCGCGCGCCGCCTGCGCAAAGCGGATACTCGCATCTCCGAGCTGCTCAGCTCACCGGGAAATTAACAGACGCCGGGTCGCGCCCACGTACGTCAGCGCGGGCTCCCGTCCACACAGCAAATCAGCAATTTTGACGCAGCGACGGCACTCGCCTGATTGCGGCGGGCTGATTAGCGCTCGTCTTTCAACATTGCCTTGATTTGATTGCGCAGCTCCGGCGTATTTGGGTGCCCGTGGCTGGTAATCGCATGTTGAACCGCTACCTCGAGCACCTCCTCCTCCGTGCCGGCAATCGTAAGCGAACAGTTCTTCTCGCTTGGGAACAGTCGGCAATCAGCGACCTTCCGCATTTTCGTCGCACCCGTACCGGCCTTCGACTTCGTTGTTCCGCTTCCCGAGGTAGCCATGACGACCTCCGTTAATTTGAGACGCTCGGTATAGACCCCTTGGACGATGCATTCAAGAAACACAATTCGGCCCGCTGGCCATCGAACCCTGCATTAAAAGTTACGCACCCCGATTTGATGCATCGCTCATCCGCCTAGGCGGGCTCTGCGTGACGTGTCGAATGAAGTCATCGAGCGACTTTCCGGGCTCGGGCGAGAAGGTTTCCCTCAAATCAATCTCAGACATCCGATCGAGGCGGAAGCTGCGGAAGTCTTGACGCAGCTCGCACCATGAAGCCATCGACCAGATCTTCCCCCAAAAGGCGAGCGCAATCGGCCGCACCGTGCGGCGCGACTCCCGTCCCCCCTCGTCGAGGTATCGAAAGTTGACCTTCCGTCCGTCGCGAATCGCACCGCGCAATGCGCCGAGATTCGGCGCCCGCGTTCCGGGTCGAAAGTGCGGCACGAACAACGTGGAAGCCGCGACCCTGGAGCGCATCTTGTCAGGCAGGACCATCTCGATCTTGGCGAGGACAGAATCCGCGGCTTTCGCCAGCGCCGGGTCCGCCCATCCCTGGACGACTCTCGCCCCGAGCACCAGCGCTTCGACCTCCTCCTCGTCGAACATCAACGGAGGAAGGTCAAACCCGTGCGCCAGGGCGTACCCGACGCCGGCCTCGCCGCGAATCGGGACGCCGGACAACGAGAGGTCACGGATGTCGCGATACACCGTGCGCTCCGCGACCTCCAATTCCTGAGCCAGACGCTGCGCAGTGACCACCCGGCTGCGGCGAAGCAGCTGCACGAGGCGGAAGAGGCGATCCGCGCGGCGCATGCTGGAAGGTTACTGCTTTCGCCGCGCCGCTTCCTGCCAGATCGCAAACACTGCCCCCGTCGGGTCGGCAATTACGGCGAAGAATCCCTCGTTCGCCACCTCGGTGCGCTCCTTGAGAATGCTACCGCCCAAGGATCTCGCTTTGGCGACCGTGGCGTCGAGGTCCTCGACGGTGAGGTATGCCAGCCACAGCGTCGACGCCCTCGGACCATCGGGCGTCCTGACGCCGCCTTGCAGCTCGCCGCCGGTCTTGATCATCGAATACTGCATCCCGGGAATCTGAAGGTCCTCAAACCTCCAGGAAAACAGCTGACCGTAGAAGGCTTTCGCCTTCGCAGGATCTGGGGTGTGCAGCTCGAGGTAGGTAATGGGCTTTGCCATGAGGTGCTCCTTGGTGCAAGCGCCCGCGGAATGCGAGCGTGAAGGGACCTTAGGAAGCCGCTGCTGACAACGTTATGTCAGGAGAGATCCGATTGATCATCGGGCCTTGTACATAGCCTTCACAATGGCGAGCAGCGCACCAACCTCATTTTCACCAAGCGACAGGCGTTCCAAGAGCTTGATCAATGGAAGCAACGCCGTCGACCTGTTTTTCGTGTGCTCACCAACACCCGCGAACATCTCGGAAAGAGAGATACCCAGCCCGTCCGCCAACGCCGCCAAAGTCTTGAGGTGCGGCACCCGATCGGCGCGCTCGATCATGGAAAGAAACGAAACACTGATTTTCGCACGCTCGGCGAGCGCTTCTTGAGTGAGTGAATGCAATTTCCGCAACTCGCGAATGCGTTGACCCAGTCGGGTGGCGAGATCAGTGAATGGTGCTCGCCCCGCAGATGCATTTTCTATCGGATCCAGAGAGATCAATGCCTCACCGACGCGGCCGTGCAGGCCTCAACGCGTCGTGCCTTGCCCGAGGATCGACGCAAACCCCGCGGCTCGAGTTACCAGTAGGACCCGACCAAGCCGCACCGCATCTCGTACGCTGGACGCTGCCGCGCTCGCCACGAAGATCCGACGCGAAGCCGTTTCGCCGGGACGAAGCGCGGGCGCCGGACGACGACCGGAGTGCGGAAGCGGAGCTCGCCATGCGGCGGCTCGCTCGAACCGGGCAAGTGGCGGCTGGAATCCGAGAAGCTCCGGGCCGCGCTGGACCTAGCTCAACTGCGTGGGCGCCTCGAGCGTCACTTCTTGCTCAACACGCTCAATGCCATCGCCGGGCTGGTGACGGCGGAGCGGCGCGAAGCGAGGTGCTTGCTCATCGAGAGCAACGGCCTCGGTCTGCCGGAGGGCGAAGCTCGCACGGGGGCGTACGGAATTATCGCCGTGCGCCGGCGGTTGGCTCTCAAGTATGGAGACCGAGCAGCCTTGCGATTGGAATCAACCCCCACCGGCACCCGAGCGATCGTCGAGCTTGCGGCGCAGCGAATGGATCCTGCGCGGACCGCTTCATGAGCATGCGCGCGGCGTTCTTGTTAGAACCCACTCCTCGCCTCCGTGCTCTCGTCGTCGAGGATGAGTGGCCTACCCGAAACTATCTCGTCGAGCTGATTGAAGCCACGCGCCTTGCGGAGGTCGTCGGCGCCGTCGCAGGTGTGGACGAGGCGCTCGAGGTGCTCCGCGCGAGCGCCGAACCCATCGACGTTGTCTTCGTCGACATCGATTTGCAAGGCGGCGCTGGCGCCGGTGGGGGTCTAGACGTAGTCCGCGCGATCGCAGGGGCTCCGGGTGAACCGATGTTAGTCTTGGCGACCGCTTATCGCCAACATGCTCTCGAGGCTTTCGATCTCGGAGTCGACGATTACCTTCTCAAGCCGTTCGGCGAGGAACGCGTGCGGCAATCCCTCCAACGACTTCTGGAGCGTCGTCCGATCGTTTCGGCAGAGAGGTCGAGCAGGCGCGTGGTAGCGCGCCGCAAGAAGAGCTTGGTGTTCCTCGAGCCAACCGAGATCTGGGCCTTCGAGGCGGCCGATCGCCTGACCTACGTGCACTCGCAGCATGGCAAATTCGATGTCGATCTGTCGCTCGCGGCGATCGAAGCCTCGTTTGGAAGCGCCTTTTTGCGCGTCCATCGGAACTGGCTGGTCAACGTTTCGCAGGTGAGGGAGCTGGACCGCGGCGGCGGCGATACCACGCTTTTCGTCGGGCTGGGCATTGGAGATCAAAGCCAGGGCATACGCGTGCCGGTTTCGCGGGAGCGCTCCCAGTCGCTTCGCCAAATGTTGCTCGCCAGAGCTGCAGGCCTGCGCCAAAAATAACGGCGGTTGATACAATGCCGCTCATGAACGACAAGGTCATCGTCATTACCGGAGCATCCTCGGGGATCGGTGCCGCAACCGCGCGATTGCTTGGCCGCAACGGCGCGTCAACCGTTCTCGCGGCGCGCCGGGAAGACAAGCTGGCCGCGGTTGCCGGGGAGTCTGGACCGAGCTCGCTGCCGATCGTCGCCGATGTCACGCGCCGTGCCGAGGTGCAGCGAATCGTCGACGCCGCGCTCGGGCGGTTCGGCCGCATCGACGTGTGGATAAACAACGCCGGCCGCGGCATCACTCGAACGGTGGCCGAGCTCACCGATGAGGATTTCGACGAAATGATGCGGGTCAACGTGAAGTCCGCCCTCTACAGCGTGCAGGCCGTTCTCCCCCACATGAAGCAACGCAAACAAGGCCATATCATCAACATTTCGTCGGTCTTGAGTCGTATACCTTTTGCTTCAATACGCTCCGCCTACAGCGCATCAAAACACGCGCTGATGTCTCTCACTGCCAACTTGCGCGTGGACTTGCGCGCCGAGTTTCCGCAGATCCACGTCTCCGCGGTGCTCCCGGGCGTGGTGGCGACCGATTTCGGCCTCGCCGCGCGGCACGGCGGACCGGACTCGCGGCAGCTGCCGTTTCCTCAGCCGGTGGAAGAAGTTGCCCAGGTGATCGCCGATCTCATCGAGCATCCGCGCGCGGAAGCGTACACCCGGCCGATCTACAAGCAGCAGGTCGCTGCGTACTATGGAGCCGAGGACGTAGCGACCGTCGAATCACAGCCGCCGTTCGTCATCCCAAAGCGATAGCTGCCGTCACCGCGCTTGCACTCACTCGTCGGAGTTAGTTATCGGTATCGCCCGATGAAAGACATGACCCAGGGTTCGGTGACCAAGCACTTGCTGCACATGGCGAGCTTCCTTGTGCTGAGCATGCTGGTGCAGACGCTCTACTTGCTGGCGGATCTCTATTGGGTCGGGCGCCTGGGGAAAGAGGCGATTGCCGCGGTGGGGGTCGCCGGCAACCTGGCGCTGGTGGTGGTCGCGATCACGCAGGCATTGAGCGTTGGTACGACAACGCTCATCGCTCAGGCGACCGGCCAAAAAGACCAGCGCCGAGCCGAGATAGTTTTCAATCAATCCCTTGTGCTTTCGCTGGTGATCGCCGTTCTGTTCGGCACGGTCGCATTCATACTTCGCGACGAATATTCCAGGTCACTGAGCGCTGATGCGCTCACTGCGACGCTCGCGAAACAATATCTGCTCTGGTTCGTTCCCGCGCTGATGCTCCAATTTCCTCTGGTGTCGCTGGGTGCCGCCCTGCGCGCGACGGGAGTGATCAAGGCGGCAGTAGGCCTGCAGGTGCTGAGCGTGGTGCTGAACATGGCCTTTGCGCCGCTGCTGATCTTCGGCATGGGTCCCTTGCCGGTGCTGGGCGTGGGCGGTGCTGCGCTCGCGACGTTCATTTCCATCCTGATCGCCAACGCGTTGTTCATCGTCTACTACGAGCGCCATTACAAATACCTGCGGTTTCGCAGCGCGCTTCTGTTGCCAAAGGCGAGAATCTGGTGGGCGATGCTTCGCATCGGCGTCCCGGCGGGTGCCGAGTTTGCGCTCCTCAGCGTCTACATCGCCCTTGTGTATGGAATCATTCGCCAGTTTGGCGCCGCCGCGCAGGCGGGATTCGGCGTGGGCGCTCGAGTGATGCAAAGCATGTTCCTTCCGGTGATGGCGCTCGGCTTCGCGGTTGCGCCCGTGGTCGGCCAGAATTTCGGAGGCCGTAAAGGAGACCGGGTGCGCCAGTCTTTCTATTCTGCGTTTTACCTCTCCTTCGCAGTGATGTTCCTGCTGACGCTGATCGGCCAGTTCGCCGGCCCAAGCTTGATCCGCGCCTTTTCTGCTGATCCGAGCGTGATTGCGTTCGGCAGCGACTATCTGAAGGTCATTTCATTGAATTTCATTGCCGTTGGAATTGTCTTCACCAGCTCGAGCGTCTTCCAGGGCATTGGCAACACGGTGCCTCCCCTGGCGACGTCGTTGACCCGGTTGGCTCTCTTTGCCGTTCCGGCGACGCTGCTCTCGCGCATGCCGGGCTTCCAAATCACCCATGTATGGTATCTCTCGGTCGTATCGGTTTTCGTTCAGGCTTGCGCCAATCTTTTGCTGCTGCGTAGAGAATTTCGAAGCAAGCTGGCGTTCCCTGAACCTGAACCGATGGCGAATCTGCAGCAAGGCTTGGCGGGAGAATAAGCGCGCGCGAGGCGCAGGCATCGCTGCGAGGACCGGGCAATTTCTACTGCGCTGCGGGCGACGCAACCGGGACCAGCGTCCAACGCTGACTGGGGCTACCCGTGTCGTGCCATTGGACGATGTTTGCGCCGGCCGCAGTCGAAGCATCGTTCACATCGGCGAGAAGGCCGCTGTTAAGGTTGACGATCTCAAGGGTTCCATCTCCGGCGTCCACCAGGCTCCACTCTTGATTTGAGGCGTCGTGGTCGTGGTACTGAATGATGTTCGCTCCGTCAGATGTGGATCCACCGGCCACGTCGAGAATTGCGCCGCTGTTGCGATTGAGCAGCTTGTAGATGCTTGCGCCCAGACCGAGGATGGCCCACTCCTGATTCCATCCACCCTTGTCGTACGCTTGAATGGTGCGCGCGCTGTCGGCGATCGAGCCGCCGGTCACGTCGAGCACCAGCCCGCTGTTCGCATTCACAAGCTTGTAATAGGCGTTGGGATCGAATCCCACCCGCCCGAGATACGACGCCCCGGAGAGCACGTAAGTGGTGACGGACTGCGCCTTCGCGACGGCAGTGAAAAACCCGTCGGCAACGCCGACCTCGTCCAGTTGCACGAGGGTTTCCGTTGGCGAGGTCCGGTACGGCGTGGCTGAGCTGTCGAAGGTATCAAACATCGACACGTCATACGTCACCTCGACATCCCACGCGCTGCTGTTGGTTGTGACAATTACCAGCGCGCCTGACGACCCGTCGTATGCCGCCAGCGAATTTGGATCGGTGATGGCGACGAATCGATACCCCGGGCGAATGAACCTGCTGTAATTCGCCATCACGAAATATTTTTCGTTCAGCGTGTAGTCGGTCGTGGTCGCATCCGGCAATCCGTTTCGAAGCAGCCCCCAGCCGCCGCCGTCCACCGCTTGCCAGTAAACCCAGGAGCTCGGCCGCATGTTCTTCATGTCGCTGAGGATTTTGCGGGACATCGTCAGTCCCGATGCATCGCCGTCGCCGTACTCGGACATCCACAAATCTTTGGAATAAGAGTTGGCGTCGTTGGCGAGCTGGGTCCGCTGGCTGCCTCCGTATGCATGCGTGTTGATCCTGGAGAGGGATGACTTCACCGCCGGGCTAAATGAGCGAAAAGAGCCGAGCGCGAGGTCGATGGTGTTCTCATCCGACGCGCTCGCGGTCGTGCTCAGGCCTTTGCTGGCGAGGGAAGCTGCGACGCGCTCGATGATCGCCGCTTGACTGGCGCGCTCGAAGTGGCAGCCCTCTTGGCGGCCGCCGAAGCGCCACCAGCCGCTGATTGGCTCGTTCAAGGGCTCGAGCGTCTGAAAGGTGATGCCCCACGCGTCGCGAAACTGAAGCACGACTTCGGTGAGGTAGTCGGCAAACGCGTCGTAATAGGCGGGGTTGAGGTTGTCGCCCCCGTTCGGCGCGCCGGTGACGCTGCCGCTGTTGGTCATCCAATACGGCGGGGAATTCGAAAACGCTTCGAAGGTGTCCACGCCCGAGCCGATCGCGGCATTGAGCACCCACCGCTGGTTCGCATCCGCAGTCCAATCCCAGACACCCGGAGACGGCTCGAAGCCGGGCACCGCAGCGCGGTACTCCATGAAATGGTACGCCGGATTTTCTCCGCCGCCGATGTTGTATCGAACGACGTTGAGACCCAGGCCCTGCACCGGGTCGAAGACCTTCTGGATGTAATCGCTGCGCGCGGGCTCGGGAAAGCCGCCCACCACGTTGCCCCACCACGCCAGCGACGTGCCCCACCCCTGAAGCGTTTGGTACTGGATCGAGGGGTCGATGATCGCGCGGTAGCCGGCGTTCTCAGCCTGGCCGCGAGCCAGCTGCCCAACGAACAGCAGCGCAAGGGGGCTTGCAAAACTCCACCGAGTCCATCGAGTCCTCACGATCGGCATTTTGAACCCCACGCGTGACAGCAAAGACCCCGCACAAGTGGGTTGATTAAATCTGGTCTTCAAGGGTCATTGATCCACCTAAGGATGGCCAGAGCAAGGTGGGACTTTCATGTATCTCCAGGCGCATCGAGCCATTGCATATCCTGGCGGGTGCGGACCACCGAGGCAAGCGCGCCAATCCTCACGCTTGCAACCAAGGCGCTCGAAGTCCGGCGCTACTTGCTCATAGCGATCGGAGGAAGTTCAGAATGTCCTGTTGAGCCGAGTCTGAGAGAGCCTCGTAGCGGTCGATGACCCCATTCGCCTCTGATCTGCAGGCGGTTCCGTCAGCAGCGTACAACTGATCGTCGCTGCAACTCGGATTGGTGCTCCGATGAGCGAAAATGGCATTCTGCAGGCCGCCATTAGGTGGCCCGGCGCGACCGTCGTGTAAAAAGAAAATGCGCTGGCCCACGCCCCACAGCGGCGAAGTGCGAAACTCGTCAGGGCCGGCGAGTCCCTGATCGATAAAATCGGCAAGGCCCGGCCCCATGTGGTGGAGCGCCATATCGGTGAAGGGGTGAATGTCGACATTGCTCATGCCGGTGAAGGGGGAACGCGCGGTGGTCAGCGTATCGCTGTGACAAAGGACGCACCCGATTCCGGGATCTTGGCCGTTGCCGAAGAGCGCTGCACCGCGAAGCTCGGACTCGGTGCTGGTCGTCGGCGAAGGTGGAGCGGAAAGCCTCATCGCAACCGCGAAATTCACCGTATCGCTGTGCGAGGTCTCGTTTCCCGCTCCCGCGGCGGGCACAGGATTCGTAAAGTCCTCGGGGCTGGTATTGAAGACACAACTATCGACCGCGGCGCGTTCGTTTGGGAATAGCTCGTTAGAGACGCCCTGCTCCACGTTGTATGCCTCGCCGGCAAAGATAAGCAAAGACTTGTTCTGTGCTTTCCAGCCGAACCGTGTGACCGTGCCGTCGTTTCCGGTCCGATTGAGCTTGCCACCGATGCCGAGAGCCTGTTTCTCGTACGGGTACCTCGCCAGGTTGGCAACCAACGCATCATCGGGAACATTCTCGATCAGGCCCATGCCGAAGGTTGGAGTCGGAATGCGAAAAATCACGTTGTTGCTTGCCAGCTCGGTCTCGAAGTCGGGCTGCGACAAGTTGCACCCCGGAGCGTCGACACGCCCAGCAATTGTGTACAGGCCATGGACGCCGCCGTCCTTTGAGCCATCCGGATTGCGGATGTAGCGCGCCTCGCGAACCGGCCCATCCCTTCGAATGAAGGAAGGAATGATCTGCTCTCGACCTTTGAGGCGATCGAGCGACGCCATTGCAACCTGCGGATTGTCGGCGCGGACTTGACCCAAGTTGGGATGCGGACTGGTACCCAGAGCTGAGGGCTCGGCATGGCATGAGGCGCAGCTATTGCTGTTGAAGGTCGCACCCAGCCCTTTGCCCCTTTCGCCAGGCAGATTACCGGAAACGGAATCAACTTCTTTGAAGACATCCAGCGCCGCGTTGAAGAACGCGCGCTCATCGTCGTTGAGCGTAGGATACGGCCCACCTGCTCCAACGTCTCCGGCTCGCGGGCCTGGATCCACCGGTTGGTCAGCGTACGCAACTGCGGCGCCTGCCAAGACCAAACACAATCCAGCGATTCTCGTAACAGCTATCGATTTATTAAAACGCTCCGCAAAGCAGCCCGGCCCAACGCCTCTTGTGAGTGATTGCACTGCGTACCCCTCCTCGATTCTCCGATTGTTTGAAACTCATCCGAGGAACACCCGTTCCTGGTTCGCCAGGACCGTGGTCTGTCCAGTACAGGAAACAACGACGGTGTCAATCGCCATGAGTTATCGCTTTTTTAGAATTTGGGAACCGCGCGGGTGACGACACCGAGGGTGAAGAATTGGCTGCGTTTCACGCACTGGACGATTGTGCGCTAAGGCTTGTGATAACGGAGCACTGCGACGAGGCCAGCGTCTTCGTCATCCTTGGTTCAAGGTCGCTTGGATACCCTCAGAGCGGCCAAAGAATTCACGCCGGCCGTTTCGATTCGACGTCCCAGATCGCCGCAGCAAATACAACGCGACCAACCAATCCAGTCTGGAAAATCTGTAACAAATAAATGTATGAAATTCCCGCGCGTCTCGTGCGGCGCTTCTAATTGAGGGTGGAGAGAAGCGTTCATTCGATGCAGATGGGCAGCGGCCGACGATGGAGGCCAGCTGACCGGCGAGTGCCGAAGTTGACTTGCGAAATTATCGCCACCCTGATACTCGGCGAACGGAACCACGCGCCCAGCCCACGCGTCCTCGACAGGGGTCTGATGAGATCGGCCGCCCTTCAGTTGGCACTGTGCGGGCTGATTGGGCTCGCAGCGGGTTGCACTGGTCGCTCACGAGAAAGCGTGTTCGTCAACGTGCCGGGCGCTTCGGCGGAGCAGGGTAGCATCGTCCGGCGGCTGCGCAGGCTCAGCAATCGCGAATACAACAATGTCGTCCGCGATCTGCTCTGGGATACCACCCAGCCGGCCAACGGATTCCTCGACGAGTCGTATGCGAATGGCTACGACAATGGTTCAGCGCTGCTCGCGGTGCAAACCGATCAGGCCCTGCGGTATCAGATGGCGGCGGAGCAACTCGCGGAGAACGCGGTCCAAGCGCATCTCGTAGATCTACTGCGCGGATGCGATCCAGTTGTCTCTGGAGAATCACAGTGCGTCGACAGCTTCCTTCAAAGTTTCGGCCTGCGCGCATTCCGCCGCCCGCCGACCTCTGGAGAGCTGGCGCGCTTGCGCGCGGTGTATCAGAGCGCCGCGGAAATCGGCGGTTTTCGAACCGGCATCCAGACTGCCATCGAGGCCATTCTCCAAAGCCCGTCCTTTGTTTACCGGCGCGAGCTCGGCGGCAACGCGGCCCCGCCCAATGTGCGACGGGTTCTCGACGACTATGAGCTGGCCTCCGAGCTGTCGTTTTTGCTTGCAGGAACGATGCCGGACGACGAGCTGCTCGGAGCGGCGAGCCAGGGCCGCTTGCACGCTGCCGCCGAGCTGCGTCGTCAGGCCGAGCGTCTTTTGCACACGGCCAGCGCCAAGGCCAACCTCCGGGAGTTCTTCCACCAATGGCTGGCCACGACTCTGCTGCAGGGCCTCACGAAAGATCCACTCGTCTATCCGACCTTCAATCAGGCGCTGGCCAGGAGCATGGCCACCGAGCTGGATTTATTTTTTGACGACATCCTCTG
>Ga0126384_10001454_pt1 | contig 14071 bp, 9 predicted proteins | sample PanSoiMetPlot_36_FD_92543 | JGI IMG/M metagenome (GOLD analysis project Ga0126384, IMG submission 92543) | Tropical forest soil microbial communities from Panama - MetaG Plot_36 | ecosystem: Environmental > Terrestrial > Soil > Tropical forest > Bulk soil | place: Panama | collected 2016-02-17 | reverse complement strand
TCGCTTTCGGGGCAAAACGCGACCGAGCAAGGATGGCCGAGCGAACTGCAGTGGCAAGCGGAACGGGACGCCAGAACCGCCTCCGAAGCAGAAGTGTCCTGCGGGGGAACGTGCGCACTGGAAGATGAGAAAGAACTGAAGGCCTTCGTCGACCAGTGGGAAAAACTGCGCACCGTACCCCGGATTGAGATTACGCGGCTGCCGCCTGGATTGTTGAGATCAAAGCAGCCACCCAACGCGCGGGATGGTTCGCAGCCGCAGCGCCCGGCCGGTTGGAGCAAAGGGATGGCTTTGGGTGAGGCGAGTGGATACGCTTGCGGCAATCAGCCTTGCACGTGTGGCAAGCTAGGCAGTAAGTGCGGCATCGGTGCGTTATCCTTGAGCGACGGCGCGTTGGTTCCGCAGGCCAACAAGAAATTCAAGATCGATGCAGCCTTGGTATCCGGGTCGTCCGAGCCGGGTGGCGGGCTGCGTGTGCTCTCCTACTCGTCGGAGTCGAGCGGCGCCGACAGCGCTAACCGGGACACAGGCGGGCAAGCCTCGGGCACACCCTACGCAAGCAGCCAAGGTGGCAGCAAGAAAAGCGGCGCTGGAGAACAAGGCGCCGCAGCTCAGGCGCCTGCCATCGATGCAAGGACTGCCGCTTTGCAGCTGGCCCTCGACCCCAAGTCACCGGACTTAGAGGCCAAGCCGGCAGTTGCGGGAGATCAGGTGGGTCCAATCAAGGATGCCGCGGGGAGCACGGTTGCGATCGGCCTTGGCCCAACGCCAAGCGGCGCCAGCCCAGCTACAACAGACGGGGGCAAGCCTGGCCCGCCGCAATTCAGTGGGAGTGGCGACAACCCGCCCAAGGTCACCGGCCCAAAGGGTGCCGACGGGCCGAAAACTGGCGGCGACAGTCCGCCATTGACGGGCCCCAGTGCCAGCCCTGGCGGTGCCGTGCCATCGGTAAAGTCGGAAGCTGCTGCTGGTGGGACCCCGGCCCCCTTCGGGGGTGGACCGGAAACGCCGAGCAACCAGAGCTGTCCTCCCAGCGTCTGTTCGAACCAGATGGTTGGCAACACGACGCCGTCTGGACAAACTGATCCTCCCCAAAGGCCAGTCCGTCCCGAGTCGGTGCAACCGGCCGTCCCTGTTGGCCCCCCCAAGCCCCCGCAACCCGACGATACAAAGACGGAGGCGTACGCCGCATTTGTGATGCCGACGAATAGCAACGAAAAAGGCACAGGGTCCCAGTCGTTCGTGAAGGATAATCAGGGCAGCACGGCATACGCCGCCCCGTCCCAGCACACGCGCAACAGGTATGACAACCTAAAGGTCGACTATATTCCTGGCTTCAATGCCCCCCCAACCGAAGGAGGCGGCACGCCCGAGGCGCCATCCCGGCAATTGCTGGGCGGTGATACTAATCGAACCCAACTTAAGAGAACTCTGATTGCCGCTAAGCAGATCGTCGATATTCAGTCCATGACGTATTTAAACAGCGTCCAATCATCTGGGTTGAAATCCCAAGACAGCGCCACGGTCCAGGCTCCAGTCGCGCGGATGAAAACCGTCAAGATCGATCCGTCACTGCTGCGAATAACTAAGGCTTCTGAGTTGACGATTACCGCAAACTCGAGACTTGAAAGCCTCGGCGTGCAACCGAAGGGCCTCGGGGATGGCCGACTGACCACAAGCCCTGGTGCCATTAAGGTCGTACCCGTGACGGTCACCACACCCAAGGTCAAATTGACCGTGCCCGGTGTCACCTCACCCAAAGTCAATGTAACCAGGACCGGTGTCGCCTCCCCCAAGCTCACCGTCCCGGCGACCAAGGTTGAAAGCCCGGCAGCTCGGGTCAGAGTAACCACGCCCCAGGTGGCGGCGCCCAAAGTCAACGTGCCAAAAATCAATGCACCAAGAGTCGTGGTGCCGCAGGTCAATGTTGGACCCGCCATTTCAGACGTCAGGCTCAAGCGCGATATCGTGCAGATCGGGCAGCTCGCCAGTGGCCCTCACATCTACCGCTACCGCTATCTTTGGGATGACACCTTCTATGTTGGCGTGATGGCACAGGAAATAGCGGTGACTGTCCCCGACGCTGTCGTGCGCGATAACGACGGCTACCTGCGGGTCGCCTATGACCGTCTTGGATTGAAGCTCATGACCTGGGATGAATGGTCAGCGCACGCTCAGGCCGCGCAGCCAAGGCCATAGCCGCAGGCTGCAACCAGGGCGAGTACGCCAATTCCGGGATGATAGGTCGCAACGATCGATGACTGCTTTGATGCCCCAGTAGCCTGCGACCTTAGGCCAGTGCGGGCATTTCAGGGCTCCCACGTCCATACGGGGAGACACGTTGCACGAGGTATCTCCGGATCGCGATCGTCAGGCGAAGCACGATCGCAGGTTCGCTACGCAAGTATGTCTTGCGGTTTATGCAGCAAATCGGGCCGACAAATTGCGTACGCTGCCAAGCAAAAAATATGTGATCGTGCGGAGTTATCGCCTGCTGCTCATAAGCGAATGCAAGCCTGCGGTGTGATTAGGATGCCACAGGCGCCTCCGTTCGCGCTGCCAGTGAGTACAATTGAATGCTCTGCACGCGTACGTTTGCTATTCAGCCCAGAGTTCGCGAGTTTGTGCTCGGGGTTGCGTCATGGTGCGTGGGGTCGTGGCTGCAGGCTGCCGGCAGGCATTTTTCCTGCTGATCGCGACCACCCTGACCTGGGCCACTTTTGTGACGCGGGCCGCCTCCGACACGGTGACGGTGGAAACGCCCCCTAGCGATGTGACCTCCTCCGACGGCACCAGCGACATTCCGACCATAACCAGGGGCGAAATCTGTAGCGGCGGGGCCTGCACGATCGCCAGCATACCTCAGGTCTTTGCGCAAGCCTGCACGGTCACCGGCGGCACCTTGCGTGGTAATCAGTGTCTGTTCTCCGCGGAGACCTCGGAGGGTTTTGCGATCATTGGCCAGGAAATATTTGAGGCTCATCTCCTCGAGCAAGCAAAGGCCGCTGCTGCGACCGCATCGCAAATATCGATGAACGCCATCCAAGCGGCGATGCGCGATATCAGAGACCGACTCCAGAACAAGGCTTCCGCGGCGGTCAAGGAAAAGCCGCAAGGGTTGGGCGCGCGCGATTCTGCGGCACAAGACACTGCGATGATGGGCTTGACACGCTCGCCCACGGCGTTGCCGAGCCCGATCGCCGTCTGGGTGCAGGGTTATGTCGACAGAGAGTGGCGCGATAGCAATCCTGGCTTTTTCGATGGTCGGACATCAACGACCACAGGCGCCATTGGCGGCATTGATTTTACTGCCTACAAACTTCTCGCCCCGAACGATGCGCTCGTCGTCGGCCTGCTCGCCGCTACGACCGACGTACGCACGACCAGCGAGATTGGGGTGAAGACGAAGGTCGATGGCCCATCGGTCGGTGTCTATGGCGTCTACGTCAATGGCGGCTTTTCCGTCGATCTCAATTCCAAAGTGGATTTTCTTGCCTTGGATCAGGCTTCGGCCTTGCCGCTGTCTTCGGATTTGCGGACCTATGCAACGGCGGCAAATCTCAATTACAAGTTCGACCTTGGTGGCGGATGGATTGAACCGACGGCGGGAGCCATCTACACGGTCACCCGCTGGGACCAGGGCCTGAGTGCGCTCGACGGCCACACGGTGCGGGTGCAGGGAGGGGTGCGCTTCGGGCAATCGTTCACCAACGGTGCGGTGACGATTGAGCCGACGCTGTTGGCTCTGCTTTACAGCGACGTCGTGATCGAGGGCGGAAACATCAATACCTTCGCCGCTCCGCTGGCGCCAACGGACGAAGGAAAATTGTTCGAGCAGGCAGCCCTGAAGCTCAATTTCGATTTTGGCAACGGCTTGTCGACCTCGATTGAAGGTGAGGTTCGGCACGGCAATCTGGATCACGGCGCTGAGGTTGTCGGCGCCGCCGGCAGGGTCGGACTACGCTATCGGTGGTGATGGGACGGGTCTTCGTCCAGCTGGAAGCGAGCTCTCGTGCCCGATTGCGCCGGCGTGGTGCCGCCGATCGACCCGGTCATCGCTTGTGCGTGCCTTTCGCGCAATCGTCTCGACAAAAGACAAACCAGGACTTTTGTGGCTCCGGCCGTCCAGCAACGCGCCGGGCTATTTCGACTGGGCGCAATTGCGGAAGATCTGCAGCTGGTCATCGCTAAAATAGTCGGTCTTGCGATTCTTGTTGCGATGCGACAAGTGCAGACAGAAATCGGGCGTTATGGTCTTTGTGTAGTCGTTGGTAATTTCGTTGACATCCTCTGCGTCCAGGTACTGTCGTTGTTCACTAGCAAACTCGAGGGCAGACTTGTTGCTTTCAAACAGCAGTCCGGTGAGCAGCGTCTTGCGCTCAACCGGCGTCATGGCGCGCACCGGCAGCACGCGCACGACAAAGTTGAGCCATTTGACCGACGTTTCACTCTTTTTGATCAAGCTCGCGACCAGGGCACGCATCTCGGCCGGGGTGACAAACTCCTCCAAGGTTTCGCGCGACAGGTGGGCGGCTTCGAAGTCCTCGTAGGTACCGTCGGCAACCAGCTTTGCCACCAGCTCCTCACGCAAGCCGCTTGAAAAATTCACGTGCCGCAGCGCCGCCAGGGCGTGCGCGGCATTGGACTTGACGATCGCCGCAATGGCCTCGTGTTGCGCCTCGGCCGGCAGCCGCTCACCGAACACGTCGAGGACCAGTACGGCCACCTCGGGCGTGAGATCGCCCCCGGTGTGCATGCGCTGCGCGAGCTGCACGACTTCCGCATCGGAGATCCGCAGCGCCGCAGCGCTGTTAGCAATGATCGACAGGCTTGCCTCGCGCAACACCTTGGCACGCAGGTCTCGGCGCTGCTCTTGCGTCAAGCGGTTGACCTTGGCAAGCACCGCCACGGCTTCATTGCCACATCCGGGTGAGGCGATCATGCGTTTGATCAATTCGTCAAACTGGGAGGCACTCAGGATGCTCGATCTGCGGGCCACGGTGGACAGCAGTTCCGGGCTGTTTGCCAGATCGATGAACAGCGCAAAGGTTCGGTCTCGATCGACGAGGCGAGAATTGTCCTGCGTCAGCAACTGCACCAAGGTGGGCAGATGCTGCTCGGCGATGGCTTCGGTCTCGGTATAGAACTTGCTCCAAACCGCACCGGGCATTGTGGCCTCGGTTTGCGGTGTTAGGCTGAGCTTGAGCGGACATCGCGCTTCGTTGGGCGCGATAGTGCGGCAAATCCTGACCAGCAATTGTTCGTGCGCTTCGGGCTTGTCAAAGAGGGCGATCCGCCAGGCGCGCGGTTTGGTGGCCGCTTCGGCCAGTATTTGGGTGGCGGCGCCGATCACACCAACCGAAAGGTCTTCGCCGTTACGGCGCCCGGAGATGTACGGTTCGGAAAAGCGATACTGCAGCTCGGCGGCATTGACGGTGGCGGTGCCCGTGACGTTGCGCACCAGCTTGTCTGCGGCGCGCCCGGTGAGCAGCCATACTCTATCCGAAGGCTGTCGCGCCCATTCACCGGCCACAGAGACGCGCCCATCCGAGGTGACCACCGCCGACGATTGCGGGATCTCCCGCGCCGTCAGCCAAAGCGGGAAATAGAGCCACGTCCACGTCAGAATGAGCCATCCCCAAACGCGCGCAGTTCGATCCTTTGACGAAGACACCGCCAGGGTAATGAGAACGGCAACCGAGGTTGCAAGTGAGACGATCGGCCAGAACGCACCGGCGCTGGTCAACCAAACCGTCCCCCGCCAACGCAAGTACTGGGCAATGCCGAGGCCCAACACACACGGAATGACGCCAAACACGGTGGCCGTCACCATCGCTTTGCGTCGGCGTGTGGCGTTTTCCATGCGCTGTTCCTTCCGTAAAACCAAGGGGAAAGAACTGGGGTCGAGGGGTGGACAGTATAGCGGACCAGAGCCCTCTTGTACCTTCGAACATGGCCTTGCGCGGGTGCCGTGACCGGTCCGAGGCGCACATCACATGTTAGACCCCAGCAATCGACCTTGGATCTCGCAATCTTTCAAAAAAACTGGCCATCCGCCCTGGGCGAGGCGTCGGCCGTCCGGCCGCGCCGGCACACCTTCGCTACCACCGCGCGGGGACGAAATCGCGGCAGTCGGCGCCGCCACCCGGCCCCGCCAGGAGGCAGGAACCGCGGCCCAAGCCGGGGCCGATCGGCGGTCGCGACGGCCATGTCGTGATCGGCCCGCACCCGCGCGCAGCGCTGCCGCCACCGCACCTTGCGGCCGGGCCCCGAGCCCGGTCGCGTCGTCGACCCGATCGCTCGCGGCGCCGCCGTGACGATCGCGCCTTTCTCGACATGATAGCATCGATGAGGCAATGGTTCGCATCGAGGCGCCGCCATGGTGCACCCCAAGCTCGTCGTTTGGTACAACACCAAGTGCCCAATCTGTGACGGCGGCATTGGCCGGCAGCGCCGGCGTCTATTGCGCGCGGCAGGCGCTGGTGCGATCGAATTTCGCGACATCAACCGGGAACCCGATGCCCTCATCCGCTTCGGCGCCGGGCTCGAGGACGTGCGCCGGCGCCTGCACGGCGTCGATGCCGACGGACGGCTGCACGTCGGTGCCGAGTGTGCAATTGCCATCTGGCGGCGCACGCCGGGCGATCAATGGCTTGGCAACCTGTTGCGACTGCCGATCCTGCGCCAGGTCGCAGGCGTAGGATATGATGGCTTTGCCGACCTTCTCTATGCCTGGAACCGGCGCCGCGGCCGCTGGTGAGTGCCGCTCGCGTCACGGGCCGCGCGCGCATGCTGGGCCGCAAGGTCGTGGCGGCTCGGCCGATCGCCAATCGGCAACGACTGAGGCATGCCGACCCGTTGGCGCGCCCGCCGAAAATGCCCAGTGGCGGGCTCACCGGTGAACCACCGCCTGAGCGGCAGGCCGCTGGCGCCTAGAAGAAATCGGCGAGGAACCCCGCCGCTGCATCGGAGATGGCAATGATCTTGTTGGTGGCTTGGCGATAGAATTTGAAATTGAGTTCCGTCGCCGGCTGGCCGTCGTCCCAGTCGGTGAAAGGTTTGAGTTCACTGCGGCCGAGCCGCCGCTTGGCGAGCGCGGTGCGTCTGATGGCGAGGCTGACGCGCGGCGTTTGCCGCGCGATGCCGCGCCGCCGCGCGGTCGCCTGAGCGAAGGTGACAACGCCACGCGCGATGAGGCCGTGCCCACCCGCGTTCTCGCTCGCGAAGATGAACACCGTGTCGCCTTTGCCGATATGCTTGCCGCCATACATGGTCTTTTGCGCCGTGAAGGCAAACAGCTTCGCGCGCGCATTGCCAACCTCGGCTTTGATTGCGAACGCCATGCGATGCCGTCAGGCCCGGCGCGAGCTCGATTTTTGCCGTGGCACGGTGCGGTCTCGCTTGGCCGCGACGCGGCGCGCTGCCGCCAGCGCGGCGCGCGCCCAGCTCACAAGCTCGTCGGGTTCGTCGAACAGCCGCTCCGGCACGCGCCAAAAGGCGAGATCGATGGTTGCGCCCTTCTTGGTATAGTTGAGGGGCGCCAACGACTGGGCTTCCTTGAAGACGGTGCGGTTGTGGTCGTCGACCCGAACATAGAGCGTGTCGTCCAGCACCATCCCCAGCATCACCCCGTCGCAGAACACGCCGGTCTTACCGAACATCCGCCGCATTTGGAGCTGGCCGAGCGGCGCCAGCTGTTCGCGCAGGAACTCAGCAAAGCTGTTGCTGGCAACCATCGTGCGGATCCTTGGATGTTGCCCCGGCTGCCACCACGGGCAGCACCGAGACCCGTTAGCCAACGCGCGTTTCCCAATCTCCTGGCCGTCGCCGGCGACACCCGCGCCAGCGCGTGACCGGCGCCCAAACCATCGCCGCCATGGGCCCAATCGCCCGTAATGGCCCATGATGGTCCATTACCCCATCCCTTGTCAGCGGTGGGATGCGTTCAGACTGCCTTGGCCTGCGCCAGCACGCGCAGCCAGTTCTCGCCGGCGATTTTGCGCACGTTGGCTTCGCTGGTGATGCGTCTCAGCGCCGCCAACAGATCGGGATAGCCGGCGGGCGTCGCCGGTACCGCGCTGCGACCCGCCACCAGATCGAGACCGATCCCGACGTGATCGGCACCAACGGTCTTGATCACATAGTCCACTTGTTCGGCCCAATCATCCACCGTCGGCAGCGCGTCGCCCGCCCCTGGGTCCTCGCGCCAGGCATCGAGCTCCTTCCAGCGTTGCCTGAACTCCTCATCCATCTTGCCGATGTAATCGCCGCGGTCGCCGGGCGAGCGCGGCTGCGAAGGCTGAAATCCTACCATCGCCGTCACCGCCTTGGCGGCGTTGGCGGCCGCTTGCGGGTTGTCTGCCAGCCACTTGCGGTAGCGTTTACCGACCACGGCCGCACCACCGTGAATGCCGATGAGCCCACCCTTGGCCGCCAGCGCCTTCAGCACCGGGTCGGACAAGCCGACCCCGCTGACGGCGCGAATGACGTCGTGGCTTGCGACCACCGGCGCCCGGCTCGCCTCGATCAGCTGCAAGTGCACGGCTTCGGTGCCATGCGTGATGTCGATCAGGATGCCGAGCTCGTTCATGCGTCGCACCAGCTCACGTCCGCGCGCATTGATGCCGTTGTAGAAATCGGGCTTCTGGCCACCCTGCGTGGCCGCCAGCGCGCTGTCGGAGAAGGCATTAAAGCCGCTTTGGGTCGCGAACTGAATGCTGCGCAGGCCGAGCCGATAAAAAGCCGCCATCACGTCGGCGTCGCCCTCATGGTCGAAACCCGATTCGATGCCGAGGAATACCGCCATGCGCCCGCTGGCGACGATGGCACGCGCCTGCGGCACGGTCAGCGCCACCCCCATCTTGTCGGCATGTGTTTCGGCAAAGCGATGGAAGGTTTCGATCAGGCGCAAGGTCTGCTTGGGCGAATAGTTGTAGTTCCAATAGCCGTAGGTGCCGAGGTTTTCGATGATGCAATTGACGCCGGCGGCGCGCGCCCGGGCGTAGTCCCAACCGCGCTCGGTCGGTTGCCAGGGGTCGATCTGCTCCCAATAGATGCGGTTGGTGACGTGCACATGCCCATCCATCAAAATGAACGGCTCGGCGCTACCGCCGGTGGCCTGCGCTCGGGCGGCAACCGGCCAGAACCCTGCCGCTAGCCCCGCGACCACGGCCCCGGCACCCAGCTTGAGCGCGCCGCGGCGGGATGGCGTGTCGGTCATGGCAGTCCTCCTTCAATCCCTCAAAGTCTCAGACCCGCAGCGGCAGCCTGGGCACCGGCTTGGCGAGCGCGCCCTAACGCGCGCCAATCGGCAGATTGGCCGCCCGCCGACCGCGTCAGCTCACCCGTGGCAGCACCTCGGTGTAAAATCGTTCGATCGAGCGCATCAGCTTGGCATGCGGTACCAGCGTATTGTGGGTCCAGGCGAAGATCCAGTTGAGCGGCAGCTTGCGTCGCAACGCTTCCAGGCTGCGCGTCACCGTGTCGAGCGTGCCAACCAGCGCGTACCCCTTGGCGATCGCTTCTTCGGGGGTCGGCGCGGCACCGGTGTCAGGGTCGAGCATGCCGCGGCGAAACCCGAACGGCACAAACCAGGCGTTGCCGGCAAAGGTCGCCGAGTCGAGCCACAGCTGACGGGCTTCCTCATCGCTGTCGGCGATGATGATGTCGCGCAGCATGCCCATGCCGTCGCCGAGCGGCCGGCTTGCCTCGGCGGCATAAACCTGAAACAGATGCTGCTCGTGGCGCTCGTGCATCGGCGGCAGGATCGCCGTCACCCCATTCCTGGCGCACCAGCGGATCGAATTTTCCGATGAGGCGAACGGCTGGAAGATCGGCGGGTGCGGCTTTTGCAATGGCTTCGGCACCACGCCGACCGCCCGCAGGATGCCGTCTTCGACCCCCTTGCCCCACTTGGCCGTGGTCTCGAGCGGCCACGGCGTCTGGCCGGGGGGAATCTTCCAGAATTTGCCCTGGAAGGTGAGCATCTCCTCGGTCCAGCACTTCTTGATGATCTGAAAGCTTTCCTCAAACGCGGCGCGATTGGCGGCGTCGATGGCGTCGTGCTGGTGCGGCAGGGCGCCATGGATGCCGTGCATCTGCTGCGCCATGACGTCGACCCAGCGGCGCTGATATCCGCGGGCGAAACCGGCGCAGGCGCGTCCGCCCGTCATATGGTCAAGCATGGCGATGTCTTCTGCCACCCGGATTGGATTGGAAGCCGGTAGCACGATGCCGAGCTGGCCCACCCGAATGCGCTTGGTCTGCATGGCGATATAAAGATCGAGCAGCACCGGATTGTTGGAGACCTCGAAGCCCTCAATATGGAAGTGGTGCTCGGTGAAGCTGACCGAATCGTAGCCGAGATCGTCGGCGAGGCGGCATTGCTCCGAAACTTCGCGCAGCATCTGCTGATAAAGGTCGGCCCGGGTCCCGGCCATGCCGGCCTCGATATCGGCCTTGTTGCCGAGTGAGGGCAGATAGAATAGCGACACCTTCATTGGCTTCCCCCGGGGATGGTGCTGGCGGCGCCCGAGAGTGCTGCCTCGCGGCCGCGACGGCAATAGGGCTTGGGCGCCGCGGACAGGCGCCGTTGCCGGCTACGCCACGCCGGCCTTGGCCTCGGCCGACGCCGCCTCCAAGGCCTCACTGGCGGCGAGCCACGCTGCCTCGGTCTCAGCCCGCGCCCGTTGTAGCTGGCCGCGCTCGCGGGCAAGCGCCTGGGCGCGGTTCGGATCGCGGCCATAAAGATCGGCGTCGGCCAACGCCGCATCGATGGCGGCGATCTTGCGGCTCAGGTCCTCGACCCGCGCCTCGGCCTTGGCGACGTCCTGCTTGAGCGGCGCCAGCAGGGCGCGTTGCTCGGCCGCTTGCCGGCGCACGGTTTGCGCCGTCGGCCGGCCGATGCTGCCGGCGCCAGGCTTGGGCTTGGCACCGTCGAGGCGCCGTTCGGTCAGACACTCCGTGCGGTAGCCGTCGAGATCACCGTCATAGCTGCGCACCGTGCCGTTGCGCACGATCCACAGCCGATCGGCGCAGGCATCGATCAGGTGGCGGTCGTGGCTGATCAGGATCACCGCCCCCTCATAGTCGTTGAGGGCATGCATCAAGGCTTCCCGCGAGTCGACATCGAGATGATTGGTCGGCTCATCCAGGATCAACAAATGCGGTCGGCTAAAGGTGGCGAGCGCCAGCAGCAGGCGCGCCTTTTCTCCCCCCGACAGATTTTCTGCGCGCGTGTCCGCCTTGTCGACGCCAAAGCCCCATACGCCCAATCGCGCCCGCTTTTGTGCCTCGGTCGCCTCCGGCATCAGATCGCGCATGTGCTCGTAGGGGGTCTTGCGCGCCGGCAGGTCGTCGAGTTGATGTTGCGCGAAGTAAGCGACCGCGATCTTGTCGGACGCGTAGCGATGGCCCCTCATCGGCAGCAGCCGCCCGGCCAGAAGCTTGGCAAACGTGCTCTTGCCATTGCCGTTGGCGCCCAACAGCCCGACCCGATCGTCGGCGTCGAGACGAAGGTTGAGGCCTTTCAGCACCGGCTGGCCCGGCGCGTAGCCGACCGCGGCATCCTCGAGCCGGATCAGCGGGCTCGCCATGGCCTTGCCCGGATTGGGAAGGGCGAACGGCACCACGCGCTCCTCGATCGCTTCGGCAATCGGCTGCATGCGCGCCAGCGCCTTGACCCGGCTCTGCGCTTGGCGTGCCTTCGAGGCCTTGGCTTTGAAGCGGATGATGAACGCCTCGATGCGTCGGCGTTCGTCGTCCTGCCTGCGCTTGAGTTTGAGGTCGAGACGCTGCTTTTCACGGCGCGCGTCCTCGAAGGCATCATAGCCGCCGCTATAAAGGGTCAGCTTGCCTTGCTGCAGGTTGAGGATCGCGGTTACCGAGCGGTTGAGCAGGCCGCGATCGTGACTGACGATCAGCACGGTCGAGGGATAGTCGCCGAGATAGTCCTCAAGCCACAGCGTGCCCTCAAGGTCGAGGTAATTGGTCGGCTCGTCGAGCAACAGCAGGTCCGGTTGCGCAAACAGCATAGCGGCCAGCGCCACGCGCATGCGCCAGCCGCCGGAAAACTCCGCGCAGGGTCGTTGCTGCGCCGCTTCATCAAAGCCAAGTCCGGCCAGAATGCGCGCGGCACGCGCCGGCGCGGCGTGCGCTTCGATGGCACCCAGCCGCTCGTGAATTTCGGCGATGCGGTGCGGATCATCAACGGTTTCGGCCTCGGCCAACAGCCGTGTGCGTTCCTTGTCGGCGGCCAACACGAACTCGATCAGGCTATCGGGGCCGCCGGGAGCTTCCTGCGCCACTGCGCCGATGCGGGTGGCGCGCGGCACGTTGATGCTGCCGGCATCGGGCGCAAGCTCGCCGGCAATCAGCCTGAGCAAGGTGGTCTTGCCCGAGCCATTGCGCCCGACCACGCCGACCTTGAGGCCGGTCGGGATGCCCGCCGTCGCCTTGTCGAACAGGGGGCGGCCCTCGATCCGATAGCTGAGCTCGTTGATGTGCAGCATGGCGAAAGGCAATAGCCGATGTGCCGGCGCCTGTCATGCGGGGGGCGTTGTGCGCCGCCTGGGCAGACCCGCAGCGGGCGTGGGCCAAGCCGATGGGGAAAAGGTTTTGTCAAAGCCTCGCCACCAGCACCCACCGGGCCTCAGGTCAGCGCCTGGTAGACGAGGTTGCGCAGCATCTGGCGATAGCGCAGGCGAATGAGCCCGGGGGCGGCGGCCATGAAGACCACGCTCAAGGCCTCTTTCGGATCGACCCAGAAGTAGGTGCCGTAGACGCCCGACCAATAAAAGTCGCCGGCGCTGCCCGCCATGGCGGCGATGCCGTTCTGCCGGCGCACGGCGACGCCCAGCCCAAAGCCGTAGCCCATCGCCGCCGCATCCATGCTGTCGGCGATCCGGGTGCCGAGCGTGGCAGGAAGGTGATCGGAGGTCATCAGCGCGACCGTGCCACGCCCGAGCACCTGCACGCCATTGACCGTGCCGCCGAGGCGCAAGGCCTCGGCAAAGCGCAAATAGTCGGACGCCGTTGCAATCGCGCCGCCGCCACCACTCTCCCAATTCTGGCGTTTGCCGGTGGCGTGGTGGATTGGCGCGTTGGGCGCCCCGGTCACAGGATCGTTGGCCAGCGACAGGGCGTAGCGTTGCCGCTTGTCGGCCGCGAGCGCGAAGCCGGTGTCGACCATGCCGAGCGGCCCCCACAGGCGCTCCGACAAGAACGCGCCGAGCGTGGTGCCGCTCACCGCCTCGACGAGGAAGCCCGAGACGTCGGTGGAAAACCCGTATTCCCAGTTGCTCCCCGGATCGAACAGCAGCGGCGACCTGGCGAGCGCCGCAATCGTCTCCGCCTTCGACAGCTGCTCGGCGGCCAGCAGCGATGAGCCGGGATAGGCGGCATGCGCCGCGGTGGTGCCGCGGTCGCGATAGGTGAGCCCCGAGGTATGGCGCAGCAGATCCTGTACCGTCGGCATCGTCTTCGGCGGCCGCGTGCCGGCGCCATCGGCGACCGCAAGGCCTGCCAGCGCCGGTAGATATTTGGCAACCGGATCGGCGAGCAAAATTCGCCCTTCCTCGACCAACTGCATGACCGCGGCGGAGGTCATGGGCTTGGTCATCGACGCAATGGAGAAGATGGCATCGGTCGTGAGCGGCTCTTGCGTTGTCGGGTCGCGATGCCCCACCGCCTCGAAGTGGGCGAGCTTGCCGGCGCGCATGATGCCGATGACAGCACCGGCAAGTTGCGCCGCCTCGACCTCACGCCTGAGCGCCTCGCCGATGCGCCGCAGGCGGAGCGAGGAAAGGCCCACGGCCTCCGGTTCGGCGCGGATAAGCCCGGCCGAGGCGGGCGGACGGGAGGAGAGCGAGGATGCAGCGGACATGGACAACTATCGACCTCCTGGGGCGAGCCTAACGCTCATTCGCACAGTGCGCGAGGCGGGCCGCAGAGACAAGCGCCGGCGCGCACGGCTGGCGTCGCCGGTGCCTTGGAACAAACGGCGAACTTGGTGCTCGACGGCACCCGCGAATCACGGCAGGTTCTACTTATGTTCCAGTTGCCGCCAGTCAGT
>Ga0126384_10001452_pt1 | contig 14078 bp, 12 predicted proteins | sample PanSoiMetPlot_36_FD_92543 | JGI IMG/M metagenome (GOLD analysis project Ga0126384, IMG submission 92543) | Tropical forest soil microbial communities from Panama - MetaG Plot_36 | ecosystem: Environmental > Terrestrial > Soil > Tropical forest > Bulk soil | place: Panama | collected 2016-02-17 | reverse complement strand
GGTAGGCGAGCGTCCCCTTGCCGATACCGGGCTCGCCTCCGATCAACCAGGCATGAGGGACGCGGCCGGACCGATAGGCGGCAAGAAACCGGCGCTCGGCGCCGTCGTGACCGAACAGCACGCTCGTTTCCCGTGGCAGCGGCGCATCGTTACCGTTCTCGTCGGCGCCCCGCGTCATCGGGCAGCCGCCAGATTGAGGGGTGACGGCGCCGCGAACTCCTCCCCGCCCCCAACCGAAATCGGCAACACCCGATTTCGAAAGGGACGGGAGAAGAAAGCCGCACGATAGGGCCTTAGTCCAGCGCCTTTCCGCCTCATGGGGCGATTAGCGTCAACGGTGCCGTTTCCGGATGCAGCCGTTTGCACACGAACTGCAGGATCTCGGCAGCAACGCGCTCCGGCGGCCGGTTTGCGTCGATCAGTATGCAGCGCTGGTTCTCCTGCGCGGCGATTGCGCGAAAGGCGGCGTTGAGCGCCTGATGGTAGGCGAAATCCTCGGTCTCGAACCTGTCAGGAACGCCCTCACCGCGCCGTGCATGCGCTCGTGCAAGGCCGATCTCCGCCGGCAGATCGAGAACGAACGTAAGGTCGGGCTTGGACGCTCCGACGGTGAGCTTTTCAAGGCCCTTGATGAACGGCAGGTCGACCTTGCCGACGATGCCCTGATAGACTCTCGTCGAATCAAGGAAGCGGTCGCAGATCACCCAATGCCCACACTGCAGCGCCGGTTTTATGACGGTATCGAGATGATCGGCGCGAGCTGCCGCAAACAACAGGGCCTCCGCGTTCGGACCAAGGCGCTTGGCGGCGCCGGAAAGCAGCACGTGGCGAATGATCTCGGCGCCGGGCGAGCCGCCGGGCTCCCGGGTCAAGAGGACACCGATGCCCATGCTGGTCAGCCGCGTTTTCAGGAGCGCCGCCTGCGTCGACTTGCCGGCGCCTTCGCCGCCTTCGAAAGTGATAAATTTCGCGGTCATCCTCGTCTTGCTTCGTGGTCCGATCGCAGGGTTGTAACCCGGGTTGGGCGCTAGCGAAACCCGGCAGGGCGTCGCCGCATTGATAGGCGATCCGGGGATCGCCCCCCCTCTCTCGTCAGTTAGCGAAGCCCGAGGGGACGGCGTTCCCCAATTTGAGAGGGCGGTCCCGGATCTCGCTGCGTTTACCGTTGGGCCTGCCAAAGGCCGGACCTCGGTGGCTCAATCCGGGCTATAACCGGCTACAGCCCTGACAGCTTCTTTGGTGCAGCCCTAATCAGCCCGATCATCAACTCGGAGGCTGCATCGAAAGCGCGCCGCGGGAGATTTCCCCGTGCGACGTTCTCGGCGGCAAACAATGGAACCTCTGCCACCAGCCGCTCGCCGCGATAGACGTTGAGATTGCCGATTTGTTGCCCTTGCGTGACGGGAGCGGGCACCGGGCCCCAATAAACGATCTTTGCGGTAACCCGCTCGGTCGCATTTTTGGGCACCAGCACGCTGATGGGCCCCTCCCCTCTCAACGCAACGGAACTCGAAGCGCCGCCAAACAGCTTGGCGTTGCCGACGATTTGGCCGGCCGCGAACAACGCCTTCGACTCGAAGGCGCGATAACCGAATTCGATGATTTTTTTGGCCTCTTCGGCGCGCTCCTTCGCGGTCTTCAGACCATTGACCACAACGATCAGGCGCGAGCCGTTCTGGACGGTCGAACCGACCAGCCCGTAGCCGCCCTCCACCGTGAACCCAGTCTTCATGCCGTCGGCGCCAAGATTCATGGTGAGCAGCGGGTTGCGGTTCTGCTGGCGGATTTTGTTCCAGGTGAATTCGTGCTCCCCGTATATGCGATAGAACTCCGGGTAGGTGCGAATGATGTGGCGAGCCAGCCGCGCAAGGTCCCGGACCGTCACCTTCTGGGCGGGATCAGGCAATCCGGTCGAGTTGGTGAAGTAGGATCTGGTCAGCCTGAGGTCGCGCGCCCGGTCGTTCATCATCGCGACAAAAGCAGACTCGTTGCCGGCAATACCCTCGGCGAGCGTAATGCAGGCATCATTGCCGGACATAACGATCGCGCCCTGCAGCAGGTCTTCGACACGCACCCGGCTATGAATCGGCGCGAACATGCTGGAGGTGTGCGACGGGGCTCCGCCGCGACGCCAGGCATCCTCGCTCACCATATAGTCATCGTCGATCTTGATGCGCCCCAGCCTTAGGGCGTTGAACACGACTTCCGTGGTCATCAGCTTGGCCATGCTCGACGGCGGCGTCGGCACATCGGCGCCCTTCTCGAACAGCACAGTGCCCGTCTCGACATCAACAAGGATGGCATAGGGCGCCGCGGTCTGAAAATCATCCTTCTTGGCGCCGACAAGTCCGAGGGCGTTTGGCGCCGCCGCGGCGGAAGCGACAAAACCGGCCACTGCGGCCCCAGCGAGGCCGCGTCCGATCCATGCGCATTTCCTGAGTGATGCAGGCACGGTTGAATTTCACAGGTTCCGGCGCCGCCAAACCGGGGCGCCTCCTCGATCAATATCTTTCGTCTCTACTCGCGTATTTCAATAGCGCTGACTGCCGGTGTCAACGCCGGCAGAAAGAAAGCGATCGCTACCGCATGTCGGGTAAGGCAGGTGCATAGGCCGATACGGCCGGGCGGATCAGCCCAGTGGCGACGTTCGCCGTCACCGGCCTGCTATAATCGACGGCAGATGTACGGGCGGCACTCGCATCTTCGTTTTCGGGCCGCGAGTTCGAAGCCGCCGGCCCCTCCCCTAGGGAATACGGCCGCTGCGACGGTATGGGCACCCTGCGAGGCAGCTTCGTCGCAGCCACGCGGAGCAAGGACGGCGACGGTGCGGGCTCGCCTTCGCGCAACGTGGCAATCAGCATGCTGTCGTCGGACCCCTCAAGCGGTGCCGTGCCAACATATTCGACCTGCACTGGGGCCACGCCGCTGGTGTAGAACCCAAGCAAAACGGCGGTTTTGACCGAGACGTCGATGATGCGGTCGGGGTGATACGGCCCGCGATCATTGACTCGCACGACCACTGAGCGATTGTTGGAGAGATTGGTCACCCGCACATAGCTAGGCATCGGCAGCGTGGCGTGCGCCGCCGACACTGAATTCATGTCGAAAATCTCGCCATTGGCGGTCTGGTGGCCGTGGAAATCCTCGCCGTACCACGACGCCAGACCCTCCGCACGGTAGTGCGGATCTTCGGCCGGCACGTACGTATGCCCGCCGATCGAATACGGAGAGCCAACCCGGTAGGTCCCCCCGCCTTTTGGGATGGGTTCGCCGGGCGCGACCAATCGGGCGTTCGAAGATACGCCGAAACGCGGATCGATGATGCCCATGGAACCTGAGCAGCCCGCGAGCGCACACAGTGCGACGAGCGCGCATGATCGTAGAAAGCGATGTTTTTTCCCCAACCCCAACGACCCCGAATTAGGCGCGGCGGGTTGTAAGCCCGCCCCTGGTGGCCGCCCGCAGGATTTTCTGCGGCCCGCGTGACGCAGCATGGGGCCTCAGTTCGCCTACGCAGCAAGAAACTACCGATTCTAAGTTGGCTTCGTAAATAAAGCGAAAAGAAGACGTCGGATTCCTTCCACTGTTGTGCGGTGATTTCACTGCCTCGTCCGCCCGCGACGGTTGTTGCGGAAGGACCAAACGCCGCCACTCCGCCGACTGTTTGCCTGGAATCATCCTCTGTGAGGTCACTAGTTAGGTCTAATAACGGCTCTTGATTGGCTAAATCGTGGCTCGAAGCAGCGAACCCGCATAGGCGCGACGTGTTGTCTCATTTTGCTCGACATTTTTTAGGATGCAAAATTTATTGCAAGCGGTTAAACTAAATAAGTCTGGATGAGGTCCGCACCCCTCAACCCCAAAGCCTCCCCATGCGGGCACCGTTCAGACGCTAGAAATAGTCTATCAAATCAACTTGGCCACCCTATTGGGTGGTCGCCTGTTTTTCCCGTCCTATTTTTCTGCCCGGGAAACAAAACGGGCGTGCCCGGTGGGCGTCAACTCATCGCGAAATCGTTATGGGCCCTTACGCGGCAACCGGCAGCGCGCCGCCGGCAAGATATGCGCCCTCCTCTGCCCCCTTTGTGTCACTCGAACTTTGTTCGCCCGCAAGTGTCATTGGGCTGAGTGGCTAACTGTTTCGGGCATGCTGGCAGATCCAGCGTCGGCCTCTGGGCGCGCCCGGCGATGGTGCGGCTTCGCCGCCGAACGAGGCGGCCGCGCTGTCGGCTGCCCATGATAATACGGGCTCTCGACGCAGTTTCCGCCGATGCCGGACAGTGTTGTCATGCATTGCTGCCAACTCGTGTAATAGCAGGACATGGCACCGCCCCCAGAGTTGTCGCCCCCGCTACTAATTGCGCACCATGGATAGGAATAGGGCGACTGCGCAATGCCGACTTGCGTTTCGCCCAGCAAAGCGACAGCAGTTACAAACAGCACGATGACTGGCACCCGCATCATAGTCTGTCTCCCTTGTCGTCGGATTTGTTTGCCTCGCACATTATCGCTTTTGCTGAGGCGGCGGAAGTGAACACCGGTGACCGGTCGGCTCGATTCCACGCGATTGGATTTTCATGGACTTGATCATCCGCTTCGGCACGCGATGCCGAGCAGGGCGCTCCCTTGCAGGCGAGCCGTAAGCAGGAGAATATTCACCGCAGCTCGGACTTCACTTGAGGACGATGCGCATAGATGAAGGGATGGGGTTCGGGCCGCTGAAGGACGAGCCTTAGAGCGGATTTCGACGTGGTGAATCAAAGAGCTTGCCGCGTCGTCTCTTCGCCTTTCCCCTCTGGGAGAGGTGAAGCGGCACTCGCTCAACGTTATCGGAAAATGCCGCGGTCGACCGATGTGAGAAGCTTGCGGCCGGGGACGCGGCGATCCTAACCGTGCTGCGCAGGTGTGAGACGGCGCCGACGGAGTCAAGAACCCCGGCCCGGGGAGAACCAGCACACGCCGGATGGGCCGGGGTTCACGCGGGGGTCCAGGTAAGCCCGCGGGATCTCCAACGCCGGCCGGTGTGTCGCGTTCCCCGCCCGCTGGGAGTAGAGTTAACGGCAGCTCCCCTCGCGGACAGGGCAATTTCATCTTGATGCAGCGACGCCCCTCCCCCGCTTGCACGGGAGAGGGTCGAGGTGCCTCACCCGGAACTTGCGCGAAGAAGCGCGCAAGATTCCGACCTCTCCGTAGCCCGTCGAAGAGGGTGCGTGAACGCCCTTATGGCAAACGGGGAGAGGTGAGGGCCGCGGCCACGTGCAATCGCCCTCGTCGTGGTGGCCGCCGCGATGGCAGTAACTGCGCGCGGAGCTGGAGGCTGGGCTCGGATGAAGGAGAACTCCCAAATGGACTACGGGCTGCGGAATAGCATGGCCGGCAGGCGCGGGAACTCGCGTCGGCAGTTCCTGAGAGACGTCGTCACCAACGGTGCCTGGGTGGCGGCAGCTGCATCGTTGCCTGCGAGCGCGCAGGAAAAAGCGGAGCGCGGGGCCGCGCGAAATGAACCACCGGCGAAAGGCGGCGCGGTGGCAGAGACGCTGGCGGATTTCGCCGTCACGCTCCGCTACGAAGACTTGCCGGGCGACCTCATACGCACGGCGAAGCGCACCATTCTTGACACGATCGGTTGCGCGCTCGGCGGATACGGCGCCGAACCGAGCCGGATCGCCGTCAAGCTCGCGAGCCGCGTGAGCGCGACACCGGCAGCGACGATCCTTTGCAGCGGCATCAGGACGAGCCATGATCTTGCGGTGTTCGCCAATGGCGTCATGATCCGTTATCTCGATTTCAATGACGGCTACATCACACCGAAGGGCGGCGGTCATCCGAGCGACACCATCGCGGCCCTGCTTTCGTCAGCCGAAATCGCCGCAAGCAGCGGGCGCGATCTTATCGTTGCCACCGCGCTGTCCTACGAGGTGTTCTGCAAGGTCGCCGATGTGATGGATACCAGGGGCCTCGGGTTGGATCAGTCGACCATCCTCGGGCTCGCCAGCCTCGTCGGTGCGAGCCGGCTGATGGGGCTCAGCAAAGAACAGATCGTACACGCCATCGGCATCACGGTGGGCGGCAACACCGCCATCAATCAGGGGCGGGTCGGCACCCTGTCCAACTGGAAGGACTTTGCCACCGCCGAAGCGAGCCGCAAGGCGATCTTCTCAGCTGAACTCGCGCAGGCCGGCATGACCGGGCCGCACCAGGTGTTCGAAGGCCGCCTGGGGTTCTTCAACACCATCAGCCACCAGGCTTTCATCTTGCCGCCCCTGGGTGAACCCTTCGGCATCATGAAGGCATTCACAAAACGCTTCCCGCTCGGACAATATTCGCAAACCGTGGCGGAAGCCGCCACGCAGGTGCGATCGTTCGTTGCGAGCACGGACGAGATCGACGAGGTCAATATCCGGGTGTCCCGGAACGCCGTCAAGGTGATGGCCGACAGTCCCGATAAATGGCGGCCGCAAAGCCACGAAACGGCGGACCACAGCATGCCTTATGCGGCCGCCGTCGTGCTGATGTTTGGCACGATCGACGACCGTTACTACGAAGATCCCTACCTGCACGATCGGCGACTGCTCGACTTGGTCAGCCGCGTGCGCTGCATCCCATCGGCCGAAGCCGACGCCCACGAAAAGGAATACAATCTCTGCGATTTCGAGATCGTTCTCAAATCAGGACAGCGCCAGGCGGTTCGGGTCGAATACCATCGCGGGCACCCGAAAAACCCGATGACCGATGCTGAAATGGAAGAGAAGTTTCGCTCTCTGGCGGCGAGACATCTCGCTGCCGATCGCATCGATGCGTTGCTGCGGCAGCTGTGGACACTCGAGAGCATGCCGAAGGCAGGGATGCTCATCGAGATGACCAAGGTGTGACGCCTGGATTCGGTTGCAATCACGAATATTTCAGGAGGTCTCGTCGCAGGACCGCGTGGGGAGCGAGCGACGTCAGCGGACGGCGTGACAGGAGTCAGCGGAAGGCAGAGCGATCGCATGTGCAGCGACGCTGCTCACCTCTCCCCGCAAGCGGGGAGAGGTGAGGGGCCGCGGCCACTCACGATTGGACTGCCCGGAGGCTGATCCCACGCCACCACGGTGGCCTCTGCGGAGCTGAGGTTTCCCTGGTACCTAACCCTGGCGTACCCGACGGCAGATCCCGGCATCAAGACATGCGGCGTGGCCGGTCAGGCCCTTATAGCGCGCGTCAAACACGCTGCCGGGCAGGTGTCGCGAGGTACTCTGGCGGCTCCAATTCGAACGTCGTTCGCGGTCGCGAAGATCGTTGGAGGTCAGCCAGCGGCGCTCGGAACGGCGTCTGGCCGCTTCAGCGAGACCGGCGCTAACTCTGGCAGCGGTCTGGTACGCTGCGAACAGTATGAAAGTTGAAAATCCGTTGTGCACCAGGACCATCTTTCCCTCCTGCCGATCGGCGGAGGGCTGGCCCTGCGCCGGTTATTTTGGTCCCGCAAACCCAGGTGCGGTTATTTTGGTCCGTTGGTGTGAACCGCACGCGTGCAAATGTGCCCGATCGCTCGATCGAATGATCGGCGCGACCGTGGTCATGAAGACGCGATATGGAGTAAGCGAACGCATTTGGCTCCTCACAAAGAGTTTGCAGGTATATTCTGCGGCGCGTGAAAATCAAGGGCAAACTAGCGAGCGGTCCGCGATAGACGATAAAAAACCGATTGTTGCGAAAATCGAGTTATCACAATTGTAAAATTGCGGTCGAAAAACCATGACGGAGAGGCCATAGCACGTCAATTCCAGTCAGCTGTCGAGCGACATACTGTAGACCGCCGGTTGCCGTTGCGACTGCTTCGATAAGTGACAATTTGTGACGCACATCACAGTAACCGGTACCGAGATACACTATCGCACCGAGGACCAGGTTGTAACCTGTGAGTTCTTTCCTTGATTGGCTCAAGATTTTCTTTGATTGGCTCACCGGACGGCATTCTCAGTAAGCTCCGCCTTCGAGCCCGAAGCTGCGCCGCCACTCATTCGTCGCACATGTTTTTCCGCGCTATGCGCCACCGAGCGAGAGACGCCGGGAGCGGTTTCCCGGGGTGAGCCACATCGGAAGTCGTTGCCGTTGAGGGCGGCACGCACCTCGGTGTAGCATTAATGTTGCACGAGAAGATGAACTGGCCGGCAGTCGCCGTCACAGGAGAGCGGGTATGAAATCCACAGGCGTTATCGTTGGTGCGGCTTTTGCTCTGGCGGCCCACGTCGAGGCAGCGGAAATAAAAGTCATATCCACCGGCGGAGCGAGGGCGGTGATGACGAGCCTCGTCCCTGAGTTTGAGCGCAAGTCTGGGCACAAGGTTGGCATCGAGTTCGGGACGCCAGGAAACATGCGGGACAGGCTGCTTCGGGGCGAAGCTGCTGATGTTGCGGTTGCGATCGCGGCAGTCCTGCCCGACCTCGAAAAGGCTGGCAAAATCGCGCCCGGCACGCGAATCGAGTTTGCGGCGAGCTACGTTGGCGTTGTGGTGCGCGCAGGCGCGCCAAAGCTCGACGTGAGTACTCCTGACGGCGTCAAACAAGCGATCCTCATGGCCAAGACGGTCGCATTGTCTGATCCGAAGGCCGGCACCCAGCTTGGAGCCACGTTTCTCGGCGCCGCAGACCGTCTCGGCTTCGGCGCCGATCTTCGATCGCGCACGAAACTCATCCTTGGCCCCGGGTCCGACGTTGCCGAAGCGGTGGCAAAAGGCGAGGCGGACCTCGGCGTCACCCTGATAAGCGAAATATTGCCGGTGACCGGCGTTACGCTCGGCGGCGAACTGCCGTCGAACATCATGCCGCCCACTGTCATCCATGCCTTTTCGGTATCAGGGGCCAAGGATCCGGAGACGGCGAAGGTTTTCCTCGATTTTCTCCGCTCTCCCGAAGCCGGCAGAATGGTCGAAGCCAAGGGAATGAAGCCAGGCCCACGGTAGCGCGGGCTTGCAGGGGAAAGCCGTGCCGCGCTTTCCCATCTGGTCATGGCCGGGCTTGTCCCGGCCATCCCGATAATCGGCGCGTTGTGCCATCCTGGTCGAGATCGCCGGGACAAGCCCGGCGATGACGAGTCGAAGCGAACGCGTCGTGGTCATTTCCTTGATCGATCAAAGTATCGCAAATCCGGCGGCGGCTGGTCCTTTTTGATCGGCATCAGGAGGCCGTCGGCGCTCAGAAAATAGTCCTCCTTGCCGACGACGACGTGAACGTTGTTTTCGGCGCAAATATCCTCATGCCACCAGATCGGCTTGTTCGCTGCAACGCGACGGTAGTTCTTGACGACCATCCAGGGACGCGTCAGCGCATTGTCGATCGTGGTGATTTCGTCGCGCAGAAGGTTGCGATCGGCCTTGTCGAGATAAATCTTTTCCCTGATGATTGTCCGACCGTCCGCGTGGAAAGGAATGCCGCTGGCGTCGTAGGTGCGAGGGTTTTTGAGACCGCGCGTCTCCACGACCAGCGCGTCGTAGCGGCCGTCGCCGTCTTCATCGACCCATCGGCCGATCGAATAACCCGCGAACATCGGATTTTCATCAATGTCCTCGGGAAAGTCGCGTCCGTCGGTATGAATGCGACGGCTGTCGTGGATGTGTTCGATCAGGATGTGGGTGGTGTCGGCTGTCACGACGATTTCCATCGGCGAATACGCGTGCATGATTCGCGGCATGCCCGGCGACAGGCAGCGATAGGTCGGATCGACGCCCTGCCCGCCTTGGGCCTGGTCCGCGAGGTTCGCTTCATAAATCGCTTGATATTCGGGAGTCAGCGGGGCTTCCTGCAGGCGGCCCGGAGGCTTGGTCGGGTCGAATCGGCCCACGCCGCGCGCGCCCTCGGCGCGAACCCATTGGCCCTTCCAATCAGGATACTTGCCGTCGTCCCACGCTGGAGCGTCGACGACGGCCGCAAGCAACGCCGCCAAGAGCGAGACTGCACCAATTGAGCTTCGGTAGAGCATGGCTTCCTCCCTTTGGACAAAGCTACACCCTGTACGTGTGAGGCTGGAAGGGGGTCGCGCTGGCGCAAGCGAACCCCGTCAAGTAGCCTCTCGTTCGCGTTGCCCAAACGGTCGCGGGGAACCATGAGACACAGTACCGATCGTATTCTCACCACCCATGCCGGAAGCCTGTCGCGGCCGGCAAGTCTCGTCGCCGCGGGACGGGCGCGCGCCGCAGGCGAAAGCATGGACGACACCGCATTCGCGCAGGTCCTCGCTGCCGCCGTTGCCGATGTGGTGCGCAGGCAGCGCGAACTCGGCATCGACATTCCCGATGACGGCGAGTTCGGCAAGCCGGTGGCCGGGAGCTATGACTATGGCGCGTGGTGGAACTATGCCTTTGCGCGGCTGTCCGGATTTTCTCCGGCCGGCGCAGACGCACAATCGCGGCACCAGAAGTCGAGCGTCGCTGATCTGGCGCTGACCTCCTTCGCCAATCGCCGCGACTGGCAGAAATTTGCCGAGTTCTATCAAGACCCGGAATCAAGCGGCAGCCTCCTCGGCAGCGCGGCGCGGCGGCCCGTTGCGCGTCCCGCCTGCACCGGGGAGATCAGGTACGTCGGGCACGCCGCACTTGCCGCCGACATCGCCAATCTGAAAACAGCACTGGCTGCGAGCGGCGCGCAAGAAGGTTTCATGTGCTCGATCGGGCCAGGCAGCTTCGCGCGCGGCGACGATCTCCACTACCAGACCGAGGAGGAATTTCTGTTCGCCGCTGCCGACGCGCTGCGCGAGGAATACAAGGCGATCGTCGATGCCGGGATCGTGCTGCAGATCGATGACCCGAGCCTGCCGGACAATTGGGACATGATCAACCCGGAGCCGCCGCTCGAGGAATTCAAGAAATTCGAAAAGGTGCGCATCGAAGCGCTGAACCATGCACTGCGCGGCCTGCCCGCCGACCGCATCCGCTTCCACATATGCTGGGGCAGCTGGCACGGTCCGCACACCACGGACATTCCGTTGCGGGACATCATCGATCTCGTTTTGACCGTCAACGCCGGCGCGTATTCGGTGGAGGCCGGCAATGTTCGCCACGAGCACGAATGGCGGGTGTGGCAGGACGTCAAGCTGCCGGATGGAAAGCTTCTGATTCCCGGCGTGGTCAGCCACGCCACCAACATCGTCGAGCACCCCCAGGTCGTCGCCGACCGCATCGTGCGCTACGCCAAGGTCGTCGGCCGCGAAAACGTCATCGCCGGCACCGATTGCGGCCTCGGCGGCCGCATTCATCCGCAGATCGCCTGGGCGAAGCTTCAGGCGCTGTCCGAGGGCGCCGCACTCGCCCGCAAGGAACTGTGGAGCTAGAGCACGATGCGATTAGATAGAATCGCATCGTGCTGTCATCTCATTGATTTTGGAGCATGATCTTGTCCGAAAAGTCTGCAGCTTTTCGGGATCATGCTCTAGCACACCAAGCCATGTTGTATCGGGCAAAACCCTCCCCTGAAGGGGGAGGGTCGGACTGCCGAAGGCAGTCCGGGGTGGGCGGCGTTCTCTCAGCATTTGCGCGCCGCTATCACCCCCTCGCGGCGCGCTCCCGGGCGCCAACCTCCCCCGCAACGGAGGTGATGCCGTGATCGCGGGCGAGTCATTCGGTCGGGAAATTGATCTCGCCAATGATGCGGCGATAGTCTTCGTACTGGCTGCGAACGAAGTCGCGAAATTCGGCGCCGCATACGCCGGTCGGATAGAGCCCTTGCAGGCGGAACTTTGACCTCAAATCGGCGGAGTGCACTGCCGTCGAAAACATGGCGGCGAGCCGTGATTGCGCCTCATCGGGCGTCTTGCCCGGCGCAAATATGCCGAACCAGACCTCCAGGTGGACGCTTGGAAAGCCTGCTTCTGCGATTGTCGTCACGTTGGGGAGAAGCTCGGTCCGCGTCGCCGACCCGGTAGCAAGGAGGCGCAGCCTGCCGGCGGCGGTCTGCTCGCGGACATCGGAGTAGTTTCCCAGGTACGAGGTGACATGTGCGCCGAGCAGCGCGTTCACGGCCGGTGCAGTGCCCGCATAGGGTACGAATGTCATATCGACTTTCGCAGCGCGTTTGAGCGCCTCAAAGGCAATGTGCGTTGCCGAGCCGGGACCGATGCTCGCCATCGTCACGCCGCCCGGTCGCAGCCGCGCTGCGTCGAGCAACGCGTTGAGCGTCTGATAGGGCGAGGCGGCGTTGACCGCCAATGCGGTCGGCGCCCTGACGAGCTGGCAGATCGGCACCAGGTCGGCGAGCGGATCGAAGTTGAGTTTGCGCAGGTTGGCGTTGATGACCAGGGGGTTGGCGTTGATCAGCAGGGTCTCGCCATTGGCGGGGGCCCGCGAAACCGCTTCGCTGCCGATGTCTCCGGCCGCGCCGGGGCGGGTCTCGATCAGGAACGACTGGCCCTGCGTGCGGCCAACCTCGTCCGCTACCAGGCGGGCGAGGAGATCGCTGACGCCACCGGGCGGGTTCGGAACCACGAGTTTGATCGTTCCCGGCGTCTGCGGCGAGGCGGCGTCGAACGTCGCCGCGGCGGCCGCAAGGGCAACGACCGCCATAGCGTGCCTACGCGCCCACGTCTTGACCGTAATCATCCCTGCCTCCGGTGCCGACTTTGGCGGTGCGTCAAGTTGGCTGCGGGTTCTTCGTCGCGGTCGATCAGCTACTTCAACGGCGGGAGGTCGGCGAAATATTCCGGGTGGGCCTGTTCGACCTCGGCCATGAAGAAGGGGCGGAATTGATCTGGCACGTCGAGGCGCGACGCCCCTTTCAGGGTATTGATCAGCACCTCGTCTTCCGCCGCCTCGAACGCCCGCATGACCGCGCCCGACAGACGCGGATCATAGCTGATGTGACGGATCGCCTTCTTGCCCACCGCGACATCGGTGTTGGGAACCCATTTGGCGAATATCTCCACGGATTCGTCGCGGTGATTGCGGGTGTAGTGCGAAGCGCCGGCCAGCCCGGCGGCGAAATTGCGTACCGCGTCAGGCTTCTCCGCGATCGTCGGCCCGTGCGCGGTCGCCACCATCACATAGGACATGTGGTGGCCGCCGCGGATGACGAGAAACGAGTCGGCGACCTGCTCGAGCACGGCGGTGACATAAGGCTCCCACGACACCACGGCGTCGACCTTGCCCTCCTTCAGGGCCGGCGCCAGGCCGAATTGCGACCAGATATTCTCGATGGTCAGGTCCTCGTATTTCATGCCGGCGCGGCGCAACACCATCTTGAAGTACTCATCGGACGTCTGCCCGCGCGCGAGCCCGATGCGCTTGCCCTTGAGGTCGGCGACGTTGCCGGCATTGATCCCGGTGCCTTTGCGGGTGACGATCGCGAGCGGCTCGTCGGCGTTGTCGCGGGTGGCATCGTTCATGATGATGCCGATCACCTTGAACGGCTCGCCGGAATGGACCGCCTTCAGGAAGGTGGTCACGCTCATGTCGCCGATCTGCGCTTCGCCATTGTGCATCGCGTTGACCATGTCGGTGCCGGTGTCGACGACCTTCATGTGGGCGTCGATGCCGTGTCTTTGGAAGATGCCTTTCTCAGCGCCGACGAACATCGGCAGATGGCCGAAATTGTTGCCGATCACCACGTCGAGTCTCTGCAGCCGCCCCGAACCGGCATTCATCCCGTTCCTCCTTGATTTTGCGCAGCGTCGCGTTATTGAAGGCCGAAGACAGGCCAATTGCAATCGCCCGGGCGGTATTGCCTCCAGACTTAACGTAACCTCAGCATTCGGGCTACCACGTCAAAAGTCAGTCCACCAATGGCGCCAAAAGCTCCAAATATCAGGGGGTACGTTTTTCAGCTCTTGGTCACGGTCAACGAGTAGCGCGGGTCAGCCGCGAGGCACTCGGCTTGCGGGAGCCCGAGCTCCTTGCGCACGATGTTGGTGCCGAGCACCATAGCAACCATCTTGTAGGTCGCATGGCGCCGGCTCATGCCCTCGCGGCCCATCCCGCAATCGGACGAGATCATCAGCCGTTCGGCCGGAATATGTTTCAACGCTTCGCGGATCAAGGCCGCGACCTCGTCCGGACGCTCGACCTGCAGCGTGTGATGATCGATGACGCCGATGACGATCTTCTTGTCCTTGAT
>Ga0126384_10001451_pt1 | contig 14079 bp, 12 predicted proteins | sample PanSoiMetPlot_36_FD_92543 | JGI IMG/M metagenome (GOLD analysis project Ga0126384, IMG submission 92543) | Tropical forest soil microbial communities from Panama - MetaG Plot_36 | ecosystem: Environmental > Terrestrial > Soil > Tropical forest > Bulk soil | place: Panama | collected 2016-02-17 | reverse complement strand
GCGATCGGCGACGAACTTGATGGGACGCTTGAGCAGCTTGGAGAGTGCGACCGTCGCCATCTCGTCCGCATAGGTGTGCACCTTGATGCCGAACGAGCCGCCGACGTCCTTGGTCACGACGCGAACCTGATGCTCCTCGAGACCGAGGTGCTTGGCGAACAGGTTCTGCATCATGTGCGGCGCCTGGGTGCCCTGGTAGACGGTGAGACGCTCGTCACCTTCGTTCCAATCGGCCAGGACGGCGCGCGGCTCGTTGGTGACGCCGGTGTGGCGGCCGAAGCAGAACGTCGTCTCGATCACCGTGTCGGCGTCCCGGAAGCCTTTGTCTGGATCGCCGCCGACATGCACGCGCTCGAAGGTCAGATTGTCGCCGAGCTCCGGATGAATGACCGGGGTGCCAGGCTCGAGCGCGGTTTCCGGATCGGTGACGGCTGGCAGCTCTTCGTAGCTGACCTCGACCAGCTCGCACGCATCCTCGGCCTCGGCGCGAGTGCGGGCGACGACCGCGCACACCGCTTCGCCTTGCCAGCAAGCGCGCTCGATCGCGATTGCGTATTGCGGCGCCGATTTGATGCCCTTGAGGTGCGTGAGCACGCCGACCCATGGTGTGATCACCTTGGCGAGCTCGGCGCCGTTGACCACAGCGACGACGCCGGGCGCCTTGGCGGCGGCCGCCGTCGCGATCGCGACGATCCGCGCATGAGCGTGGGGCGAGCGCACGAAGGCCACGTGCGCCATGCGCGGCAGCGTCAGGTCGCTGACGAATTGCGCGCGGCCGCGGGTGAGGCGCGCGAGATTGGGCCGCGGCACCGAACGCCCGATATAGGAGTTCGGCCGGTCGAGCGCGGAGACGATGGGCGGGGAATCGTCGGTGATGCTCATGGGTACCTGCCACACAGCCAGATGCCGGCAAGCCACGCGCGCGGCAGCAGCAACGGCATCCACCTTCGCCATACGCTCATGGTTTCGCTTCCGCCCGAGCTCGCGCCACCGCCTCGACGGCGTCGATGATCGACTGATATCCGGTGCAGCGGCAATAATTGCCGGAGAGATGCGCGCGGATTTGTTCGCGGCTCGGAACGCCGCCGCGGGCCAGCAGTTCCTGCGCGGTCAGCAGCATGCCCGGCGTGCAGTAACCGCATTGCAGGGAGTTGCGCGTTACGAAGACTTGCTGCAGATCGGTGATCTCGTCGGTATCGGCCACTCCCTCGATGGTCTCGACGCGAGCGCCGTCGCATTGTACGGCGAGCATCAGGCAGCCGCGTACCACCACTCCATTAACGCGCACGCTGCAAGCACCGCAGACCCCGTGCTCGCAACCGACGTGACTGCCGGTGAGCGCAAGCTCCTCGCGCAGAAAATCGACCAATGTCTTGCGCGCATCGATGCGTTCGCGCACCTCCTCACCGTTGACGACGATCGCGACCTCGTGGAAGCGCCCGCTCATGACGGCGCCCGCCCCAGTTGCCGCGCTACTCGCCGCAGCAGCACGCCGGCGAGATGAGCCTTGACCGCGCCAGATGCCTGCACGTCATCCGGCGGGTCAAGGTCCGCAGCGATGGCGCCCACCGCCGCCTCGACATTCCCATCCGCCAGGGCCGCTTCGGCCTTGCGCGCGCGCACCGGCATGCCGCCGACGCCGAAATAGGCGAGGCGGACATCGTTGAGGCGCTTGCCGTCCGCCTGCGCGCAGGCGGCAAGTCCCACCATGGCGTAGTCGCCGTGGCGGCGCGCGAACTCGGCGAAGCCGACGCGGGTGGCGCCGTTCGCCGCCGGAACGCGGATGGCCGTGAGCACTTCGCAGCCCGTGAGCGCGGTCTCGAACAGGCCCTTGAAGAACTCGTCGGCTATGACCGCGCGCTGCCCCTGCGGACCGGCGATTTCGATCTCGGCGCCGAGCGCGACCATGCAGGCCGGCAGCTCGGCCGCCGGATCGGCGAAGGCGAGCGAGCCGCCGACCGTGCCACGGTTGCGGATCGCGGGGTGACCGATATGCGGCAGCGCCAAAGCGATGAGCGGCGCCGCTTGCGCGATCTCGGCGGAGCGTTCCGCCTGCGCGTGGCGCACCAGCGCGCCGATTTCGATATGCGCATTTCTCAACGTGATGCGGTCGAGCCCGTCGATGTCGTTGATGTCGACTAGCAGCGCGGGCTGGCTCAGCCGCATGTTGAGCGTCGCGATCAGGCTCTGTCCGCCTGCGAGCAGCCGCGCATCGTTGCTTGCCAGCAATTCGATCGCGTCGGCGACCGAGCGAGCCTTGGCGTATGCAAACGGTGCCGGCTTCAACCCGTCCTCCCAGCGACACTGTCGAGCTTATTGTCGCCGGTTGACAGAAGCCGTCAATCCTCGTCCGCCGCGTTTCGATTGGTGAAGCACGCGTTGCCGAGGCCGGTGCCGATCGTGAGCACGCCCCAACGGGTCGCGTCGCGCATGAACGGCACCTCGCTCAGGCCCTGCACGACCGCGTCGTTGTGCAGGAGGGTCACCGTGTCATGCTCGCCGATGGTCGGAATCGCCTCTTGCAAAGCGATCGGCAGGTTGAAGCTCTTGCTCTCCCAGTTGCCCGGCAAATTCTGTGCCCCACGCTCGATGGTTCCATCTTCCGCGATGATTCCCGGACAGCCGATGCCGATGAAAGGCGCCAGGCGCAATCCCTCTTTGCCGGCCCGCGCGATCACGCTTTCAAGCATCTCGATCAGCTTCTTCACCGCGCCTTCGCGGGTCACATCGTCTTCGTCGGCATATCGCCAGAGTTGGAGTTTCCATACGAGCGCCTTGGACAGGTCGCTCGCTTTTTTCAAATTCAGCGCGACGACCCCAGCCCGGATATTGGTGCCGCCGATGTCGACTGCGAGGATCGCATCGTGCGCCTCGAACATCCACCGTGGCCCCAAATGCGCCGCGCCGATTAACCCCGCGTCGTTGGGCTCATTGCGGATGGGCAGGAGGTCAACTGGCACTTTATCGGCTTTGAGGATGACGGCGGCGCGGCCGATGATGAGCTCGCCGACCCGGCTGTCGCGCAAGCCGCCGCCCACGACGATCCTCTCGGTATCGCGCCAAGACCTGAGCTTGAGGAAACGGCGGGTGACGAGCGCGAGCTCCTGCGCGAAATCCTCGATTGCGCCTTGCACGACTCCGGCGGCCTCCGGATCGCCCTCCGTGAGCAGCGAATCGAGTTTCTTCCTACTGACCTCCTCGCTCGGTTCGTCTCCAAACGGATCGTCGCCAGCTTTGCGCAACGGCTTGCGCCAACGCTCGAGGATCTCGCGGAACGCGCCCTTGTTGGCGCGATCGCCGAGCAAGCCTTCGTCGTCCTTCGACTCGATATTGTAGCTGTCGACCTCGACCGCAGGGAGGCGGGCGGCGCCATGCGTGGCAACGCTCGGCAAGGTCGCGGTCTGATCGGCCATCACTTGTTCCCACGCAGGCCCATGACAACCGCCAAGCCGCCGAAAGGTTTCGGCGCGGCGGTCAGAGCGGGGATGTTGGGGCGATGATCCGCCGCACGATGTCGATTGCCCGCCGCATCAGCGTTTCCGATGCTTCGAGCGTCCGGAAGGCCGCGTGTGACGTTATTGTGACGTTTTCCATACGCGCCAGCGAATCATCCGGCTTGAGCGGCTCGGCGTGAAAGACGTCGAGACCGGCGTGCCGGATATGGCCGCTCGCAAGCGCCGCGAGGAGCGCTGCTTCCTCGACCAGCGCCGCGCGCGCGGTGTTGACGAGGATAACCCCGCGTTTGGTGCGCGCGAGGCGTTTGGCGTCGAGAAAGCCGCGCGTCTCGTCGTTGAGCGCGAGATGGAGCGAAATGACGTCGGCGCGTGCCAGCAGTTCATCGAGCTCGACCTGCGGCACACCGCATTCCGGACGAGGCGTGCGATTCCAACCGATCACCTCCATTCCAACGCCACGGGCGATGCGCGCCACCTCTCGGCCGATGCCGCCGAGCCCGATCAGCCCGAGCGTCTTGCCGTTGAGCTGCATGCTTTCCAGCGGGTCCCACACACCCCGTCGCACCGCCCGGTCCATGCGCGCGAGGTCACGGCAGCAGGCGAATATCAGCGCCATGGCGTGTTCGGCGACCGCGATGTTGCCATAGCCCTTGATGGTGTGCACCTCGATGCCAAGCCCGTTGAGGGCGGGCACGTCCATGTAGCTCGAGGCGCCGGTGCCGAGAAACACGATGTGTTTGAGGCCGCGGCACTGAGCCATCACCTCGGTCGGCATATAGGAATGATCGTCGAGGCACACGTCATAGCCGGCGAGCAGCCGCGGCAGGTCGGGGGATTGAAACGGCTGGCTATTGACGGTGATCGGCGGATCATCGGGCCGCTGCACGCGGGCAAACACCGGCGCCAGCTGATTGTTGCAGTCGATGAAGATCGATTTCATGGCCGCGCCGGTTTCCTCGCCATCGTTTGCAGGCATAGTAATAGCGTATCAACGGGCGCACATGGAGAATGGGACATGGCTGGCGAATTTGAGGGCAAGGTCGTCGTCATCTCGGGGGCGAGCCGCGGGATCGGTCGCGGCGTCGGGCTCGCGTTCGCGCGCGCGGGCGCGCAAACCGTGCTGGCTTCCTCTTCCGAGCAAAATCTAGCGACCGCGGCCAAGGTCATCGCGGCCGAGGGGCCGCAGCCGGTCACGGTGGCCGGCGACCTGCGCACGCTCGCGGCATGCGAGCAGTTGTTCAACCGCGTCGACAAGCGCTTCCGCCGGTGCGATGTGCTCGTCAACAACGCGGGCGCGACGCGCGCGGGCGCATTTCTGGAATTACCGGACGCGGTTTGGCTCGACGGCTTTGCGCTGAAATTCTTTGGCGCCGTGCGGCTCACCCGGCTATTCTGGCCGCTGTTGAAGGCCTCGCACGGAAGCGTGATCAATATCGTCGGCGGCGCGGCGCGCACCCCGGATTCCGAATTCCTGATCGGCGGGTCGGTCAACGCGGCGGTGGCCAACTTCTCCAAGGGCCTGTCGAAGCTCGGCAATCGCGATGACGTCAACGTCAATGTCATTCATCCCGGCAACACCGACACCGAGCGGCAGGACGAGCTGCGGTGCCAACGCGCGGCGGCATTGGGCCGAACCGTCGACGAGCTGCGCGCGGAGGCGCTCGGCAAGAGCAACGTGCGGCGCTTCGGCAAGGTGGAGGACATCGCCGAACTCGTGCTGTTCCTGTGCTCGGAGCGCGCACGCCATGTCCAGGGTACCGCCATCGCGGTCGACGGCGGCGCGACCGCTGGCGTGTATTGAGCGAGTTCAGATTGCAACGGCACGTTTCGAGGACCTTGCGGGCGGCGGCCGGGGTTGCTGTTATGGAAATTGCACCCGCGCGACGGGAATAACCGCGGACCGCGCAGGGTTGTTCATTCGGTCGACGGGCGTTCTTCGACCGCGAGATTTTCGGGAGGACGACATGAACCAGATAACGCGGCGCGCTTTCGGTGTAGGCGGTTTTGCCCTGCTGCTCGCGACATCCGCGAGCTTCGCCCAGCAATCGCCGCCGGTGCGCGTGCGCGGCACGATTGAGGCCTTCGATAACGGCGTGCTGACGGTCAAATCGCGTGACGGCTCGAATCTGACCGTCAAGCTCGCCGATAACGCGCGCGTCTCAATTGCGGTCAGGGTGCCGTTGTCCGAAGTCAAAGTGAATAGTTACGTCGCGGTCACGGCCATGCCGCAGGCGGACGGTAATCAGCGCGCGATCGAGGTGATGATTTTCCCGGAGGCGCAACGCGGAACCGGTGAGGGGCACGGGCCTTGGGATTCGCGGCCGCAAAGCACGATGACGAATGCCACGGTCACGCAAACAGTCGCCGGGGTCGACGGCCAAGTGCTGACTGTGAAGTACAAGGACGAAGAGAAGAAAATCATCGTTCCTTCGGACGCGACGATCATTACGACCAAGCCAGGCGACAAGAGCGACCTCAAGCCCGGGGTCAAGATCTTCATCTTCGCCGCACAGAAGCAACCGGACGGAACGCTGCAGGCAACCAACATCACCATTGGGCGTGATGCGTGAGGTGAGGGACCGAAAAGTGCAGGCAGCATTCGCTTTCATGCGCGCACCGTCCTGAATTGGCGGAGCACAAGAACTTTCGGGAGGACGACATGAATCAGATGACACGCCGTGTTTTCGGGGTGGCCGGCTTTGCCCTGCTGCTCGCCACGTCCGCGAGCTTTGCCCAGCAGCAACCACCGACGGTGCGCGTCCGTGGCCAGATCGAAAAAGTCGAGGGTGATGTCCTCGACATCAAAATGCGCAACGGAGATATGGTCAAGGTGAAGCTGGTTGATCCGGCGCGGGTGATGGCGCTGGTCAAGGCGTCGCTGGACGACGTGAAAGTTGGTAAATTCATCGGCGTCACCGCCATGCCACAGGCCGACGGGAGCCAGAAGGCCGTTGCGATCCAAATCTTCCTCGATTCCCAGAAAGGCGTCGTGGCCGACAGGCATTTTCCCTACGATTGGCAGCCGGGCAGCACCATGACCAATGCGATCGTGGACACGATGGTAGCCGCCGTCGATGGTCCGACGATCACGGTCAAGTACAAGGAGGGGGAAAAGAAGGTGATTGTTCCGCCCAATACGCCGGTTGTCGCCTCCGTTGCAGGCGACAAGAACGAGCTTAAGCCGGGGACTCACATGATCATCCACGGTGCAACGAAGCAGGCGGATGGGTCCCTAACGGCGCCGAATATCTATATCGGCCGTGACGGCCTCGTGCCGCCGATGTGAGATGGTGTGAGCATCATCGCTTTTGGTTTCATGCGTGCCATCCCTTGCGGGAGGCACGCTGTTTAGGAGGACACATGAGCAGAATGACAAGGACCCTGCTTGCTGGCGCAGCCTTGTTCGCGGCGCTTGCTGCGTCGACATTGGCGCAACAGCCGCAGACGGTACGCGTGCGCGGCCCGATCGAGGCAGTGGACGGCTCGACGCTGACGGTCAAGGCGGGCGAGGCTGGCAACGCGACGGTGAAGCTCGCCGAAAACGCCGTGGTCTACGGCGTCGTCAAGGCGACGCTCGCCGATATCAAGCCAGGTGCCTTCATCGGCGTCGGCGCAACCCCGCAGGCGGACGGCAGCCAACGCGCCATACAGGTGATCATCTTCGCTGAACCGCTGCGCGGCACCGGCGAGGGTCACCGGCCGTGGGATCGGCCGAACACCACTATGACCAACGCGACCGTGGACACGACGGTGGCCGGCGTCGACGGCCAGGTTGTCATGGTCAAGTACAAGGACGGGGAGAAGAAGGTCGTCGTCGGCCCCGACGCCGTGATCCGCGCCTATCTGATGGGCAGCAAGGACGAGCTCAAGCCGGGGGCCAACATCAATATTACCCGTGCGACCAAGAAGCCGGACGGGACATTCGAAGCCGATCGAGTCAACGTCGGCCGCGACGGCGTCGTGCCATAGCCCTGGAGCGACCAGGTGAAGTGAAATCAGCGCGAGCCGCGAACTCGGTCTTTACCCTCCCCCTTGTGGGGAGGGTGGCGAGCGAAGCGAGCCGGGTGGGGGTCGTTGTTGTTGCGCGCGTCGGTGCCTCACAACGACCCCCACCCCCAACCCCTCCCCACAAGGGAGCGATTTCAAGAAACGGTTAGATAAATAGCAACTGGATTTCAATTATTTATACGGCTCCAGCGGGAGGCCTCCGAGCGCAGGCTGCATATAGGTAGCAGCCTACAAAGCGTCTGACGTGAGGGAGGAGTCCACGCGAGATTCCTGAAAGGGATGCGCGGGCGCAGATCAAGGGGCTCTGACTTTGCCCTCTCACGGCGAAAACAGGGGTTCGAGTCCCCTAGGGAGCGCCATCCCAATAAATCACCTCTGATTTACTTGATGAATTCGCTCTAATTGTCCCACTGATGTGCGAGTGGGACACTCAACGTTCATGTTTTGAATTTCTTCATCGCGCGATCAGCGAGCAGCTTGCGCTTTGCATCACGCGTGTAGCGCTCGATTTCTTCAAGGCTCTGATGACCGGTAACTGAGGCGATCTCATGCGCTGTTGCCCCCGCCTCTGCGAGCGCTGTGGCACAGGCCTTGCGCAGTCCGTGAGCCGAACAATGATGCACATTCGCCTGGTCAGACCAATCACGCATGGCATTGCCAAATCCGGCCGGGGTGTAAGGCTTCCCGTACTCGGTAACGAGGAACGTTAAGTGTTTTGAACGGGTCGCCGCAATGGCTGCGCTGAGCTTTGGATGTAGAGGAATGTCAACCTCGACCGGAGCCCGGTGCTCGTTCTTCGCCTGTACGAACCGAACACGGCCATTGCGAACATGCTGTGGGCCGAGGCGAACGGCATCCTCGCGGCGACCACCTGTGTAAAGCAGTAGCTCGAGCGCCAGACGCGCCTTACTTCCGATCGGATGCTTGGCGCGAAATTGTTCGATCTCATCTGCGTTCCACGAGTGATGGCCGTTTGTTGCATACTTAATTTTTTTCACCCCGAGTGTCGGGTTCTGTGGGCTAGTTCTGGTTCATCCTCGCAAGCCCATGCGAACAGCGCCTTGAGCCGCTGGTTTGCAGCGCCAGGGCTATTTTTCAATTCGTCTCGCAGTTGCCGAACATGGCGAGAAAGCATGAGCGCTGCCGGCTTGTCGGCATGTTTTACGCAGATAGAGTCGAGCGCTCGCCGACGCCATGATTGTGTCGCTCGATCGAGCGCGTCGTACGTCGCACTGGCGTAGTATTGAATGCAGAGATGGCGGAAGGACCCGCGCTTGGCTACGGGAGCCTGCCGCGGCGCTTGAAGGTGGCCGTCGACAGCTGCGGTGTACGCGGCAAGGAATTCGTCCGTTCCGAGCTTTGCCCGCAGACGTACCTTGTGTTGACCCGGCACGCGAATGTAAAGCCGAACGTTGCCGTAGCGGTCAACGTCCTCGACCAAGTACTTGAATCGCATGTGCATGTTCTGCCCCTTATGCCTCAGTTTCATCTTCATCCCATGGATTGCCGGCATCACGATCGGGAAGCGCTTCGAAGGCGCGGTCAAGTGCTAATCGGTCCCATACGGTGCGAGTGTTGATGAGCTTCGGGCCGGGCATGCGGCCATCTCTGACCATGGCGTCGAACAGGCTCGGACTGATGCCAATATAGTCCGCAGCTTCAAGGCGCGACATGCCGCGGGGAGGAAATCGTACTTCCCTCCTGCGTGCAGACGTCGCGGTGCTGCTGCGACCACCGTTGTGGTCTTTTTCATTGCGGTTGCGGCGAGGGCAGTACACGGATCAGTCGCCTCCGACCTGTTTGCCAAGCCGAAGAACGCAATGGTCTTGGCCGTGGCAGCCGGGGTCCCTATGGACCGTCTCTTGATCCCATGGGCGGGAAAGAACACCGGCCAACTCCAGCTAGATGCTGCTCAGGCCGAGCGCATATGCGCCAGAATGGTGAAAAATCGGATCAGAAAAATTGGATGATATCAGTGAATTACGCTACCTTGCCCCTCACGCAGCAAGGGGCATAGAGCGCGGAACGCAAACGATTTATCCTGCCCGCTTGATGGCTGCGACAGCCTCGTCTATCTTTCTACCACGTTGGAAGAATCGACCCGCCGCTAGGCGGGTTTTTTGTTAACTGCTTCTAGCAAACAAACAAACTGCGTGATGAACGACAGCCGGTTACTCAGCCAGTTCCGCATCTCATCTGCGATGCGACCTTACGTGTTACGGGTCCGACTGCGTGGCACGGATTTCGAGTTCGGGTCCGAACCAGAACAGGCCGTTGCCTACTCGAAATGTATAAGGGAGATGAGGCAAATTCTGGTGGAGAAACGCCGCATTCCCGTTATTGCAGCCGATCGAGCAATCTTGAAGAGTCTAGACGCTGCATTCGATTTTCAAGCAGCCGATCTACGTCATCGTTTTCTCAAGACGATGGAGGCCCAGTCTCATACCACTCTTGATCGCCTCATCCGAGGTCTGCGACAGCTGAGCAACGAAATCGCACAGCTGCCACCAAGCTCCAAAGGAAAATTGAACCAGCGGGTAGTCGGGATAATTGGCCAGGCACAATTCGATTCTGAAATATTTATAGAGATCGTCGAGACGATCACCGCGGCCCTTCTGGAGATAGGGCCACGCCGGTTAGCGGACAATATCCTGTCACTAATTCATCCCGAACAGGGCGGGACCAGGCGCCCGCCGATAATCGATCAGTGGGAGGCCATGCCGGCCACGACCCGAATGAAGGTTGAGGGCATGGTGCAAGCGAATCCATCACGATCGCTGGTGCGCTGGTTAGATAACGTCGCCAATCTTCTTGAACAGGAACGGCCAGCACGCAAGCGAGGCGCACCACGCTCGATCTCGCAAGTCTTCGTCTCGCGGATCGCGACGATTTGGCGAACACTGGGACTCAATCCAGGGCTCGCCTATAATCTTTTTCTGCATCCTGCCACTGACGACCGCATTGGGCGCGGTGGGCGCGTGGAAAGCACTTTCCAACGCTATTGTCGCGCGGCTCTAACTGCAGTTGGCGATGCTACAGAGATCTCAGCACGGCAAGTCGTCAGTTATAAGAGATCAAAAGGGATTACTCGTCCGATAGGATCACATAAAGCCCTGGCTTTCCTCTAGAATTGCTGAGAGCTTGGCTCCCATTTCGGGGCATATGCAACCGGTCTCTTTGGTGCCGACCTCCGCGTGAGTTTCATGCGTAGGAGGCCAGCATGCCGTTGCGCCAAATCTGGTTGGATGTAATCGATGAAATCTGGTTTGATGCGGGCATCGAGTGCCCCGGCGAAATTCGGCTAGCCTTGGGCATAGCGCCGGTTTTCACGACGAAGGGACTTTACCAACATGAGGCGATGTTCAAAACTTTTGCTCAACTTGTGAAGCCGCGTGATTTCGTCGAATGGATATTTGTCAGGGAATGCGCCGATAATCGCGTTGAGGCCTTGCGGCTCAAAAGGCTCAATATTCGTCTCGTCCAGCGCCCGCTGAAAAATCATTTAACCGTTCGCCGGACAGAATTCGTATCGGCCGACAAGGTGACGATTGAGAAACTGCGCGAAAAGCGCAGCGCCGAGCTGGCAAGCAAAATCAAAGAGCTCAAAGGTACATCGGCTCAAGTGGAGGCTAAAACTGCGAGGCTTGAAGCCGAGGCCAATGAAAATTTTAGGCTTGAGATTAAAGAAATTGAATTTGAGAATCATAAGAGGTTTAAAGAACAGCAGGAACCAATAATCGAAAGTGCGCTCACTGATGCCGATTTTTTTGAAGAGTGGATCGGGCCCTACGAGCGGGTGAGCAAAAGAATCGCCATACTTGACGAAAACTTCGCGAGTCTTCTCGAGCAATTGGATCAGTGGAGGCACGGTGGCCTGGGCGAGCGCCTTTGGAAGGCGGCGAGTGACATCATTGAGGGCGAGTGCACGGAAGAGCTTGATCCGCTCGCCGTGCAACAGACCGAAGCCACGCAGACGTCGGTCGCGCAGCGAAAAGCGCCGACGCGCAGCGGTCGCCAGAGGGGACTCAAGCCCAGATGACACCTTCCTCACCCGGCGGTGCTCCCGAGGCTGCCGGCCCTGCACGCGAACGCTAAGGCGCGCCGTTTCTCCGAGTTAGCGATAAGCGTCGGGGTTGAGCACCGTGTCCTCTGTTCGGCGCGTGGAAAGCGGTGGAAACTATGTCATCGGAACGCAAGCGGCAGGCCAATCGAAATAACGCTCAGCAAAGCACAGGACCACGCACCGTAGAAGGAAAACTTCGCGCAAGAGGCAACTCACGCCAGCATGGTTTGGCGACGCAGCCCGCGCTACTGCCTCAGATCCACCGCATGGCCAAAGCGATCTGCGGGGAAGGCGCCAGTCGGCTGCAATACGAGCAGGCTCTCAACATCGCCACGAGCCAATTCGCCGTTCAAGCCGTGCGCGCCGCTCGCATCGCCGCCATCAAGCGTATACTAAGCGTTCAGCCGACGCCGAACGAACAAATTGCGGCTACTGGTGCGCGGCCGCCTGAAGGCGAGGCGCAACCAGTCTCCGAAGAGCAATCATCGCCAGAGATCGATGATGAGGCTTGCGCATTCGCACATGTGCTGCCTGAAATGACTCGCTACGACCGTTATGAGCGTCGCGCCCTATCCCGCCGCAAGCGAGCAATCCGCAGATTTGTCGCAACTTCCATTCTCGGGGTGCGCCCCACTCGTCGGCAGCGATGAGCAGAGCGGTGTCTTTCTATCCGATAAGTGTAATTAAAATGACATGCAATCTATCCGGGCGTTTTGGCAGAACGAACCCAACTGTCGCGCAGGGTGGCAAGACGGCATCATTGCGGACATAGCACGCATCAGCGAGCCGGCCGTCCGGCGACCGGAGCGAAGACGACTATGCGCAGGCCCTTAAACGTTTCAGCGACTGTCTTGCCGCCAGAGGCTGTGATCAAAATCACCTTCGCGCCTCCCAATCCCAGCAATGCTTCCGCCGGATTGACGGCGCCGCTGTCGATGTAGTGGTGAGCACCAAGCTTCTTGGCCAAGTCCACCTTTTCGGCACCACGCGCTATGGCAGCAACCCTAAAGCCCATGTGCCGCGCATATTGCACCCCCAGATGGCCAAGCCCTCCGATGCCCAACACGGCGACAAGATCGCCGGGTTTCGCAGGGGAGTTGCGAAGTGCACTGAACGTCGTAAGCCCGGCACACAGCAACGGTGCAGCATCGACAGAAGAAAGATTGTCGGGAATGGAGATGAGCCCACTCGCCTTCGCGAGCAGCACTTCAGCATATCCGCCGTCTTGGTGAATACCTGTGAACTCCTGATTGCGGCAATGCACGAGGTCGCCATTGCGGCAGAATTCGCAATACCCGCAAGCGCCGCCAAGGAACCCTACCCCCACGCGTTGGCCGACCGCCCAGCCCTGCACATTGGAGCCGAGCATGTCGATCTTGCCGACAACTTCGTGGCCAGGAACGCGGGGCCAATCGATCGGAAACATCCCTTCAACGGTGCCGGAATCGGAATGGCAGACGCCGCAAGCCTCAACACGTATCCGCACATGGCCAGGGCCGGGATCTCGAAGAGGCTTACGTGCAAGCTCAAGACGGCCCGGGCCGACGGCCTGTACAGCCTGATAGGTCGACGCGCCTTCCATCATTCAGTTCCTTCGATTGATATCCCAGTAATTAAGCCGGCATGCTAACGCCCGCTCTCCCCCCTTGTCAGAGCAAGCCATGCGCAGGCGCCGGGCGCCTTTGAGGCCTCCGTTGGCGACGAGCGGCCTTAGTGTCTTTGTCATCGTTTCCCGGTGTCGCCCGAACGGCCAACTTATGCAACCTTCCGGTCAACATTTTGAGGTGCTCGTTTGCGCCAGGTTCGTGCAGCCGGTCAATGCAGACTTGAACGGTTTGGGCGTGGTCGTCGGCGATACTGTAGATGTGTTCGGCGTTACTCATTAATCGTCTCCGTCCATTACGGCGCCAGTTGCGAATTTCAGTGACAGCGACGGCGACCGCTAGGGCCCGCCGCGACGAGGACGAAACGAGATCAAGGCCCGCCCGGGGGAAGAGGGGCCAATGTCGCGATCAGCAAGGTTTGTGCGGAAGGCCCCCTTCGCAACAAAGCAAGTTGGCAACGCGCGAGATGGTTCCATAGCCCCTGTCGCTTATATGCCCAAGCCGTGGCAGCCGCTCAACGTGCTGATGGCTGCCGAACAGGCGGTGGCATCTCGCGTTTGAAGGCGGCCAGCCGGTTCATGGTGGCCCGCTCAAAAGCGGATTATGAGTACGCCGCTTTTCCACTCGTCAGCACGCCGGATCTGCTTTTTTTCGAGACGCATCTATTTAGCTTGAGCAGGCATGCACCGCAGGCGCAAAATCATCCCACTTAATCTTGCGGTCAAACCTAAGTGTCGGTCCCCCTGGGGTCAGACCGTAAGTAACAAGGAACGCCAACGCATCGGCATCAAATGCGATTCTTGTCGATCGCAGCCTGAATTGTCTCCCGATATTGTTTGTACTAAAGAAGAGCACGAGATCGCCGTGACCAACGTTCTGGATTGGCACCAGCGTCGATGAGGCGCCCGTCGAAGCGCGGATTCTGGCTCGTCGCTAAGCGCGAATGGCG
>Ga0126384_10001450_pt1 | contig 14097 bp, 16 predicted proteins | sample PanSoiMetPlot_36_FD_92543 | JGI IMG/M metagenome (GOLD analysis project Ga0126384, IMG submission 92543) | Tropical forest soil microbial communities from Panama - MetaG Plot_36 | ecosystem: Environmental > Terrestrial > Soil > Tropical forest > Bulk soil | place: Panama | collected 2016-02-17 | reverse complement strand
TCACGCGCATTTGGGGATTCCCATCGAGACCTGGGAGAAATATAAGTCTCTTCCTCCCGAGCGTGTGCTGCAAAACATCCTGAGAGATCCTGGGTTGGTCGCTCTCTATCACACCGCCGAACACCTTAAGGTCCCGGACGATCAAGCGGACACCAACAACAGTGACGTCAAGTCGTGGATCGAGAAGCGCAATGTGCTGGGGTTCTTCGATGGCCAGCCCAACAAGATTTTGACGCCGGATCCGCGTGGTTACGGCGTCGCCATGCCTGACGGGTACTGGCCCTACAGTGGATTTGAATTTTTGGCTAGTCCCATGGGCCAGCTTTTCGTTTTCGTTGGCAACAAAACGATCACTTTCGATATCGGCCTGGAGGATGACAATAATGAGAATTGGGGATTTTCCAGGACCGCCGATAACAGGCTAATACGAACCAGCCGCGCTTCATCCAAGAGCGGTTCGTTGCTCGAACAGTTTAGGAAACGTGAAAGCAAGTAGAAATGAAATGATCGAATTCTGCGGAGAGCTGGCGGATCATGGAGTTCGCTTGAGAGCCCGGTATTCCTTTCCCGCGCTGATTAGTAAGCCGATGGTATTTCTTACCCAGTCTATCCGTGATTTTTTCCATGTTTCCCACCCGTCGGGAAGATGCTTGTCAACAAACATCGCCTTTAGATCCTCTACGGCCACCGCAGGCTCACCCCCGACTTGCTTGGCGCCAGGTTTGTTGGCCAGAAAGGCGAAGAGCAGGCCAAATTCGCCGGCAGATCCGACAAGATTGTCCTCCCCGAGAAGCTGAGTGAGTTTCTCCTCGATATCTCGATGAGTCGTGCGCGCGGCTTCATCGGAGCCGGAGAGCTTGGTCATCAACGCCGAACCGGTGGTTCCCACAAATTCGAACAAGTCACTGGCCAACAGCGCAGTCGTATTTTTCCCAAATACTTTGGACTTTGGGTCTTTGAGCAGATTTTCGGCAATGAAGCGTCCAACGTCCGATCGTTTGATCCGACCATCCTTGGCTCGGCCTATCAGCCTTGCAAAATCCCCCTCGCTCAGTCGACCTGAACCCGGTATTTCCGGATCTTCCTGGAGAATCCCACTGTGGCCTGGGTGAGAACCCAGTGACCCAGGGAACTCCAGTGAAAACAAGCCGCTCGGCACCGGCTTGTCCAACTTTCCAGACTCACCCCGCATCAGCGCATGATTGCCGCTCGCAAACAGTACTAGCAGGCCTCCAAGATCACCGCCGCCAGTATTGCCCAGCCTTCTGACGTCCTCGATACTGGCAAGTGGATCCTTCGCGTCGTTTCGTACGGGGAGTTTGCCCTGAGCTATGGCGCTGCCAATAAACGGGCACGTAGCTTTCTTTTCCACCAGCGAGGCTTTTTCATCGCCACTGAGCTCAACTGGTTTGCTGGGATTGTCGTTCATATATCGATTCCTCCAGAAATTGCCCGTGATCTATCAAATGAGTCCAGTGATCTGGTTTTTGTTACGGCCTAGACGCCGTGTATCACCCGCCGCCGCAAAGCGATGCGGCTACCTAACAGCCTCGCTGTTGGAAGGTTACGTGCATCCACCTCTCGGAGCGCAGCTTCATCTTGTGTTGCGGCCGCCTGGAGCGCACTGAATTGGAAGGAATGCCTTCCGGCGGAAAAATCTCGTGGCAGGCTTCGGCGATCTTCTTGCTGATCTTCATCACCAGGCCGGTAATTCTCTGCGGCGCCCGCAAAGGGACAGGCATCGTTGGCTGCCTATCCCAAAAAGCCTAAATGTGTAGGAAACTATTTCTCGAACTGTATCGCTCACTTGTGAATTCAAAGTCAAGCTTTCCCACAATCGCCGCGGAACCTGGGCGGCCTATCATCCTATTGGCCCCAGTCTGTTTCGCAGCATAATCGCATTTTCAATTTTGCAGTAGTCTGTCCGCTGCACTTTGAACGCCTTGGCCGCCGCGATTCAACACGTGAGGGTAGATTATTGTCGTGCTGACAGATAGAGAGGAATCTTTTGGCTGCCGTCGCAGACCCTCTGAGGTATGTGGCTACAGCATTCGCGGCGAGCTTATTTATACCGGCGCTCCGGGTGCGCCGAAATTACGGGCCTCAGATCGATGAATTTGTCTTGGGAATGAATCGCGCTGCGGGATTGCCAGCGATCAACAGCCCCGCAACGACCATAAAAGTCCTCATCATGGAGGCCCTGCCTCCGGAGAAACGTATGTTCGTCAAACGTCCACCGGTGGGATTTCACCACCCAATATCAAGGCGCTGTTCGCGATGTAGGCGCCTGCCCCGAGCCGTCTCGGCTTGCGGCAACCAATGCGTCCATCAGGGCATTAAAGACTTCATCCTTGGTATTTGGGTCGAGACGATAAGCTGCTTGTAAGGGCTGAATCGCATCTCGCCAGCGGCGGAGGCCCAGCTGCGTACGGCCCAGATAAAGATAGGCCTCAGCCAGTTTCGGATTCTGCGCCGTCGCTCGCTGAAAATAAGGAATCGCTTCTTGGAACTTGCCTTGATCGAAGAGCATTATTCCAAGGTCCAAAGCGGTTTGTCCCTCGGGGAAGGGACCACCGGTGGCGCAGGCGCTAAGGAATAGAAAGATGAACCACGAAACCGCGTGTTTCTTCACCACGGAATAATCCGTCCTTACGCTTCCGGCTCTGTCTTTCCGCGTATATACGCACCGAGCGAGGAGTAAACCACACGGATTTGGGCTGTCCAAGCGACGGGTATGATCGCTAACTATTCTTGTCAAACGCGGCCTTCAGCATTGGTTCCAGCTCCCCGCGTTCGTGGAGTTCGTGCACAATGTCACAGCCGCCAACGAACTTGCCGTTGATATAGACCTGAGGAATGGTCGGCCAGTTTGAGTAGCGCTTGATCCCTTCTCTTACTGTTGGATCAGCCAGCACATCTTCGGTAGCAAAAGGAACGCCGTAAGATTTCAAAATTTCCACCGTGTGGGCCGAGAAACCACACTGCGGAAAGTCGGGCGTCCCTTTCATGTAAAGCATGACCTTATTGTTTTTTACCTTCTCGTCTATTTTCGCAAAAACGTCGTTGGGCATAAGATCTCCTTTCCGAGTTGGCTCACGATCCGAGTTTCTCCCACTGTGCCGGGCTGTAGGTCTTGAGCGCCAGCGCATGGATTCTTTGATCCGCCATCGGCTCTTTGAGCGCGTCATTGACGATGCGATGCTGCTCCAACAATCCTTTGCCTTCGAAAGCTGGTGACACAATGATGAGCTGCCAGTGGTCGCCACCGCCCGTCAGGTCTTGGGTTTCAACTAACTGTACGGGCATAGCCTTCGATAACGCCTCCTTAATCTCCTCTGGTGTGATCATAGCGGAATCTTACCGAGTCAGCGCGCTGCTTTCAACCGCCGGTCAATTGGCGCGAAATGATTAACCGACGGGACCCTCGAAATCAGCCCGGACCTTCCGCATCATGGCGCGCAAATCCATTCTTAGCTCGTCCAGTGTCGGCCGCCCCAGGTACCAGTAGCCGCAATACAGATTGTGAATCGTCAGGTCAGGCAACAAGGAAAATGTATGGGGCATCGCGGTCACGCCCCGGCTCTTCGACGTCTCAGTCATGTCCAGCGCCTTGACGACTTTCCGGTCGTTATCACTCAAAAATGGAAAGGTAGCGCCGAGTCCGGTACGAAACGCATCGTTAACTTCGGGTGGGTCGACGCTTACGACGGCCAACTTGCAATAATTGATCGCCAACTCTTTTTGAAATTCGACAAAATGGTGCAACTGCACCTGGCATTTTCCTCACCAATAACCCCGATAAAACGACACGATCAACGGGAACTTCCCCGCAATCTGGGAAAGCTTGACGGGCTGGCCGTCGTGATCCGGAAGCTCAAAATCTGGAAACTGATTGCCGATGCTTTGATTCATTCTGCACCTCCTTCAATTAACCGGTTATGGGTAGCGCTTTGCCATTTCCGCAAAAAATCCTTCTTTTTCGAGTTGCTGCAATAAACTCACATCGACGAACTGCTCCGGCTTGGCGGTTTTGGCCTGGGGAATTTTTGCCGCGACTTCGTCCAGCAAAAACTGAATTCCCTTGAGCGTCGGATAGGGCTTCTTGGACACTACTTTGACGAAGGCGTCGTAGCTGGCATCAAGAATCGCCGGATCTGAAGTGCGCAGATAGCGCGCGATAATTTTGCCCGTCTCATCCCGATTGCGGTGGATATAATAGATCGCCTCCACGTAGCCCTTCAGCGCCGCCAAAACGATGGGCCGCTGGCTGCGTATGAAAGAACGCGAAGTAGCGAAACCGTTTCCTTGAACTTCGATTCCTAACTCCGCCATATCGTAAATTTCGACCAGGCCCTGTTTCCTGGTCCGCGGTAGTTCCGACGGCGTAACCAGAGTGGCGTCGGTTCTTCCAGCCTCCACTGCGCTCAACCGTTCGGTAGTGCCGCCGGTAACGGCCAAAAAGATATCCTTGTTGGGTTCCAGCCCGAATTTGCGGAACAAGATCAGTGCCGCATTGTGCGACGCGGATCCAAACCCGCTGATCCCCACTCGCTTGCCCTTGAGCTGCTCGACTTTGGTAATTGCCGGGCGTGCTACGATAGAATAGTTGTACGCCGATTCGGAGGACGCGATCAGCACAATGTCGTGCCCTTGCAAACCCGCCTGAACCACCGTACCGATATTCACAATTGGCGGGTCGCCGGCGACCAGTGCTTGAGTCGCGAGTTGGCCGCCGCGGAAGAAAATAATTTCGGGATCAAGACCGTATTTACGAAAGAGCCCCGCATCCTTGGCAATCCAGATATGGATTTGGTTGTAGGAAATCGCCGGATAACCGATCTTGATTTTCTTGAGATCCTGGCCTATGACCGTGAACGGGCCGAGCAAAATCAAACAAATCCCAATCAGCGCTCGATTTATCAGGCCTGTCAAGATCGACGCTCTTTGTTCCAAGCCTGTTTCTCCTTCTCGCCTTTGGCGAGATCGCGGCTCGCTTTCCCGTCGGACTGCTTAACCTTTCCGGTCTCTTTTGCGACCGCGCCGCTCACCGTCTCGCTCGCGACGATCCTGGTCTCCATGTCGGCCATTCTTTTTTCCAAAGCTTTGATGTGCGCTTGTGTTTCAGCGAGCTCTTTTTCGACCAAGTTAACAATAGTCGCCGTCGCGCCCCATTCCGTATAGCCGATGAGAACTCCTACTCCCACTGCGGATAAAGCAATGATGATGACGGGCCAGTAGGGACTTCTCGGTTGAGATTGTCTCTTAATCCAAGGCATATGTCGAAAACTTGTACCGGAAATGATCCAAACGGTCAATTGCTACGCGCCCAATCACGGCCATTGAGAGACTTCCCCGTGACGCCGGCGGACTGATCGGAGGCCAGATAAGTAAAAATTCCCGTGACTTCATCTGGCGTAGGCAATGTCAGCGGATCTTCGTCCGGATAAGCAGCGGCGCGCATCTGAGTTCGGGTGGGGCCTGGATTCACCGCGTTGGCACGTATGCCAAATTCTTTGACTTCCTCGGCCACCATTTGGGTAAATCCTTCGACACCGAACTTAGCCGCCGCATAGGCCCCCCATCGGGCCCTTCCCACCCGCCCCACTCCAGAAGACAGATTAATGATCGACCCCTGCCGCCGAGGGATCATGATTTGCAACACCAGCTGGGTTACGAAAAATAATCCGGTAAGATTGACTCCCAGTACCTCTTCCCAAGCTTCCGGCGGATAGCTGGCGATAGGCACACGGGGGCCAAGGAGGCTCGCGTTGTTAACCAGGACATTGATGCCGCCGAATTTGCCTGAAGCCGCTTGCACAATGCGCCTTGCATCTTCCAGCTTTCCGATATCGCCGGCGCTCCCGGCGATTTGCTGCCCCGCTCGACGGCTTTCCGATACCACACGTTTCACTTCTGCCTGGTTTCGAGCGCAGATAAAAACCTTTGCGCCCTCGCGGGCATACGCCTCCGCGATCGCCCTGCCCAAGCCCCGGCTTGCACCGGTAATCAGTGCTACTTTGCCGTCGAGTCTTTTGGACGCTTCGCTTGGCATTTTTTAGATGCTATATCATACAGGGAGACTCATCAATTCGATGAAAAGTTATCAGCGTCTATTTATCTTCGGGCTGCTCGTTCTCGCCCTCACGGCGGTTCTAAGCCCGTGGGCGGCAGCAGCGTGGGAGCAGTTTATCACAGGCCGATCAGACTGGGCAGATTATCGCTACCCTTTCTCGCGCATTTTTAATCGCTTTTTCATGATTTCCGGCGTTATTCTCTTCTTTGTCTGCCGGCGTCTTTTGAAACTCGGCTCCCTGAAAGAAGTGGGACTTTTTCCGCGCACTCATGCAGCGAGAGACGTTAGCTTGGGCGCCGCGTTGGCCATCGCCTCCATGGTAGTGTTGACACTCCTTATGTCTCTGACGGACGCCTTTACGCCCTTCTTTCGCCTTTCAGCGTCCGAAACCCTGGCGCGCTGCGGTAGAGCCCTACTGGCGGCAGTCAGCGTCGCATTCGTCGAAGAAATTTTTTTTCGCGGAATTATTTTCAAAGGGCTGCTTGAAGATATGCGGCCGGTGCGCGCCTATCTCCTGGCTAATCTCTTCTTTTCCGCCATCCATTTTGTTCAACCCGCCGACGAACAGGTGCTGTCCGGCATTGAACCCTTAGCGGGCTTTCGCCACTTGATAGGATCGTTTGGTCCTTTTCTAAACCCCGAACTTTTGCCGGGATTCTTTGGCCTTTTCCTGATCGGCACGGTGTTATGTTACGCGTTCCAGCGCACCGGTACATTGTATATGTCAATGGGGCTTCACGCTGGATGGATCTTGAGCCTCAAAACCTTCGGCGTATTCGGCCGCTACGCAAGAGAGGACTTGGGATGGATGTTTGGGTCCACCGATCCCAAAGTAGTGAGCGGGGTCATTTCCTGGGTCGGGATTATGATAGTCGGCGTCCTGGTTTACCGGCTGACTTTCGGGCGTTCCGGGCTATCTTCAGCTGGCCTTGTTCCGGACTCCGCAGTTAACGCCACGACCCGCTAAGCGAGGCCTGAACTAAATGTGTGAAAGGAATAGATCGTTCAAAGTTGAACCCACAATTATGCCTCTTTCACCAGCACGCAATGATCTGGGTGCGCCGCGGCATAGACTTGTTGTCCGTTGTCATAGCGCTGGGAAGGCGGGGAGATGACCCGAAGCGTTCTTTGGAAGGACAACTCGACGCTGTAATCGATGGTGTCGCCGAAATAGATGTGGCGGCGGACCACGCCTGGGAAGAGATTAAAACCTTTTTCTTTGAGCCCCTGTGCCTCCGACTCCTGGTGTGTCAACACGACATTGTGGGGGCGTAGGCAGACTGCAGCTTCGCCATGGGTCGGGGCATCTGCATCGCCGGATACTTGAATCTTTAGCCCGTCTGCCAACGCCAGACTGCTTCCCGCGTCCAGATGGCCGGCCAGGATATTAGCCTTCCCTACGAATTCCGCCACAAAGCGTGTCTTGGGATGGTCGAAGATTTCTGCCGGACGCCCGACTTGGATCATGCGACCTTTATTGAGCACTGCGATTCGGTCCGACGTGGCCATCGCCTCCGCCTGATCATGGGTAACGTAGACTGTTGTGATGGCAAACTCTTCGTGCAATCTGCGGATTTCGAAACGCATTTCTTCGCGCAGATTAGCGTCCAAGTTGCTCAACGGCTCATCCATGAGAAGAATTTGCGGCTCCACCACCAAGGCCCGTGCCAACGCGACCCGCTGCTGCTGGCCACCCGATAATTCGGCCGGATAACGGTCTTTTAACGCATCCAAACGAACCAGCTGCAAGAGCTTCGTCACCTTCTGATCGGATTCCTGGCGCAATAATTTCTTGAACTTGAGGCCGTACGCGACATTTTGCGCCACCGTCATGTGGGGCCACACGGCGTAGCTCTGAAAAATCATCGACATGGCGCGCCGTTCGGGCGGCACCATCAGCGAGACCGACGAAACCACTTCATGACCGACTCTGATCTCCCCGGCGTCTGGCTGGAGAAAGCCGGCAATCAGCCTGAGAGTCGTGGTCTTGCCGCAACCCGACGGGCCCAGGAGCGAAACAAAATCGCCGTCGCCGATCTCCAGTTGGAGATCCTCCACTGCCGCCATGCCGGTGAATTTCTTGGTAAGTCGGTGAAGCGAAACGCTCGCCATGGATCACTCCCGGGTGGCAAAAACCTCTCGGCCCACGACCCACTGCGCTGCAAGAATAACCGCGAAAGTGACCAGCAGCAGGGCGATGCCGAGCACGCAAATGACGCCAATCTGCCCTTCTTCCTTGAGATCAAAAATGACCACGGAGACCACTTTGGATTTTGCCGTGAAGAGCAAAATGGAAGCGCTCAGCTCGCGGATCACGCCGATGAAAATAAAGCACCAGGCGGCGATCAAGCCGGAGCGCGCCAGCGGCGCCGTTACATCCTTCAGCGATACGAGCCGGTTCGCGCCGATGATGCGACTGGCATCTTCCAACTCCGGATGAATGCTTTTAAAAGTCGACTGCGCCTGCGAAAAGCCGATGGGCATCTCCTTGGTAAGATAAGCGACAAATAGAATCCAGATTGTGCCATAGAGCACCACCGGGGGCTGCGTGTAAGCAATAAACAATCCCACAGCCAAAACGATCCCGGGAATCACTAACGGAGCGAGGGCGAAAAACGTCAGAAAACGTGCCCCGCGCAGGAGATTTCGCTGCGTGATATAGGCGATCAATGTGGCGATAAGCGTACCGACGCTTGCTGTAATAATGCCCAATTTGAAAGTGTTGAAGATAGCCAGCTGAGTATCGCTATATTGAAAAAAAGCGAATCTGAAATTATCCAGCGTGAAATTGGCCCAATCCAACGGCACGGCCCATGCCTTTGACAGCGCCGCTTTCAAAAGAATCCAATAGGGCAAGAAGACCGATAGGGACAGCACAAAGAGCACGAGCAGAAACACCGGGATGCGCGCCCGACCCAGGCGAACCAACCGCCTCTGCCCGCCCTTACCCCCAACGGTACTGTAGCCCTTCCGGCCCAAAATCTTTTTCTGTGCCGCAATCAACAGCATGGTCGCCAACAAGAGCGGCACCGAGAAAGCCGCTGCCAAATCCAGACGCGGTGGATACTGGAAGAAAGTCCAGATCTGCGTCGTGATGGTATGAATACCGGCCGGCAAACCAAGGATGGCCGGCGCGCCGAATAGGGAAAGCGATTGGAGAAACGCGACAATGAATCCGCTCACCAATGCCGGCAAGGCGAGGGGTAAGGTGATGGTCCACGCGGTCTGGAGCTTGTTGGCGCCCAAAATGCCCGCCGCATCCTCAAGATCGGACGACATTAGCTCGCAGACATTGGCGATCATCGAAAAAACATAAGGAAAACTATAAATCGCCATGACGAAGATGAGCCCCTGCATAGTGAAAATGTTAAAGAGGGCGCTCTCGGCGCCGGTGAGAGCGCGATAGAGCTGGTTCAGCAATCCGGCGTTGGGGCCGGCGAGAAGCGTCCAGGCAAAAGCTCCTAAGAACGGCGGCGTCACGAAGGAAGCCATAACTAGCGCCCGGATGGACTTCTTCCATGGAAGATCGGTGCGCGTTATCAACCAAGCCAGCAGACCACCGATGACCACCGAGATTAGCCCCACCCAAGATGAAATGATGACGGTGTTCCAAATCGCGGTAAGAAAAGCTCGATTGGAAAATACCTCGATGTATTTGCTGAACGTCAGACCCGCTTGATCCCAAAAACTGGCAGTGAAAATGGCTCCCAACGGCAACAGCATCAAGACGATCAGGAAAAAGGCCGTCCCGATCAACACCGGAAGCGACGGGTCCCATCCCTTCAACCAGGGGCGGCGCTCAACTTGCGCAGTCGAAATAGTCTCGGCGGTCGGCATCGCAAGAGCTTCTGGGCCATCAGGCGCCGAAGTATTCTATAAAGCGCTTCTTGATTTCCGCGTTCCTTTTTTCCAGCTCATCTGCCTCTACGGACAGAAGCTTTAGGTCTTTGAGCTTCGGCTTGTCCGCCGGGTACGTAACTTGGGGGTGTCCGGTATAGAGGCCTTCCTTGTCGGCCAACAACTGCTGCGAGTCCTTGGAGAAGATGTAATCGACGAAAAGTTTCGCGGCGTTAGGATGGGGAGCATCTTTAGCAACGGCTACCGGCGACACGACCAGTGGGATGCCTTCGCTGGGATAAATGATCTTGATTGGATTTCCTTGCTTTTGGGTTTTGTAATAAAAGTACTCCGCACCGTTGACGCCCACCGGCCGCTCTCCCGATGCCACCACCCCGGCCGGGTCGTTGGCCGATTGGACCACGTGCAAACTGTTCTTCGCCAGGTCACGGAAGTAGTCCCAGCCATAGAGATTCACCAGCGCAAGCACATGGGTCATGATAATGCCGCTGTAACCCGGATGCCCTGAAACCATTTTTCCCTTCCACTTCGGGTTTAACAGATCTTTCCAGGTTCGTGGCGCGTCCTTATCCGAGATCAGCTTGGGGTTATCCGCAATCACGGAAAGAGTGGCTCTCATTCCGAAGTAGAAGCCATCTTTGTCCTTGAAGCCGGCGGGAAAGGGCATCGTTCCTTGGGGCGCGTACTTGAGCAACATGCCTTTTTCTTTTAAGAGCACGAAATGGCCGGCATCCGACGTGTGAATAACATCCACGGTTTTGACTCCTGCAGCCGCCTCCTGCATCACTCTTTGAAGCACGCGCTGGGATCCGGTGCGATGAACCTCAACGTCCATTCCCGGGTACTTCAGTTTGAAAGAGTGGGCAATGGAAGTGGACGAAGGAAGCGCCAGCGAGGTGTACCACATGACCGTTCCTTCCTTTTTTGCCGCTTGGACGAGGGCAGCGTCTTGAGCGCTAGCGATCGATAGCGATGCAGCCCACACGGCGAGCACCAAAAGAGCGAGACCGGTTCTCATATGAGTACCTCCTGCCTATTTTGCTATAAGGTTCATATAGGATTTAAGAGCTGAGTCAATCCCGTTATTACCGGCAGTTGCTCCAATCGGCGGACCATATCGAGAAGCCCGTCGACCCTCGCTGTGGGCAGAGCCAGGCGCGCATTGGCGCGGAATTTGTCTTCAATTTCTTCCGGCGGCAGAGGCGATTCGAAACCGCCTCGAGGATGGGGCTGATTCTCTTCGAGGATTGTGCCGTCTTCGAGTCGAATCTTGACGTGCCCGGAAAAATGGCGCGGATAGTCGATGGTGGGATCAAGCTGGTAACGGACTTTCTTCGCCAAGCTGAGAATCGCGTTGTCCTTGATCGCTTCATCGGAAAACTCGTCCAACCCAGCTCTTCCTCGTATGAGCATCACGGCAATGCTGAAGGGAAGGCTAAACTTTGCCGCGTAAGAAGTCGGCGGCCTCTGCTTCTGATCCAGAGGCTCCCACAACCGATGCACCGGCCCCTCCGCTGTCCGGCAGATAACCTCGGCGATTTTCTCCGCGACCGGTGAATATTTTTCCTTCAATCTCAGAGCGCAGTCCATATAAGGATGAGAAATCGAACCGCACGGATAAGACTTGAAGGTGAGCCGAGGAATCTCCCACTCCCTGCCCAATTCTGAGAGCTTGGTGAAATTGTATTCATGCGTCCCGCCAAACGAGCGATAGAAACCATGCGTCCCCTCGAAGACCGTGGCCGGCCCGCGGAAGCCTTCACGCGCTAGCAGTGTGGCGATGATTCCGCCGTGGGCCGACCAGCCCGGGTGGAGGCGCTTGGTCCACGTGCCATCGGCGAGATACTCGATAATGCCTGAACTCTGGCTGCCGCAGAGTCCTAGAGCGTCGCCCCATTGTGCGGGGGTAAGACAATAGAGTTTCCCCGCTGCCGCGGCCGCGCCAAAAGTCGAGCAGATAGCCGTCGGATGAAAACCACGCGCATGAAATTTTCCCGGCGCCACTAGACCCACTTTGCATAACACTTCGGTGCCGGCGATGGCCGATTCGAGGACCGCGCGGCCGCTGGCGCCGATTTCATCACCCACCGAAAGCGCCGTCATACCTGCGCAGCACCCTGTGTGCACAATCGCCTCTTCCAAAGTGTCGTCATAATCCAAACCGTGGGCTAGCGTTCCGTTGGCAAGAACGGCGTTGGCAGCGGCGACGCGTGTCGGCGATCCGATCAAACAACTCGCTGGCGGGCCGCCAAGCTTTTGCGCCACATGCAGAACCATCCGGCCAAAATCCATCGTCGATGAGGCCAATGCGATACCCAGAGTGTCGAGAAAAACCAGTTTGGCTTTCGCCACAACCGCGTCCGGGACGTCGGTTAATTTCAGCTCGCTTACGAAGCGAGCTACGCTTTGCGAGTATGGCTCCACTTTTTGCTCCTCGCTTTTGATCCTTTGGCTTTGTTTCCTTTGTGCTTATCCCCGCCAAGCGCTCGCAGGAGCGGGCTGAGGCTACGCAGCTGCTCCAACCGCGCCACCATCTGAATCGTTTCTTCCGCATTCTTGCGCGGCAGGACGAGATCGGCGCAATCGCGAAACTTCTCTTCGAGTTCAGCCCAGTTCATAGGCTTTTCCGGATGGCCGCGTGCGACGTCATAACGCCCCTCGATGATTTTTCCATCCCTTAGTTTGATGCGAATGCGCGAGCGCACCTGATCGTAGCCCAACGCTTCCAGCTCATCGTCGACATAGAGCGTTACTCGCTTCATCAAGTCGATGACTTTACGCTCGCGCACTTTCTTGTCGGTAAACTGTGCGATGCCTGCCTTCCGCTCTAAAACGGCAATGGCCATGCAGAAAGGAATGCTAAACTTCCCCTCCAAGGCGGTCTTCGGCATCGGGTAAATGAGCGCGTTGGGAACGTTGGAATTCGTCCCCACGTCGATGGATTCGATATTTTCCGCGCGCAGATCGTGTTGCTTGACCAAGTCCAGAATCAAGTCTTGCGCCGGATGAGAGAGAGAACCGGATGGATAGGGTTTAATGGAAATACCCGGCGTCTGCATAAAATACGGATGTCCCAGCCGCCCGGCAATCTTGCTTTCGTCGTAGCCACCGGCCATAGCGTTATAGAAGCCTCGACGCGCTTCCAATATGTTCGTCGCCGCGGTGAATCCCGCCTGTGCCAGTAACGCCGCAGTAACGCCGTTTTCTGCGGCGCGTCCGGCGTGGAGCGGTTTGGTCATAGTGCCGAAGTTCTCTCGCAGCCCAGACGCCATGCTCGCCGCGATACCCAACGTCCGAGCCAGGGCTTCCTCCTTTAACGCAAGGATCTTTCCGACAGCCATCGCCGCCCCCAGCCCGCCCATCGTCGCCGTCGAGTGAAAACCGGATTGGTAGTGACGCGGATTGATCGCATCCGCGATGCGGCACTCGACCTCGACTCCGAGTAGATAGGCAAGCAGCAATTCTTCGCCCGAGATCCTCTCCTTCTCTCCAATCGCCAACACCGCGGCCAGCACTGGCGTCGTCGGGTGGGTCAACAACCCGTAGACCGCCTCCTTTGAGGTCGAAAGCTGCGTATCATCATAGTCCATCGCGTGAGCCGCAACACCGTTCGCCAAGGCCGCCTTGGGCGCGGGCGCCCTTATACCCGTTCCCAGCACAGCACACTCGCCCCTCGCTCCCATTTGGCGAATGTGCATCTGCACGATACGTGAACATTCGTCGGTGGAACCCGCCAGAGCCACGCCAAAGCCATCCAGAATAAAGCCCTTTGCCGACCGCAAAACTTCCTCTGGAATATCTCGACGCCGCGTCTTAGCGACAAAACTCGCTACTTCCTGGGTAAGTCCCATTTTTTTAGCGCGCTTTCCGCATCGTTACCGGTTAAGAAACTCCCGGGACAACTGTTTTTTTCACACCGCCGTTATAGGTCATCATTCAGCCGTGTTCAACGGTAAGGTCGGCATGCTGACACGATATGCGGCGGCATTTGCTCTGTGATCCCTCGTCCCCAGGTTGTCATTCCTTCGCGCGTTTGCTAGCTTACCACCGGCTGCTTCGTCTATGCTCGCCAAGGTCAACAGCGCAGCTCTTTACGGCATCGACGCACTGCGCGTCGAAGTTGAGATCGACCTCGCATCGGGTCTGCCCCAGCTCGCCACCGTGGG
>Ga0126384_10001449_pt1 | contig 14097 bp, 10 predicted proteins | sample PanSoiMetPlot_36_FD_92543 | JGI IMG/M metagenome (GOLD analysis project Ga0126384, IMG submission 92543) | Tropical forest soil microbial communities from Panama - MetaG Plot_36 | ecosystem: Environmental > Terrestrial > Soil > Tropical forest > Bulk soil | place: Panama | collected 2016-02-17 | reverse complement strand
TGTCGACTGTATACAACCATTGCCGCATCAAAACACCATCGGTTGCGGCCTGGCAAGACACCGTTCGATCGCCGGCGCTGCGGCGGCGCTGCGGCGCTTTATCGACGTGCGGCAGCCGCTACGGCGCGGGCGCGTTACCGTGGGTACTCAAGCTGCATGGCAACAAAGTCGGCCGTTGCCCGCCCGTAGCGCGCCGCAATGGCGGCGAGCGCGTCGTCTAAGGCGGTTGCCGGCGGCGCACTGGACGCGCCACCCCGCGCGGTCAAGCCCGAGACGCGACGCGGCAAAGCGGCAAATGTGCACGAGCGACGGCGGCCGCCGACCGCGGTAGCTTCTCTAATACTCGAACTCCGGCCCTTCGATGTAGCCGAACCGCTCAAGCGCATCGGGGCGCAGGGTGAAGCCGAGCCCGGGTCGCTGCGGGGCATGCACGCTGCCGTCGGGGCGAATGTCGAAGGGTTCATTGAAGAGCTCCCACATCATCGGCATGTAGCCCTGCGTGACCTCGAGGATGTGGCAGTTGGCGGCCGCCATCGCCACGTGGATGCTCGCCGCAAACAGCACGCCGCTGCCCCAGGCATGTGGCGCAAGCCGGACACCGTGGGCAGAAGTCAGCGCGGCGATGCGCCTAATCTCGGTCATCCCACCGGCGCGCGCGACATCGGGTTGGGCGATGTCGAGCGCTCGGCGCTCGAGGAGGTCCTGGAAATCGAAGCGCGTGAACTCGCGTTCGCCCGAGGCAATGGGAATGGTGGTGGCGCGGCGGACCTCGGCCTGGCCGGCGTGATCATCAGGTGACACCGGCTCCTCAAACCAGGCGATGTCGTAGGGCTCGAGCTCCCGAGCAAGCTTGATGGCGGTCGCGACTTCGAGCGAGCCGTGGGCATCGACCATCAACTCGACCTCGGGAGGAAGGCCGCGGCGCGCCGCCTTTACTCGGCGCAGGCATTTGGCGATCGAAAAGCCATCGCGGCCGACGACGCGCATTTTTGCGGCGGTGAAGCCCTTGGCCGCGTAGCCGGCGAGTTCTGCCTCGGCTTCATCGCCTGGCGCCCAGCCACCGCTGGCATAGCCTCGGATCGAGCTGCGCACCGCACCAAGCGCCTGGTAGAGCGGAATCCCGAGCGCCTGGGCCTTGACGTCCCATACCGCGATGTCAACGCCGGCGATGGCTTCCATGATGACGCCGCGGCGGCGGCTCTCGTCGGCTTGCGCGACCCCGCGCTCGAGGGCCGGCGCAGCGCGCGAGCCGTTGTACATCTTCTCGAAGATGCGTTCCGAGAACATCGGGTCTTCACCGACGACCTCCGCAGCAAGCTCGTGCGCGACGATGCTTGCCACCACCGGCGGCGATCCGAGCGCCGCGCCAATGCCGATCAGGCCGGCATCCGTGTCGATGCGAATGAGCGTGGCGTCGCTCTTGACCTTGGTCCCGAGGTCGGTGCGGTGACGCTTGTCGTTTGGCACCGGCGCCGACATCGGGATTGCGGTTAGGCGGGTAATTTTCATGGGGGCAAGCCTCCTCAGGGGTGGGTGCGGGCCGGGAAAAGACGCGATGCGCCTGGCGCCGATGCAAGCACGACGTGCGCCCGGCCGGCAACGGCGGGCCGCGTTGACGACGGGATCGGCCCCGTCGTTGCCGATCGCGGCCGTCGCCCACGCGGCGACGCTCACAGCAGGCTTGAGCAAGCCACGCGCGCCGACCCCCCGCGTCAGCCCCGCTTGGCTTGACGGCATACCGACTGGTTGGTATGAAAGCCGGTGGAGGCGGCAATGACCCTGAGATTCTCGGCCAGGGAGAAGGTGCTCGATGCGGCCCTTGCCGTTATTCGATGCAACGGCTACGCCGCCACCACGGTCGATGAGCTTTGTGCGCGGGCCGGCGTCACCAAAGGCGCGTTCTTCCATCATTTCAGCAGCAAAGAGGATCTGGCGATCGCCGCCGCCCAGCGCTGGTCGGAAAAAGCCCGCACGCTGTTTGCCGCGGCCGGCTATCACGCCCATGGCGATCCGCTCGAGCGCGTGCTGGGCTACATTGACTTCCGCAAATCGCTGCTGCGCGGCGGCTTACCCGAGTTCACCTGCCTGGTCGGCACCATGGTGCAGGAGACCTACGACAGCCATCCCGCCATTCGCGATGCCTGCGCGCGCTCGATCCTAGGTCACGCGGCGACGCTCGAAGCCGACATCGAGGCGGCGATCGAGAGCTACGATCTGAAGCCGGCATTTAACGCCAAGAGCCTTGCCCTCTACACCCAGGCGGCACTGCAGGGTGCCTTCATTCTGGCCAAGGCGACGGGCAGCGCCCGGGCCGCGTCCGACGCGGTCGATCACCTGCGCCGCTACATCGAATTGCTGTTCCGCAAGCCCAAGCGAGGAAGGCCTTAGCATGGCTTCGGCAACCTTGAGCAAGGCCAATGCCACGGTGAAGCGGCCACCAAGGGCCGACAACGCGTACCGGCACGGGTGGCCTAGCGCACCGGCCGCATTAGGGTCTTTCGACGTCGAATGTTAGCGGAGGCTACGGCATGCGAGTTGGCTACGCTTGGGTGATTGTCGCGGTCGGCGCGCTCATGAGTTGTGTTGCCGTCGGCACCATGTTCTCGCTCGCCGTCTTTCTCGAGCCGATGGCAACCGCGACCGGATGGTCACGCGCCGGCATATCGAGCGCCATGACGCTTAACTTTCTGATCCTGGGCCTCGGCGCCTTTGGCTGGGGTGCCGCCAGCGACCGCTATGGCCCGCGCATGGTGGTTCTATGCGGTGCCGTATTGCTTGGGTTGGCACTGGTGCTCGCCAGTCGCGCCACCTCTCTGGGCGGCTTCCAGCTCACCTACGGCATTCTCGTCGGCCTGTCGGCAAGCGCCTTCTTCGCGCCGATGATTGCCACCGTCACCGGCTGGTTCGAACACAACCGCAGCCTGGCCGTATCGCTCGTCTCGGCGGGCATGGGCATGGCGCCGATGACCATATCGCCGTTCGCGCGCTGGCTGATTTCGACTTACGACTGGCGCCTGGCCATGCTGACCATCGGCGTGGTGGCCTGGGTGCTGCTGTTGCCGGCCGCCGCCCTGGTCCGCCGAGCGCCGGCGCTACCCGACGCAACGCGCCCGATGGCCAAAGACGGCAACCAACTGTCGGCGGTGCAGGCGCTGCGCTCGCCGCAGTTCCTGATTCTGGGGGCGACCTTCTTTGCCTGTTGCGCCGCCCACTCCGGGCCGATCTTTCATATGGTGAGCTACGCCATCTCTTGCGGCGTGGCACCGATGGCCGCGGTCAGCATCTATAGCACCGAGGGCCTGGCGGGCCTCTGCGGGCGCCTGCTGCTGGGCGTGCTGGCCGATCGCGTGGGCGCCAAGCCGGTGCTGATCGCCGGGCTCATGCTGCAGGCGGTGGCGATCGGCAGCTACGTGTTTGTCAGCCGTCTCGGCGAGTTCTACGCGCTGGCGCTCGTGTTTGGCACGGCCTATGGCGGCGTGATGCCGCTCTATGCCGTGTTGGCACGCGAATATTTCGGGCAACACATCATGGGGACGGTGTTCGGGGCGGCGACCATGCTGTCGAGCATCGGCATGGCATTCGGTCCGTTGGCCGGCGGTTGGGTGTTCGATACCTTCGATGCCTATAGCTGGTTGTTCATCGGCTCGTTCGCCGTCGCGCTCGGCGCCGTTGCCATCGCGCTCGCCTTCCCGCCGCTGCCGCGTGCGCGGCTTCAACCGGCGTGATGACCGCTGGTGGGTTCTAGATGCGCTGCCACAACGCTGCCGCGGGCCCGCGCCAATGCCTATTTCGAGGGCGCCCCGATCGACACCGGCCGCACCGGCGAACCGGCCGCACCTTGCGCGCGCAGCGGCAGGATCATGGTGCACGACACCCAGACCTTGTCCTTGGCGAGATCGCCGAGCCGTGCGTTCTGGATCTGGTGAATGCCGGAGTGCGCCAGATTGTAGTGGTGAATGACGAACGGCAAGCCATCCGGTGCGCCCTCTGGGGGTGGCGCCTTGCCGGCCAGGAAGCCGTCGGCAACGGGATCGGTGAACGGATTGTCGAGGGCGACCAGAACCACTTGCTTCTTCTCGATATATTTTGCGGCGTCGTACGCGAGTCCGGGGCCCTTGGTGTAGTAGAACTTCTCGGTGTCGGGATCCTTCCAGTTATCGCCCCAACCGGTATAGATGTAGAGCACGTCGCCGGGCCGCAGGCCGCGCTTGCCGAGCCCTTGCGCCTTTAGCATGGCTTCGATATCGGCAGCCTTCACCAGCTGCCCAGCCTGCATGGCCTTGCCCTTGCCGAGATAGGCCTTGGCGTCGAGCAGCACGGCGGTGGTGACGATCGGCGGCACCTTTTCGATCCCAAGCTTCAGCAACGGGGAGTCCGGCGTCGGCTTCACCTCGCTTTGGCTGAAGCCGCCGTAGTATTTGGCGGCGTCGGCGGGAAACGGGCTGTTGCCGTCCCATTTCTGCGGCAGCACCGCAAAATGGCCGATCGCATCCATTTGGGTGCCCTGGGCGCCGGGCTCACCGCTGATCGTCTCCTCGCCGTTGAAGGCGTGCATGGTGCCGGGAATGCCGACCGTGGGCCGGTACTTGTCGATCAGCGGCGTACCGAACGGCGACTGCGGCATGGTGTTGGAGCGCAGATACGACAGCTCGTAGGCCTTGGCCTTGGGATTGGCCAGATGCGGAGCACAGCGCTTCCAGGTGGTGCTCCCCAAGGTGTTGGCCATTCCCAGTTCGTCACCGGCGGGCCACCGCGGCGCCGATTGCGCTGTCGCCAGCTGCGGTGCCAGCAGCAGCACCGTTGCGATAAGCGGCGTGGAGGCGGCGCAGCGTGTCATGTGATCCCTCCCCCGGGACATGGCGGCGACGGCGGTGGTCCTCGCCGTTGGCGGCGAGCATAGCATGAAAGTTCGATCGCGGCGGCGCGCTGGCGCCCGGCGGCTGCTGGCAGGTCAGGGCCGTGGCGCAACGGGCACGCGTCGTCACCTTGATGGCGAGTGATGTGCCGGCCGCGGTTGCGGCAAAGCGGTAAAAGAAGATGGTGCCGCCGCCGCGCCGTCACAGCAACTCGGCTGCCGCCAGCGCGTCGCGGCTGCCGGCGAGGTCGGCGATCAGTTGGGCATGTGGTTGCAGAATGGCGCACGCCTCGGCGCGACGGCCCCGGTTCACGAGCATCCGGGCCCAGCCGGTTGCGGCCCGAAGCGCCGGCAATGGCGCCTGTTGACTGGTGGCGATCGCGACGGCGCGGCGAAACAGCGCTTCGATGAGCTTGACGTCCTCATGCTTGCCCCGGTCAAGCAACTCTGCCTCGGTCAACAAGATTTCGGACAACAGAAAATGCGTGCCGTTGTGCCGTGCGCTTTCGGTTGCAGTGCGCAGTACGGCGCGTGCCCGCTCGGGTTGTCCGGCGGCGGCCAGCGTCTCGCCGAACAGGCCAAGGAAATACGGCAGCCCCATCTCGGCACCGGTTGCGCGAATGGCTTCGACGCCCTGTTGCATCTGGTCGATGCCGGCGGCGACATCGCCAAGCTGCGCCCGCGCCCATCCGGCCTGGAACGCACCTTGCGACCGCAACAGCGGCAGCAGATATTCGTCGCACAGCGCGATCTGCTTGTTGGCCCAGTCGAGGGCCGCTTCCGGCTGGCGGTTGAAAATCGCCAGGCAGGCCAACCCCCAATAGGCCAGCGCCGTCGTCAGTGGATGCGCCAGGCGTTCGGCCAGCGCCAGTGCGCCGTGGCAGCGCTCATGCGCGCGCGCAAGCGCGCCGCGCTGCCAGGCCGCAAGCCCGCCAATTGACTGGCTGCAGACGCCGGGATCGTGCCCGGAATATTGATAGGTCAGCGCGTGATGCCGTTCGGGGTGGTAGATGCCGATCGCTGCCTCGGCGTGCTGCTCGGCGGCGCGACACTCACCCATGAATAAATTGTTGGTCCAGAACATGTGGTGAGTTTCAATCAGCACGCCCGAATCCGCCGTATGCTTCGTCATCTCGGCGCACTTGAGACTGATGCTCTGCGCCGCGCGCGGCTGGCCGCTGATCATGTAGTATTGGGCCCGACCGCGCAGCGCGATAAAGCGCTCCCCGTCGTCGGCCAGATCCCCGCACAAGGCCTCCGCCCGCTCATAGGCCGCCAGCACCTCCGCCGCCCCCCAGCCCTTGGCCGCCATCCAGGCGAGGCCGGTGAGCTTTTGGTATTCGAGTTCCAGCCGATCGCGCTCGGCCGACTTGGCACGCTTGCCCAGGATCTCAAGCCCCCGCGTCAGGAAAGCCAGCGCCAGGTTGTGCGAGGACCGCTGCAGCGCCCGCTTGCCCGAGCGCAGCAGATACTGTTCGGCCCGGTCCCAGCGTTCGGCAACCACGGCATGTTCGCTCAGCTTTTCAACCTGGTCCTCGATCAGATGTGGAAAAGCCGTCTCCAGGCTGTCGATCAGCCGCCCATGCAGCGCCTTGCGGTCGCTCTGCACCAGGCTGTCGTAGGCCACTTTCTGCACCAGCGCGTGCTTGAAGGTGAACACCGGCGTCGGCAACAGGTGCGATTGATAGAGAAAGCCCGCACCCTGCAGGCTCTCGACCCCTTCGGCGGCGGCCTTCTCGTCGAGGCCGGAAACCGAGGCGAGCACGCCCAACGGCAGCTCGCGCCCGATCACGGCTGCGTTCTGCAGCAGCCGGCGGCCGCGCGCTGCCAGTCGGTCGATGCGCGCGGCGATCACCGACTGCACCGTGGCCGGCACACGCAGGCTGCTGATCGCGCTCACCGCGACGTAGGCACCGGGCCTGCCGACCAAGGCTCCGCTTTGCGCCAGCGCCTGGATCGTTTCTTCGATGAACAGCGGCACGCCGTCGGTCCGCTCGGCGATGAAGCTCAGGCACGCGCCAACGCTCACGTCGTCGCCGAGCAGGGCGGCGAGCAACGCCTCCGCATCGCTGCCGGGCAGCGGGTCGAGCCGTAGCTGACCATAGTTGCTTCGTGAGCTCCAGGTATGGCTGTAATCCGGCCTGAACGTCAGCAGCAGCAGGATCGGCTGCGAAGCGATGCTGTCGATCAGCCGGTCCAACAGCACGCCGCTTTCGGCGTCGATCCAATTGAGATCCTCGACCACCACGATCAGCGGCTGGGTGTTGGCCATCAACGACAATAAGATCGATATCGCCTGGCGCACGCGCCTGACGTGCTCAGATGGCGGCAACGAAGTCCACTCGCGATCATCCGGTGCAAGGTCAAGGGCAAACAGCAGCGCCGAGGTCAAGCCGGGGTCGGCGCCCAGCGTGCTCAGGCAGCGGTCAATCTTGCCGGCGGCCACCACCCGATCGTCGCCCTCTTCGCTCGCCACGATGGCGCGCAGCAGCTTTTTGGCAACGTGCAAGCTGGCGACCGCGTCGGATTCAAGCACACCGACTTCGAGCGTTCGCGCCTCGGCGCCGGCGGCGGCCAGGAATTCGAACACCAGTCGCGATTTGCCGATGCCCGCGTCACCGATCACTCCGACGCATTGCCCGGCGCCGGCCCGCACGCGCCGCCACACGTCGTTGAGGCTGGCGAGCTCCCGCGCGCGCCCCGTCAGCGGCGCCAGGCCTCGGGCGCGGCGCAGCTGCCAGCGCGAGCTGACCGGGTTTTGCGCGACGATCTCATGGCACTCGGCGACGGGGAGGGCGCCGGCAAAGTCGGCGGCGCTGATGCCGGCGGTGGTGACATAGCCAGCCAGCGTAGCGTTCATGCGCGCCGTCGAGACGATGGCATGGCGGCGCAAGGCCTGTGCCAGCCGGCGCGCGGTGCGCACCACCGTGCCGTGGGTCTCGACTTGCTCGCCGTCGCCCACCGCGCGCACCACCGCTTCGCCGCTGTCGAGCCCGATCGCAACCTCGACCTGCGCACCCCTGGCGTCTCCAACGGTCGCCTTGATGGCGAGGGCGGCGCCGCAGGCCTGGAAGGCGTGATCCTCGCTCGCCAGCCGCGCGCCGAAGATGCCGACCATACTGGCATCGGTGGCGCTAAGAACGATGCCGCCGCGGCGTTCCACTTCCCGGCGCGCCGCCTCGAGCAGCGGGCCGATCACGGCCATGCCGGCCTCCGGGTCCTCGTCCGCATGCTCCTGCAACGGCGCCATGATCTCGGCTGCCAGTACGCTCACCTGCCGGCGCAGCTCCTCGGCGGATATTCGCGCTGGCTCCGGTGCCGGCGTCGCGGCGCGGGCCGCCGGACGCGCCGGGGCTAGCTGCGGCTGCCCGCCGGCCGCCAGCTGGCGCGCCCGTGCCGCCAGCGCATCGATTTCCGCGGCTAGGCTTCGATCCGGGGCCAGCGCGTTGAGGACGTAGGCATAGGCAAGCGCCCGTTGCGGCTCATCTTTGAGCCCGTCGACCAGCAACCGAAGCAGCCGCAGCCGCAGCACCTCGACCGCGTCGGCGTGCGCCACTCGCCAGGCCTCGAATTCCGGGCACGCCGGCAGATAGAGGTCTTCCAGAAAACCGCCCTTGAATGCGCTGGCCAGCGCCTCCAGCCGGGGGATGTCCCAGCGCGCGAGCTCTTCAGCGGTGACGCCGTCGACTTGATGCGCGTCGCACTCGAATCGCGCCGGATCCAGCGCCACCAGGTTCCGATCGGCGCGGACGCAAACCTCCGCGCCAATATCGACAACCTGGCGGATCCTCGACAGGCTCCAACGCAGCGCACCGCGAGGGTCGTCCGGCACCTCCCAGAACATCTCGCACAACCGCTCGCGTCGTTGCGGGCGAGCGACCACGGCGAGATAGGCAAGCAGTGCCCGGGTCTTGCGTGACGGAGGAAGCGCCAGCGGCTCACCGTCGTGCACGACCTTGAACTCGCCAAGAACGCACACTTTGAGCCGGCTCGCCACGGGACCCCGCCTTCCTCAATCCACGCTCCACCGCTGCGTCGGTTCTACAACTTGCGGTTGAGGACGCGCTACCTTTAGCCGTCGGGACAGCGCGCGCCAGCCATCTTCGCCGATCGCCAGCGATCAATCTAGCGGCGGACTTGAGCGTTGGTTGCCGGCGCGAGCCGGCAAAAAGCGACAGCGCGCATGACGATTCAACGCCGGCTCACACGCTGGCACCCACGCCCCTCGACGATAGTGCGGGGGTCAGCTGGCGTCGGCCGGTGGCGCATGCCCCCGCGGACACAGCCAAAACCATACCCCGTGAAGGAGACGATCATGAGCACGATATCAACAGGCGCCGCTTGGCGCGAGCAGGTCGTTGGCGCGATGCTGGCCGCGGCCGCCACCGCCGTCAAGGGCTGGTACTGCGCTTACATCACGTGGCGGCTGCAGCGGGGCGCGATCGCCCATCTGGGCGCACTCAGCGACCGCGAGCTCGGCGACATCGGCCTCTCGCGCGGCCAAATTGCCAATGCCGTCAAGACCGGTCTTGCCGTGGATGGGCGGGCCGCGGCCGGCTTGTTCTAAAAACCAAGAGCGCAAGGCCTATCGTCATGACCGCCATGACCCTCTGCGCCCCCGCGCAGACGCGCCGCCGGCGCGTGATTGCCCTACATTGCTCGGGTGCCGGCCCGGCCCAATGGCGCGAGCTCGCCGGTGCGCTTGCCGGCCGCCACCAACTGCTGGCGCCCGCGCACTATGGCTGCGACGGCACCGATCCTTGGTCCGGGGCGCACGCCTTTCGCCTGGCCGATGAAGCGCTTCGCACGCTCGAGCTGATCGACGCCGGCGACGGCCAAGCGCATCTTGTCGGCCACTCCTACGGCGGCGCAGTTGCGCTGATGGTGGCACTGTCGCGACCCGGACGTATCGCCAGCATGGTGCTCTACGAGCCCTCCGCCTTCTTTTTGTTGCGGAGCCTGGGTGCGTCGGGCCGGCGCGCCCACGCCGAGATCGCCGGCATCGTTCGGCGCGTGTGCGCCGGCGTGATCACCGGCGACTATGCGGCTGCGGCCGGCACCTTCGTCGACTATTGGAACGGCCCCGGTAGCTGGCAGGCGATGCGGCCGGCGCTGCGTCAATCGCTGGTGCGGTGGCTACCGAAGGCACCGCTCGACTTCCACGCTCTGTTGGCGGAAACAACCTCGCCGACCAGCCTGGCGGAACTGTCGTTGCCGGTGCTCGTGCTGCGTGGCGAACACGCGCCGATGCCAAGCCGTTTGCTGGCGCAGCATCTTTCCGAGCTGCTGCCGGCCGCGCGCCTCACGGTGGTTGCCGGTGCCGGTCACATGGGGCCGGTGACCCACGCCGCACAGGTGTCGGCGCTGATGGCTCAGCACATCGCCACGGCGGAAGCCGAGGCCCTAACCACCACCCAGTGCTGCGGCATCACCCACCCCGATGTCGGCCGCGCCCGCCCGGTGCCGCGCCACGGCGAGGCGGCGCGGTGATCTACACTATTCCCCACTATCCGGTTGAGCTGATCGACGTGCTGGCGCTGGCCGACGGCAGCCGCGTCACCATCCGCCCGACCTTGCCGCAAGACCTCGATCTGCAGCGCGCCTTCTTCCGTTCGCTGTCGCGCCAGGCCCGCTACCGGCGCTTTATGACCTCGCTCGAGGAGCTGCCGGCGACGGTGGCCGATGGCTTTGCCTCGATCGACTATCACAGCCACCTGGCCTTGCTCGCCGAGGTGTTCGAGGCGGGTAGTGAACGGATGATCGGCGAGGCACGTTACGTGGTGGCAAGCGGCGACCCGGTCGCCTGTGAGTTTGCGATTGCGGTCGCCGATGCTTGGCAGGGCGCCGGCATCGCCCGCGCCCTGCTCGATCGCCTCGAGCGCCAGGCGGCGGCGCGCGGCATCCGCCGCATGATGGCCGACACCCTGGTCAGCAACCGGCCAATGTTGGCGTTTGCGGCGCGTGCGGGTTACGCCGTCGCCGAGCGCGCCGAGGATCGTGAACTCGCCCGCCTGGAAAAGACCCTGCCGCTCGCCAACAAAGCCGATCGGCAAGCGGCGGCCGGCGGTGGTCGCGCGATTGAAACCTGAAAAACCAAAAGCCAAACAAAAGGAGCGATGAGATGATCGTTAACAGCAAACATGCCGAGACCGTGGTGTTGCATGCCGGCCCGCGCAGCGATTTTGCGACCGGGGCGGTGGCGGTGCCCCTCTATCAGACGACGTCGTACGAGTTCCGGAGCACTGAGCATGCCGCAAACCTGTTTGCGCTCAAGGACTTCGGCAACATCTACTCGCGCATCATGAACCCTACCTGCGATGCGCTGGAACAGAAGGTGGCGGCGCTCGAGGGCGGCGTGGCGGCGTTGGCGGTGAGCTCAGGTCAGGCCGCGTCGGCCATGGCCATCCAAAATTTGTGCCGACCGGGCGACAATGTGGTGAGCTCGACGGATCTTTACGGTGGCACCTGGAACCTGTTCGCCAACACCTTGCCGGCAATGGGCATCAATGTGCGCTTCGTCGACCCGGCCGACCCGGAGGCGTTCCGCCGGGCCACCGACGCGCGCACGCGGGCCTATTATGCCGAGACGCTGCCCAATCCAAAGCTCACCGTGTTCCCGATGGCCGAGGTCGCGGCCATCGGCCGTAGCTTCGGCGTGCCGCTGATCATGGACAACACGGCGGCGGTGCTGATCGCCAAACCCCTCGAGCACGGCGCCGCCGTGGTCGTGCACTCGACCACCAAGTACATCGGCGGCCATGGTACCTCGATCGGCGGCATCATCGTCGACGGCGGCAATTTTGATTGGGCGGCGCACGCCGACCGCAGCCCGACACTCAACGAGCCCGATCCCAGCTATCACGGCGCGGTGTGGACCGAGGCGGTGAAACCCCTTGGACCCATCGCCTACATCATCCGGGCGCGCGTCGTGTTGCTGCGCGACACCGGCAGCTGCATGAGCCCGTTCAACGCCTTCCAGTTCATCCAGGGCCTGGAGACCTTGCCGCTGAGGATGCGCGAGCAGTGTCGCAACGCCGCCGCCGTCGCCCAGCATTTGCAGCGCCATCCCGCCGTCGCCAGCGTCATCTACCCCGGTCTGCACGCCGATCCCGAGCAGCGGCGCCGCGCCAACACCTACCTGCGCGGCGGTCACGGCGGGCTTGTCGGTTTCGAGCTCAGGGCAGGGCGCGAGGCCGGCGCGCGCTTCATCGATGCGCTCGAGCTCTTCTACCACGTCGCCAACATCGGCGACGTGCGTTCACTGGCGATCCATCCGGCCTCTACCACGCATTCGCAGCTGAAGGCGTCCGAACAGTTGGCGAGCGGCGTCACCCCCGGCTATGTGCGACTGTCGATCGGCATCGAGCATATCGACGACATCATCGCCGATCTCGATCGCGCGCTGAGCGTGGCGAGCGAACCAAAGGTCGCGGTCAAGGCCGCCTAGCCGGCTTTGCCTGGCGCAGGGGGGCGGGTCGGCCTAGCGCCGCCCCGACCACCCGCATCGTGCTTCACCATCAGCCAACGAGATCCCGCATGCATGCGCGCTTGACGGAACCGGTCGCCGACCAGGCAGCGCCGCTCATCTCCGCAGCCGCTGGCGATCCAACCCGTGCCAGCCTGGTGGTCGTCGGCGCGACGGTGGCCATGGCACTGGGTTTCGGCGCCCTCGCGCTGCCAGCGGTGTTCATGCGGCCGCTCGAGGCCGAGTTCGCTTGGTCGCGCGGCGAACTGAGTGCGGCCTACGCCGCGGCCACGGCCGGCATGGCGATCGGCGGATGGTTGTGGGGCCGGGCTTCGGATCGGATCCCTATGCGCATTCTGCTTGTGACCGGCGCAGTTGGCATGACGCTCGGACTGTTGGCGATGGCTGCCGTCGAGACGCTGTGGCAGCTCTATGTCGCCAATCTGGTGTTTGCCGGTTTCGGCTTTGCCGTGCTCTACGCGCCGCTCCTCGCCGCGGTTGGCGAACGCTTTGATCGCCGCCGCGGGCTCGCGATCGGCATTGTCACCGCTGGTGGCGCCCTGGGGCAGGGCCTGATGCCATTTGTCGGCAACCTCCTGATCGATGATCTCGGCTGGCGTGCCGCCTTTTTGATGCTCGCGGCGGTGACGCTGATCGCCCTGGCGCTGACCTTGCCCCAGGTCAGTCGCCCCAAGCAGGCGCTTAGCGCGACCGGCGCTGCGCCCACTGCCGTCAACGGCGCTGATCGTGTCGGCTGGCGCCTGGTGGCGCTTTCCGCCGCGGCCTTCCTGTGCTGCGTCTGCATGGGTGTACCGCTGGTCCACCTTGCGAGCTTTGTGGGCACGATCTGCGGCTCGGCCGCAATCGGTGCGACCAGTCTCCTGATCGCCATGCTGGCGGGCACGGTCGGTCGTATTTGCTTCGGCCTCATTGCCGACCGCATCGGCAATCTGCCGAGCTATGCGCTGGCATCCGCGATCCAGACCGTGTGCGTCGTCGCCTACCCGTGGGTGGGCGGCAACGCCTCGGCACTGGCGCTCTCCGCTGTGTTCGGGTTCGGGTTTGCAGGTAATATGACCTGCCTCGTCCTTTGCGTCCGCGACGCGGTTCCTGCCACCCGCTTCGGCGCGGCGATTGGTGTGGTCATGCTCGTCGCCTGGGCCGGCATGGGAGCCGGCGCCTACGCCGGCGGGCTGCTGTTTGATCTGTCGCTCAGCTATGTCTCGTCGTTTCTGCTGGCGGGCCTGGCCGGCGTTCTCAACCTCGGCATCATCGGCACCATGATCGTTAGGCTGCAGCGTCGCCCCCAGCGGCCGCGGCGTGAGCTCGCGGCGCTGCGGCGGCCCGCCGCAAGCTCGGCCCGCCCCTCGACCGCGGCGCGCGCCGCTGGTGCCGCGCCCGTGAGCTCTCCGGCGGTCTTGCAGCAACGCGCTCAAGGCCTACGACCATTGCCCTCGACGAGCGCGCGGCGAGACGGCACGCGCCATGGCCGATGAGCATGGGGCGCGCGCGCCTGGCTTCGGGGCCGGCCGATGGCATCGACCGGCCACGGTTCCCGTCCACCGGCGTTTGCCGCCTGCCGGGCTGGAGGTACCTTGCTCCCGGGCGCAGGCGATGCCTGGCTCAGCGGGTGGTTTCGCCCGCCATGGCGACCAGCTTGGCGATCGTGTTGAGATTGCGGGCGGTGCCGCCGCGCGCGGCCGGAATTTTCAGCTTGGAGGCGCCAATGCCATCGACATAGTGCACGAAAATCTCGCGCGTCCCGAGGCGCATCTCC
>Ga0126384_10001448_pt1 | contig 14098 bp, 22 predicted proteins | sample PanSoiMetPlot_36_FD_92543 | JGI IMG/M metagenome (GOLD analysis project Ga0126384, IMG submission 92543) | Tropical forest soil microbial communities from Panama - MetaG Plot_36 | ecosystem: Environmental > Terrestrial > Soil > Tropical forest > Bulk soil | place: Panama | collected 2016-02-17 | reverse complement strand
GGATGAAGGGAAACTTTCAAGTCCGGTTCTGAGAGGGCCGGGTAGCCGCGAGGCTGCCTGGCTACTCGGTAATCAGGCAACTGACGGCGGAAGACTTTCACCTCCTACACTTGCAGCCTTGTCAGCCGCTACCCGGGATTTGCACCCGCGGGATGACAATAAGAGGTTTCGCGGATTCCCTACCACTTCCTCCTCTTCGAAGCTTTCCGAACGCGATGCGCCGTCTATTCGCGTTCTAGAGCAACTCAATGAGCGTAATTGAGATTATCGCTAACTATCCCCTGAGAAGGGTTTCTCGTAGCGCGTTAAAGGCGCTCATGACGAACAACGTTGAACTTTTCATCTTCTGATGGAGGCTGGAAATACGCGTTGATTGCTTCAAAGTCTTCCTCCGTGGTCCAGCGGGTGCCGGCATGTAGCCCCCTGCTTCGATCCCGAAGCTGCGTTTTGCACGCAGCGTCTGAAGCATCCACAAAATGTAATTCGTGCTCAACGTGTGTGCGCTCGATCAGTTCGCGAAACCATGCCCGCTGTGCCTTCGTGGCGGCTGCGAAATCGAGCGCGACGGAGATCCTCTTCGACAAGAGAACGCAAATGTGTGATGTGAGCGCGTTCTTTAACCGCGTATAACGGTTCACGAATGACGGAATGTCGGTGATCTCGCCAGGAAACAATGCAGCCAGAAATTCGTCTTGCACAAGCAAGACAGCGTTCTCCCGATTAGCCAACTTTCTAGCAAGTGCGGACTTGCCTGCTGCCATCTTTCCGCAGAGAAAAATCAACTTCGCTGAGCCGGTCATATGGCCGCACATAATAGCACTGGTGACTCGGGCAGTTGGGCTAAACAGGCGTTGGCACTCAAACCCCTGCCCGGCCATTTAGAGTGTTATAGAGATTGTTCGCCAACTGAGCTCGCACCCGACTAGAGCGGTCATTTCCCACTGCAAGTGGCAAAACTACTAGGGTGAAGCCTGGCCTAAATTCGGTAAACTTTGAAACGTCGCGAACGATGCCGTTTCCCTTGTCAGTACCGTCATTCTCGTCATGAAGTCGTACCTCTATTCGCGGCTCGCGGCCGCAGCCCTTCTTGGGGCGTTCGTCGGTCTGGGTTCCTATGCATTTTTGTACGCCAAAGGGTATTCGTATTTGTTGAACGACCCGGCGGCGTGCGCGAACTGCCACGCCATGCGCGGCCAGTACGACGCGTGGTTGAAGTCCAGCCATCGGACGGCAGCAACCTGCAATGACTGTCACACCCCGCACAACTTTGCTGGTAAATACGCCGTGAAAGCGCTAGACGGTTTCCTGCATTCCTTCTACTTCACGAGCGGTTGGTATCCCGACAACATTCAGATCACGCGGCTGAGTCTGCACGTCACTGAAAATGCGTGTCGGCATTGTCATTCCTCCATCACGCAAGCCATTGATGTCAATGTTCCGCACAGGAACGCACGTGGCATGACCTGCACACGCTGCCACTACACGGTAGGACACTCCGACGAGAGTGCGTGGTTATTGGTAATTCCTACTTCATCATTTCGGAGTCATTTATGAAAGCTAAACCAGAGGATTCGTCTTCCAACCGCAGGTGGTTAGTGGCCACTGTTGTGGTTTCGGGCGTCGCCGTGTTTGCGGTGGCCGCACTGCTCATTAACATTGCGGAGCGGAAGCAAGAGGCTAAGAATCCATTTTACAGGGTCGTTGAGCTGAATGAGACCATTTCCGATCCGGCGGTCTGGGGAAAGAATTTCCCTATGCAATACGACCTATACCTGCGCACGGTCGATATGGAACGAACGAAGTACGGCGGGAGCGAGGCGGAGCCACACTCTCCCACGAAGGCCGACCCGAGGTCAGTGGTTGCGCGTTCCAAACTGGAAGAAGATGCGCGCCTGAAGACGATGTGGGCGGGATACGCCTTCTCGAAGGATTACCGCGAGCGGCGGGGCCACGCGTACATGCTTGAAGACCAAACATTCACTGAGCGCCAACAGTTCAATCCGCCGGGAGCGTGTCTGAACTGCCACGCCTCCATGGTTGCCACCTACAACCAACTGGGCAATGGCGACATGTTCAAGGGTTTCGAAGCCGTTAACCACATGAAGTACACGGAGGCGCGGCAGTACGCAAAGCATCCAGTAGCCTGCATCGACTGCCATGATCCCCAGAGCATGCAATTGCGGGTTACCAGGCCGGCGTTCATTTCAGGAATCCGTGCGTTGAAAGCGTCACAAGGAATTCCGGATTACGATGTAAGCAAAAGGGCCACACGTCAAGAGATGCGCTCCTTTGTGTGCGGGCAATGCCACGTGACGTACTACTTCGCGGGACCGACGAAGCAGTTGACTTTTCCGTGGACCGGAGGATTGCACGTCGAAGACATCATCGCGCACGAAGACCAAAGCAAGGTCACGGAATGGCAACACCCGGACACAGGTGCAGGGATGATTAAGGCGCGGCACCCTGAATTTGAGATGTGGAATCAGGGGGTCCATGCGCGCTCAGGCGTGGCCTGTGCTGATTGCCACATGCCCTATACTCGTATGGGCAGCTTAAAGATCAGCGACCACCAGATTAACAGTCCACTGCTAAAGATCAACCGTTCCTGCCAGACCTGCCATCACTTCTCAGAAGAAGAGCTCAAGGCGCGGGCGGAGGACATTCAGGATCGTTACTTCGCGCTCCGCAATGTGGCGCTTGACGCGTTAATGGACTTGATCCATGACATTCAGGCGAGCAAGAACAAAGCGACGCCCGAGCAACTCGCTGTCGCCCGCGACAGCCATCGACGCGGGCAGTTCATGATCGACTTCATAGGTTCGGAGAACTCGATGGGTTTCCACGCGCCCCAGGAGTCGATGAGGATTCTTGGGAGCGCCATCAACATCTGCCGCACAGGACAGATTGTGCTGCACGGCGGACCAGCGCCCAGCAAGTCCCTGATCGGCAAGAACGCGTCTGCGTCGAAATAGTGACGCACTGGGGCGTGCCCCTGTCAAACGCGTAGGACCCAGACTCCTTTGGGCATCCGGTTCACGCGCTCTTCCTGGAGGTGATGGCGTAGAACGCCGACCACGTCTGCTCTACTTCTTTGCCGCCGCAACGAGGGCACGTTACTTCACCCTCTTCATACTCCCCACAGCCCATGCTCTTTTTGAAGACTTTGTTGCAGTCGTGGCAGAACAATTCGTAGTAGGGCATGGCTAGCTCCCGCGAAGGACCTGATTAGTGAGAGTCTAATCTCCGATGGTGGGCCTTTCAACAGACATGGGACCGTTTGCGCATGTAGCGGGAATGCCCATTGTCAACCTTCAGCCTGAATTATATGGGATGCTTCAACCCGGTCAGCAAGTGCGTGTGAATCTTGCAGGCATGCAGGTGGGCTCGGTCGTTTTTCACGCCGCAGTAACCGACGCCGTCGGCACGAGCATGCGCCAAATTTCCGAAGATCCGTCGAAGTATCTGGTGAAGCTCCTCTTCTCCTTTCGCGGTGTGGACGAGGTGGAAGTGCCAGAGAGTCGGATTGTCGTGAAGTGAGGCGCTCGGTGCCAGATTGTAACCACCGCGCCGAGAAAGCGGTCGCTTCCCTAAGAGGGTTGCAGCGGCATAGAAGGCCATGCTCACGCGGAGGCAAGAACTGCTGCACTCAGGAACAATCTAACAGCTCAAAATTCGTGATGATTGTCTGTATGCGCTGAAAGTGCAGTGATTAGCAGTCTCACACCGAGGAACCTTTGACAGAAAACTTTGAAAATAGCCAATGTATAAGGCTGCCAGTACTGGGCTGTTTTGAATTTTCAAGCCGGGATAGCCTCTTTGGTTTCGAGTAACGCAACCAGTTCTTCTATTGCCCAATGTAGTCTGGCTCGACAGGGTCATAATTGCCGGGCTACGTGATGGCGATAGTCCTTCCTCCATCCACCATGAGCGGTCAGCCTCCTTTACGGCAACCCGAAATGCCTCAGCCTACGAGTCAACCGCGGTGTCCCACTGATTCAGAGTGATCTCTATAGGGGCTTGATTGAAAGTCGGTGCCTCGGTTCGCGCATTGCTAACGAAGATGTCGAGACGGCCAAACTCAGACCGGACCTGCTGACAAATCCGGCGAAACCTCGTCTGCCTAGCAAACATCGGCCTGCACCAGAAATCCGTCCGACCCCAGGCTGCGAATCTTTTCCAGCGTCGCCTGTGCTGCCTCCTGATTGCGATAATAGTGAACCGCCACCCGCACCCCTTTTTCGCCGCAGAAGAGTATCCGATCAGCCCCTATCCAGAAGGCAGATGTGATCGGATGCTTCGCCAGGCGTGTGGATTACCTCCAGATTCCTGCCTGCCGAGACTGAGAGGTTCACGGTCCTTCAACCAACGAGTCACATGAATGACGTGATTTTCGATGCCGGAGTGTTAATGCGGTGACCAGCATCAGCAAAAATTAAACGATCACAGCAATGTACAGTGTCGATTACAACCAAGTGTATCAATCACCCGATCAACTGCTAGCGAAAAGGACGTCCCATCCTGCAATCCGAACATCTAGTAAACGTTCACAACGAAAGCCCCAGAAATAACTGGCACGCGGGATGACAAGGGTCTACACTTAGCAAACCCAAACGCCCCGAAAAACATCACGAAAAAGGTGTATCCCCTTGCGAGATCAACTCTCCCAGAGCAAGGTTCTTAACTCTTGAAGGGAAATTAGTGCCTTCCTGCACTGTGGTGTGCGAGCTGCCCAGCGCTGGGAAAAAGCAGAGAACCTTCCCGTACGTCGACCAATCACCAGCGACAAAGCCCGGTTTATGCGATAACGAGCGAGATCAAAGGCTGGCTCAAAACTCGCAAACTAGAAGAAAAAACTTCGCAGTTCCGACGAGCACATCACGCACATCAGCCTGTCCGGCTTTGCACAAAGACCCCCTCTCGTCGTTCTGTCTCCACGCACGAGAGCGAGCGCAAAGGGTAAGGGGCAAATTTCAACTGCACCAAGCATTAGCCCGGCGCTCTCACAGTTAAAGTGGAATTGGTAATGTGGGCGTCTAATCTCGGACACATTGCGAGAGTCGGGGCTCCAGCGGCGTTCGTACAGCCATCTCCAACACCCAGGGAAGGGCAAGCGGGAACGGGCTGAAGCGCGGCGAACAGAGCCCCCAAAGTAAGGTCTCCAATCGCCGGTAGTGAACACAAGCGTCAACACGCGCCACCCAAGGAGGGAATTGAGGTAACATCGCGCCCTCTTCGCCCATACGCCACCTTGTCACATTCCCACGAGAGGGTCCAATCTTTGTTGCCTACGGCTGTTCGGAGTGCCATTGGCAGTTCCCTCCCAAGGTGGATACTGCGCCCGTCACAACTATCCTGGGGCAAGAGAAAGCCTTTATGCACGCACAAATCGCTCTCGAGCGCCACGATTGCGCTAAGTTCAAAGTTGCCTATCACTACTCGGAAGAGCCTTCATTCGACAAGACTGCCTGAATCTTGTTTTGGCGGTTGTTGGCGCTTGTTCCCGCCTGAATCCAGGTTCTATTCTGTTTTCACTACTATTCTTCGCTTCGGGAAAACTCCATGTTGTTGTCGAATGCCCAGCCGCCACGTTCCTGACAGAACTACTGCGAACCAATACGAGAGGTAACTGAGAATGCGAAGCAAGCTAAGGGTTTTTTCAGTTTTCTTGTTTTCTCTGCCGTCGTTCGAACGTTGCCTGCCACAAGCCCCGTCTCCGCAAGGCGGCGTGGTCCATGTCGAAGTTGTGGGTTTGCATAACAACAAGGGCCACGTCTTCTGCGCTCTCTATTCTTCCGCTGACGGGTTCCCAAAAGATAGTCAAAGAGCAGTTCAGCGTGATACGTCGTCGATTTCGGACAGGACAGCGTTCTGCGAATTCTCCGGGATAGAGCCAGGACGGTATGCGGTATCGGTTTTTCACGATGAGAATTCGAACGGCAAACTGGATACGAACTTGCTCGGAATCCCGCGCGAGGGTGTAGGAGCTTCCAACGATGCCAGAGGCCATCTGGGCCCGCCCAAATTCGATGCAGCTGCCTTCCAATTTGCGGGAGGCCGGCTAAACCTGAAGATCACCATCAACTACTTGTAGGGGTACTTTGTGGGTGAGGAGCTAGTCAAAAGAAGGGATAAGGAGCGACGGTCCGCCAAGACCGCTCCCCCAACTAGAACCATCGTCGTCTCGACGCCGCTGCTGGGACGTCGTTACATCTGCCTAGACCTGTGCGAAGCCGCCGTCCACGAACAACTCGATGCCGGTAACGTAGCTGCTGTCGTCGGAGGCGAGAAATACTACGGCCTTCCCGATCTCATCGGGTGTTCCGAACCGGCCGAGTGGAGTAAGCTTCTCGATCATCTTCTTGCGCTCCTCGCCGGTTTCTGAGGAAGCCAACAGGTCACCGAGGCCCGGCGTGTCAATCGAGCCCGGACTGATCGCGTTCACCCGAATATGACGATCCTTGAGATCGGTTGTCCAGGTCCGGGCGAACGAGCGAATTGCAGCTTTGGTGGCGCTGTAGACACTGTTCGAAGACAGTCCTTTGCTCCCGACGATGGAGGAATTCAAAATGATTGAGGCGCCATTCGGCAACAGCGGAAGTGCTTTCTGGACCGTAAAAACAACTCCCTTCACATTGATGTCGAAGATCGAGTCGTAAGAGTCCTCGGTGATCGTACCCAGACGGGCATACTTCGCAATACCGGCGTTTGCGAATACAACGTCCAGCCTGCCTTTCTCCCGCTTGATTTGGGCAAAAAGGCGATCAAGATCATCAAGCTTCGAGACGTCGCCCTGCACGCCGGTTACATTTCTGTTGATTTCCTTCACCGCAGTTCTCAGCTCTGGTTCGCGCCGGCCGGTGATGAACACGTACGCGCCCTCATCCACAAACCGCTTCGCCGTAGCAAGACCAATCCCGCTAGTGCCTCCGGTTACGAGTCCAATTTTTCCTTCGAGTTTGCCCATGTTTATTTCTCCATCCAGGCAGAGTCTCTCTGCCGCATGCTCTCTATGGTCGCGGCCCTGATGCAATCCTCATGGACGCCCCATCACGTGCAGATGCGCGTAAGGGGAGCCCGCCCACATGATGTACGCGCCGGTATCTCGGTGAATGGTTGGCAGGCCGGCGGTCTTTGGGTCAAACGGCCACATGATCATCCAATGTGGACCGACAGTGATTGGCGGACTGGTTTTGTCGTATGGATCGGAATCGCTGCGCTGAGTAGCACCCGCGAACATGTAAGTGATTCCCGGGACGGTGTTGGTTGGCTTTGGTTTATGAGCTCCAAAATCAGCGGCCCACCGCATCGATGGTCCGTCGGCGCACATCGGAGGGTCACCGATGACGTTCGGATTGCCTGGTATGCAAGTGAAGCCGTTGGATCCTTCACGTAAAACAACTGTGTGTCCCTTGGCGTCCTTATCGATGATTTTCGCTGACTGGGCGATTTCAGCGGGTCCAGCGGACATGGCTCGCTCGATCTTTGTCTCGGTCGTGTCGCTTGTATCATTCCCTATGGCACGATTAGCGGGCCTGGATTCGGCACGACTACCTAATCTCGTCCCGGTGATTGTGACTACAGCGATTGTCGCGACGAGCGCGACTCTCTTTGCTGTTAAAAGACTCATGCTTCCTCCTTGCCTGAATGTGGTGCCGCACCTGCCGGTCTTAGGACGGGTTAGCGCGGTGTCTTCACTCCGCGGCAGTTTGCCCGAAACTCGGTGCTTGTTTCTGTAATCAAAATTATCTTCTTCATGAAATGTTCTCCGTCGTCCGCCGGCTGTAGGCCAGTTTCGTAGATAGGATTGCCCACGAGACCGATCGGTCGCAAATTTTGCAAATTGTTTTCGCATCTTTACGTAGAACTGGAAGGTATCAGTCGCCGAACTTTCGTCAGGCAACCGCTTGATGGGATTCAGACGAGCTACGGCATGGCAAGGTTGATCTGTCCCAGGTGGTAGGACATATGGTTGGTTCGGCTGAGCAGGACGGCCAGTCGGTTGCGGGTCGGCTCTTGGGCGTAATCGTCCTCGGACATCGCGTAATGTCTGAGCAACCATTCGTCGGCAGAGAGGTTTTCAAACTCCGAGAGCAATCCGGAGTTTACCTCGCTCCCGTACTTCTTCAGTTCCTGTATGGCAGGGAGTGGGCCGATTTGTCCGGAGTAGATACAAACATGGCATCGAGTTCGGAGTGAAGACGCGTTCCCAATCCTAGAATCGGAAACATTGCGTCGTTAATGGCCGTAAGATGGCCCAAGAGATAGATAAGGCGGTTCTTTCCAGGAGCCACTTCCTTAGAGAATTGGTCTTCGGAGAGACGCAAAAATATCTTGTCGAGTCTCTCACGACCAATTTCCATGAATTGATGGCCACCTTCACTGATATTTCACGGGATGTCATTTGGAACTGTACTTTCTTCAGTTAGCACCAAGCGGAGTCAAAAACACCCGAAAAACAGTGCCGGGGTAATTGCCTGGTTTGGTTTCCTGTTCTCGGCGTTTTCCGAATTGTTGACGGGCTTCGGTTTTGGGCACTCAATCACCTTTCCCGGCGTCACCCGTTCTGCTATCGGCTTGGCTTTCCCCGCCGGTCTCCGTGAGCTGAATTCGAGTACTTTGGCCATGACGTTAAGCCCTTCAGCAGTCACCTTCCTGATGCTCTCTCGCTTTGAAGCACCATACAGGTGGAGGCTGCCTTTGCAATCAGCCGATTCTGCTCATCCGTTATGTTGCATTCCACGTAGCCGACGGTGCGCCCCCGCCATGCGACCGCTCCTTCCGCTTTGAGTTCGGCTTGCCAGACCGGGCGGAAGAAGTAGATCTTGAGTTCGACGGTAGTAAAGGATTCGTCGGGAGCCAGCGTGCTTGCAAACGCCATGCCCATCGCGGCATCAGCAATATCGCAAAGAATGCCGCCGTGAAGTGTGCCCATAGGATTTGCGTGCTGCGGTCCTGCTGCCAGGAGAACGGTGGCCCGCCCCTGTGCAATGTCCTTTGCCCTGAATCCCACCAGACGCGTGACGGGCACATCGTTGGCCAGCGCCCGCTCTCGAAAATTGCGTTCCACCAAAGTTCCTTGAGTGTTCATGATCTGCCTGCTCCTGTTTTCGGTTTCCGCGCACGCACTTTCGTCTCGAGGTACTCTTCAAGATGGCGGCAGGCAAGATTAAGAGGTTCTTCTTTTCGTTGGAGACGGCTCAACATCAGGCTTCCTTCGAGCGTGGTAATGATCAGAGTGGCCAATTCCGCGGCACCTACATCGGAACGAATCTCAGCCTTCCGCTGCCCTTCTTCGATGATCGATTGCAAATGATTAAGCCACGAAGCGAGAGCTTGCCGGGCCTTACGGCGCAGCTGAGGATTGCCATCGTCGGAATCGATGGCCGTGTTCAGGAGCGGGCACCCTCCAGGGACCAGCCCGTAGCGCTGCTCCTGAAAATTCCGCAGGAATTGGAGCAGACGGTCCACCGCATTCGGGATCTTGTCTGTTCCCTCGAAACGAGTATCCATTACCAGTTTCCAGGCGTGTTCGAAGGCTTCTTCGGCGAGCTCTTGTTTGCTATCAAAATGACGGTAGATTCCACCTTTTTCGAGGCCTGTCGCCTGCATGAGATCGGAGAGGGTAGTGCCGTCATATCCTCTTTGATTAAAGAGCGGCGCTGCCTTGCGAATGATTTCTTGTCGTGTCTCCTCGCCTTTTCTCACGCTTATGCCCACTGACCGCCGTACATAAACCTTTTGATGAGACCGGACGGTCTCAGGTCGCATCTTTAAAATGGACCTGAGGCCATGTGCTGACTGATGATGTGTATGCATCGAATAAGCCCGGCACAGTCCTGTGTGCTGTACAACAGTAAAGAAGCTCTCCCGCATTCTCGTCCGGGTCTATGATGCTGCTCTGGCAAATTCTGGGATCAACATCACACAACTGGCGGTTCTGAGATGCATTACCAGGAGACCCGGCGAACCCCTGATTCGGGTAGCAGAAGAACTCGAACTGGACCGGACATCCCTGTATCGCTCCATCACCCCCATGATTCGGGATGGGTGGATTACGGTAAGTGACGGCCCGAACAGCCGGACCCGGACAGCGAGGGTAACGAGAAAGGGTAATGATCTTCTTGCCAGGGCAGGAGAGAACTGGGACGATGTTCAGGGTGCTCTCGTTCGGAAGACTGGCAAGAAGGAGTACCAGGTACTGATCGACCAGCTTTATGAGCTGGCCGATTGTGCGGAGGCCCTTGAAGTCTAGCTTCATTTGTTGACCTCAAGAACGTCTTTCCAACCCCTGGGTACGCTCGATGAGAGTCCGTTGAGCCAGAGCCGTGTCCTTCAGCGGGAAGGTAACGGCGACAGGAACAGTAATGGCTCCCATTTTCACTCAGCGCTCGCGAAGAGCCTCTTGGCGGCAGTTCTGTGAGCTCCGAGCCTCTTCCTAAGAAAGCCTAATGTACGTGTAGCTTAGCTGGCATTCTCTTCTCCGGTTAGATTCCCGCCATGTTCGAGACTCTGCCCTCCCTCTTCTCATCTACGACGAAATCCTCCGGACGGGTGAAGCGCCAGCGGTCTCGACGCTTTCCCGTCTGGTCAGTGCCAATCTGGACGATGTTCGCGCTTCCCTACGTCGTATGCATGACGCACACATGCTGGTGCTACCACCCACAGTGCGAAATCCTGATGGCTAACCCCTTTTCGGCTGTACCTACGCCGTTCGTCACCGAAATCGGTGGTCGAAGGTGGTTTGGAAATTGTATTTGGGACAGTCTCGGCATCGTCGCCACGCTACACGCCGATGCCCGTGTACTTACCTCGTGCGGGACTTCGGGCGAAACGATGGAGTTGTCCGTGCGCGGAGGAGCACTGACGGGTGAAGGTACCGTCCACTTCGCGCTGCCCGCACGCCGATGGTGGGACGATATTGTCTTGAATTGAAAGACGATGCTCCTCTTCCGGTCGGAAGAGATGGTCGAGAAGCTGAAACGGCGCGAGAAAAGCAAGCTTCGGAAACTGCGGCGTTTTTCGGAATCTGGCGTAGTCTGCCGCTGGCGTATAATCCCAATCAATGCCGAAACTGACTCCGGATCAGGAAAAGCAGGTCTGCGAGGTCCTCATCAAACTTGGTTGTCTGGAAACGGAACACGCGCTGCACAGCGAGGGTGTCCGCGCTATTCGAGACGTGCTTCAGTGCTCGACTGAAGACGCGAAAAATATCCTAGGAGATCTGAGAGCCCGCAAGCTTCTTGATTTGGAGATCACTCCAGGCGGGCAGTTGGACGCTCGAAAGCAAATGCCCGTAGCGCAGTGGAGATGGATTCGACCAGCGACAGGCTAATTTAATAGTGCAGTACCCCTAACCGTCTTCGAATTCAGCGTGGAAAAAATCGGAGGCGCACCGCAAGGAGCGGAGCGATGCGCCCCCGGCGCCATCCCTTATGCAGGGAGGCGCAGCAGTGCCGGACCGATCACCGCAGAAGCATCGGTAGTGGCACTTGGCGCTGAAAGGTAAATCCGAGAGAGTATCGAAGACGGGCTCGGAGATTTCAAAGACCGGCAAAGAGCCCAAAGCTGCCTGAGCACGACAACACGGCGGCACGCGCCGCCGTGTTGCGCACTCCTCGTCTACTTATTGGCGGATTTGCAGGTTTTCGATATGTGCTTCACATCCTGCAGTTGAATGGCAGCCTGCTGGGACGCGGAGCTCGTGTTGCCGGTTTCCCGAGAGGCTGAACCCGCAGCTGAGCTCGCTGTTGAGCTCGCACCGGTGATCTGGACCTCGTGGCCGACATGCTCAGCCAGCTTGGAGGTATCCCCTTGGACCTGATAGGTCATGCCCATGTTGTCTGTGAGCGTGAAATTCCCGTTCGAGCCTTGCAGGCACCCTTGGACCGTAGTCGCTTGTCCGGATGTTGTGCTGCCACTCTGGCTCGACCCCGTCTGCGGATACTGCTGCGCCTGGAGCCACGCGGCGGAGAGCAAGAGAGTGAAGGCCAGCGTCCATGCCTGTGTCATACAGCCTCCTTCTACACACTAATTTCCTAGGATGCGCTTCTGATGCCGATTGCAGCTACGCAGTTGCCGGGACGGTCAAATATTGACCAGATCGCACCAAGAACCGCCAGCGCGCTCTCTAGTCGCGTTGCCTTAAGCGCAGGGCCAGCATGGTCGTGGCGTAGTTCAGAAGGTCGACTATGATAGAGCCAGAGCGCCTTGCTCGTGCCCGTGTGGCGGGAGGTTAACTATGACGACCGGTATTTCCTGAGAGAGATCTGGACCGAAGGCGCAAGAAGCGGGCGTCAATTCCCGAAGCGCAAGCTGGAGTCTGAATTAGCGATGAATAACTCACCCGAGCATGTCGTTGTATTGGCCGAGTTGAAGTAAGCACGCCGGACCCCCTGGGGTGTGCTGTTCGCGAAAAAGGCACACAGGGTTGTGCACCTTTTTGGATTGCGGCTTTAATTTCTTCATCCCAAGCCGCGCCTGCCCTAGCGCGACCACACAAAACTCGCGTTCCACTCCTCATGAAAAATTCGAGGCCTCAAAGCCTCGAATTTTGCGAAACCACGAACGCTGAATCCGCGACCTATCGCCGCACATCGTGCGAATGTAAATAAGGAGAGAGACTACAACCTCCCTGGCACCATGCGCAACGCAATCGCAGCAATTACATGCGGATCATGCTGCCCAGCAGTTCCTTCCAGAGTGTAGGAACGCTCAAACCCATTCGGACCGAAAATCTTCATTTCCCATTGATCCGAATCTTGCGATCCGAGAATCGAGACCCGCCAGTCGCCCGGCCGATCCGAAAGCACGTGCTCGACAATGGCAACGACATCCCGCTGCACCTCCGGGTCACCCGTGTTATGCATTTCCACTACAACGGTCATACGAAAAAGTCTACGCCTGAACAGAATCGCAGTTTTCCACCGCTGCACCATTTTTAGGTGATTGACCCTGACTACGACCAAGCGTAGGAAGGGGCGATCATTCCTTTTATAGAGTGACGGCATTTACGCTATCTAACCTCGCCAAGCATTGAGGACGGGACATGCATCCAGAACATTCATATCCCAGCAGCGCTCAACTCGATGCCTTGGTGCAGCAAATGCGTAAGGCCGGCGTCCCGTTTTCGGAAGCCGTCCGAGACTTCAAGAAACAGTTCGTCCTAACCGTGATGCGAGACTTGAACTGGAACCAGACCCAAGCTGCCGCCGCGTTGCGAATTCATCGAAACACTCTTCGTCGTACGCTTCGAGAGCTGGGTCTGGACGTTAGTTCTCTCCGTAAAGCCGCACGCCGCCCCACGCATGGTGTACCTGCTTTGAAGCAAAAGAAAATTGCCGGCTAGCGGAAACTGAATGCTTGCTCCAAGCCTCGTGTTTACGTTGCCGTTCGGATCGGCGTGATTACAACATTCAGCGGTCTTCACGCCCAGTGTGTTCAAAGCCATCTCGACCTTCACGATAGCCTCGGCGAGAAGTGCGTGCTCTCCGGTCTTATCCTGGAGAGCCTCAGCAAGATGTGAAAACCCGCGAGATGTTCTGCCGCCTGATCTCGTCTATCTTCCGACAGAGGTTGGCTTGGTGCTGACACGGAAATCTCCTTTAAGGGCACGGCGCGAGAGCAGCCGTGCTTACGCCGCCGCTTTCCGTGCGCTCAGCTTGTCCGAAATGTCGGCGTGGCAATAACGGCACACTCGATGCCGGTCTGAACGTTTCGTGAGCAATGAGGACAGCGCCCTGAATTCCCGAGGAGCAAGTTCGGATGCTGACGGCAGCAGAGCGACAAAGAGATAGCCGATCAATGGAGGGTGTGGTTTTCGTCGGCCACAACTTAGACCCTATTGTTGGCCGCGTTTTTGCATTTTTTCGTGCCCCCGTCACAGTCGATCGTGATGGCTTTCGTGCGTCTCCACGGCGTTTTGAGTTCGGTCTGTTATTCCTCGCGACAGCGCTTCGCCAGCGAGCCTTGAGGCAAAACTCTATTTCCCGGTTTTCTTTGTGACCCGCCAGACGAGAGGATCGTCACTCTTGCTCGGACTGATCAGCCCACGTTCTTCCATAGCCTTGATCGTGCTCCGATTCGCACGATCCTTATTTTG
>Ga0126384_10001447_pt1 | contig 14106 bp, 13 predicted proteins | sample PanSoiMetPlot_36_FD_92543 | JGI IMG/M metagenome (GOLD analysis project Ga0126384, IMG submission 92543) | Tropical forest soil microbial communities from Panama - MetaG Plot_36 | ecosystem: Environmental > Terrestrial > Soil > Tropical forest > Bulk soil | place: Panama | collected 2016-02-17 | reverse complement strand
TTGCCGTGACCTACGGCCGTGGTCATCGTGCGTGTGCCGCCGATCATATCGCCGCCGGCAAAAATGCCCGGATGTCCGGTGCTCATGGCCGCATCGACTTCGACCACGTCGCCGCGGCCGATCTGGATGCCTGGCACAGTCTTGAGAAACTCGACGTCGGAGTGCTGGCCGACCGCGAGCACGAGTGAGTCGGCCTTGAGCTTTTCGAACTGCCCGGTTCCGACGGCTCCCTTGCCATCGGGCGCCATCTCCATTCGTTCCATCAGCACTTCGTCTTGACCGAATTGCTTGACGGTCGAGAGCCACTTGATCTTCACGCCCTCGGCGACGGCTTCCATAGCTTCGTAGGGATGCGCTTCCAGGTGCGCCTTGTCGAAACGGAAAATCAGAACCGCTTCTTGCGCGCCCAGGCGCTTGGCGATGCGGGCGGCATCCATAGCGGTGTTGCCGCCGCCGACAATTCCAACGACGCGGCCAAGCACCGGCGCGCGGCCCTTCTCGACCTGCTCCATGAGCGAAATCGCGTCGATCATCTTGCCGCCATCGATGGCCGGGACGTTGAGATGGTTCGCGAGCTGCGCGCCGACCCCGAGGAATACCGCGTCGAACCCGCCTTGCTCCTTTTCGGCGAGAACGTCCGTGACCCGGTGGTTATGCAGAATCTTCACGCCCATCGCCTCGATGCGCGCGATCTCCTTGGCGAGCCCTTCGCGCGGCAGGCGATACGCGGGCATGCCGTATCGCATCATCCCGCCGGGCTCCTCGGCGCCGTCGCGGATCTCGACGTCATGCCCGAGCCGGCGCAGATGGTAGGCGCAGGACAATCCGGCCGGGCCGGCGCCGACCACCAACACGCGCTTCCCGGTCGGGACGCCGACCGGAACCGTCCAGCCTTTCTCAAGCGCGAGATCGCCAAGAAAGCGGTCGAGCGAGTGGATCGCGACCGGTTGATCGAGGTACTGCCGATTGCAGCCGCTTTCGCACGGATGATAACAAGCGCGCCCGTGCGTCCATGGAAGCGGATTCTCTTCCATGTATTTGCGCCAAGCGTCTTCATACTGGCCGGCCTGCGCGAGGGACAGCCAAGCCTGAATGTTCAGGCCCGCCGGACATGCGTTGTTGCAGGGAGGCAGAAGATTCACGTACTCCGCCCGCTGCCATCGTGTCGCGTTCGTGCCCTTGGCGATGGTGGCCTTGTAGACAGGCGTCAGGTCCTTCGGGATCAAGGTCATCGAGAGTCTCGCGATCGGTGATTCAATTCGAATAGCCAAACTGGAACTCTATGAGTTCCCACCTTCATTAGCCTCTAGCAAAAGCCCATCATTTGTCGGTCGTTTTAGTCGAAATGCTCCGAGCGATAGAGCATTTGTCGATCAGAATTGCGCGCCGAGGTGATGACAGCACTTTTCGGTATTTCACAATCTGTAATTTTGCCGAGGGCAACGCCGATATCTTGGACGATCCTGCAATATCTTGGACAATCTTGCGGAAAGGCGCGCCCGGCAGGAGTGAGGCAGCAGCAGTCGGCCTGACAACAGCGATCAGCGCTCAATCTCTATTCTATTATCTCTGTCCACTTCCGCGGTCTTCAATTAGCGCAAGAACTTTCCAGCGAGCGCAAGCAGGTGCAAGCAACGCGCGGCGCAACGTTGTAAATCATGCGCGAGATCGTCGAGTCCCGTCACGACAAAGCATGAGACGGGACCACGCTCGAGCACGGTGAAGCGCCGCCGCGGTCCAAATGCCGGCGAATTAGCGAAACGAGAGAGACGACGACAATGAATGGTCGGGTGATCGCAGTGCGGGGCGCGGTGCTAGACATTACCTTCGATGGGACGACACTGCCTCCGATCGATGATGCCCTGGTCGTAACGCCCGATACGGGCGCCCCGATCACGGCCGAAGTGCAGTCGCATCTGGACAGCACGACGGTGCGTGCCATTGCTCTGCAGTCGACGGCGGGATTGCGGCGCGGCGCCACTGTGCAAAGCGCCGGCGGACCGCTGAAAGTGCCGGTCGGAGAGGCGGTGCTTGGCCGTCTGCTCGATCTCACCGGCGCGATCGGCGACAAAGGCAAGCCGCTCGCTGCCGACGTGCCGCGCCGACCGATTCATCGAGGTCCGCCGCCGCTTGCCTCGCAGAGCGGCACGACCGACCTCTTCTCGACCGGCATCAAGGTCATCGACCTGTTGACGCCGCTTGCGCAGGGCGGCAAGGCCGCGATGTTCGGCGGCGCCGGCGTGGGCAAGACCGTGCTGGTCATGGAACTGATCCACGCCATGGTCGAGCGCTACAAAGGAATCTCGGTGTTCGCCGGCATCGGCGAACGCTCGCGCGAGGGCCACGAGATGCTGCTCGACATGCGCAACTCGGGCGTTCTCGAGCGAACCGTGCTCGTCTATGGCCAGATGAACGAGCCGCCAGGCGCGCGCTGGCGCGTGCCGTTCACCGCGTTGACCATCTCGGAATACTTTCGCGACGAGCGCCATCAGAACGTCCTGTTGTTGATGGACAATGTCTTCCGCTTTGTCCAGGCCGGCTCGGAAGTGTCGGGCCTGCTCGGCCGTCTGCCGTCGCGGGTCGGCTATCAGCCCACCCTCGCGAGCGAGGTTGCTGCTCTGGAGGAACGTATCGTCTCGGTCGGGGGCGTATCGGTCACCGCGATCGAGGCCGTGTACGTACCGGCCGACGACTTCACCGATCCGGCCGTGACCACGATCGCCGCGCACATTGACAGCATGGTTGTGCTGTCACGTCAGATGGCTGCCGAGGGCATGTATCCCGCGATCGATCCGATCGCGTCGTCCTCGATCCTTCTTGATCCGCTGGTGGTCGGCGAAGAGCACGCGGCGGTAGCCACCGAGGTTCGGCGCACCATCGAGCACTATCGTGAGCTTCAGGACGTGATTTCGCTGCTCGGCATCGAGGAGCTCGGGGCCGAGGACCGGCGCATCGTCGAGCGAGCGCGGCGGCTGCAGCGCTTCCTCACGCAGCCGTTCGCGGTGACCGAAGCTTTCTCCGGCGTGCCCGGTCGCTCTGTCGCTGTTGCCGACACCATTGCCGGCTGCAAGGCGATCCTCGCGGGTGAATGCGATGAGTGGCAGGAAAGCTCACTCTACATGGTGGGCACGCTCGACGAAGCACGCGAGAAAGAGAAGGCATCGCATCGTACCGCGCCACCCACACCAGAGCGCCAGCAGCAGGCCGCGCCGGTCCAATGAGCAAAACCCTCCACCTCACGGTCACTACGCCAGCGCAGGTTCTCGTCGAAGCCGACAACGTCGTTGCGGTTCGGGTCGAGGATCAGAGCGGCAGCTTCGGCGTGCTGCCCGGCCACGCGGACCTGCTGACCGTGCTGATTCCCTCCGTCGTGCGCTGGCGGAACGCTGATGGCGCGACGGGCTACTGCGCCGTGCGCGGCGGTGTGTTTACGGTTTCACAGGGACACAGCGTTGCGGTTGCGTGTCGCGAAGGCGTTGTCAGCGCGTCGCTCGATGATCTCGAAGCAAAAGTACGTGCTGCGCGTGCGCAGCAACTTGAAGCCGGCCGCAAGGCTCGAGTCGAGCAGACCCGCATTCATGCTTTCGCTGTTCGGCAGCTCGTGCGCTATCTGCGGCCCGATCCAATCGCGGCAGCACCGCGTGCGCGGGAGGCCGTGTCTTGAGCGGGAACGACCTCGACCGATTGGCAGGCGCCGCGCGAAAAGCGGTCGAGCGGGACGCGGAAGGCCGCGCGGATCCCGAACCTTCGCTTGGCGCCCGGCTCGGCCAGATCGGTGTCCTGGGCTGGGCCGTCATCATCCCGACGCTCCTCTTTCTCGTCCTTGGACGCTGGCTCGACCGCACGTTGGGAACCGGGATCTTCTTTTCAGCGCCGCTGCTGATGATCGGGGCCGCAATCGGGCTCTGGTCGGCGTGGCGATGGATGCATCGCCAGGGAATCAGGTCATGATGGTGGATCCCGGCATCCTCGCACAAGCGGCGTTTGGCTTCATCACCGGCTTGATCGTCGGCGCTACCCACTTCGCTTTGCTTCGATGGAATGCGCGGCTGTTCGTCAATGGATCCGCAGGCGGCGCCCTGGCGCTGCAACTGGGCCGCATCGTGGTGACGGTCGTCCTACTGACACTGCTCGTGCGGCTCGGCCTGATCGCACTGCTGTCCGGCGCTCTTGGGTTCCTGGCTGTCCGACCCCTGCTGCTGCGGCGTATTGGAGCAATATCATGATTCATTCGCCGCTCGAGACGAAGGCGCTGTTTCACGTCGGACCGGTCGCGGTCACCGAGGCGGTGATCATCACCTGGGTCATCATGGCCGCTCTCGTCGGCTTCGCGATCGCCGTGACGTGCCGATTGTCCGCTGTCCCATCGAAGAAGCAGACCGTGTTGGAGCTCTTCGTGGGAGCGATTGACGACCAGATCCGCAGCACGATGCAGGTCGAGCCTGGTCCGTATCGCGCCCTGATCGGAACTATCTTCATCTTCATCCTTGTCGCCAATTGGTCATCGTTGATCCCGGGCGTCGAGCCGCCGACCGCTCACTTGGAGACAGACGCCGCCTGGGCTGCGATCGTGTTTTGCGCCACCATCTTCTACGGGGTCCGGACGCGCGGGCTTGCCGGCTACCTGCGCACCTTTACCGAACCGACATGGATCATGATCCCGCTCAACATCGTTGAGCAGATCACGCGCATCTTCTCGCTCATTGTCCGCCTGTTCGGCAACATCATGAGCGGGGTGTTCATTGGCGCGATCGTGCTGTCGCTGGCGGGTTTATTCGTCCCGATCCCCTTCATGGCCCTCGACGTGCTGACGGGCGCGATCCAGGCCTACATCTTCACCGTGCTTGCAATGGTCTTCATCGGCGCAGCAGTCGCCCAGGAGCCGCAAGAGTCGCCCACCAGCCAGAAAGGAAAGTGAGCAATACCATGGAACACGCTATCCAACTGATCAGCATTTTCTCGGCGGCGATGGCCGTCTCGTTCGGTGCAATCGGGCCTGCGCTCGGCGAAGGCCGTGCTGTGGCAGCCGCGATGGATGCCATTGCCCGGCAGCCCGACTCGGCCGGGACGGTATCGCGCACCCTCTTTGTCGGACTGGCGATGATCGAGACGATGGCGATCTACGCTCTCGTCGTCGCGCTGCTGGTGCTCTTCGCCAACCCATTCGTGAAGTAAGGCAGGCACTGATGCAGATCGATTGGTGGACGCTAGGGCTTCAGACGATCAATGCCGTCGTCCTGATCTGGCTGCTAGCTCACTTTCTGTTCCGCCCGGTCGTCGGCGCAATCGACGCGCGCCAGAAGGCGGCTGGACAACTGCTGGCGGACGCAAAGGCCGCCAAGGCGGCGGCGGAGGGCGAGCGGGCAAAGGCCGCGGCAGAAGTCGCGCAACTCGCGCAGCAGCGCAGCGAAGCCTTGAAGGCGGCCGAAGCCGAGGCCGCGGCCTCGAAATCGGCTCTTCTGGCGACGGCCGAGACCGAGGCGGACAAGCTTCGCGCGGCGGCGAAGGCGCAGATTGAAGACGAACGCCGCACCGAGGCGCTCGCCGCGGAAGATCGGGCAGGGCGGCTTGCCGTCGACATCGCGGCCAAGCTGTTCGATAAACTGCCGCGTCAGGCACGCGTATCGGCTTTCATCGATGGGATCGCGACCGGGCTGGAAAAGCTTCCGGAGGGAGCCCGGGCATCTGTCGGTGCCGATGGCGCTTCGATCCATCTGACCGTCGCCCGCGCGGTAACCCCGCAAGAAGAGGAGGCCTGCCGCAAAGCTCTGGCCGGCGTTCTCGGACATGCGGTTGCGCTCGACGTTACGGTCGATCCCACGCTGATCGCCGGAATCGAACTCGAAGCCCCACACGCGATCGTGCGCAACAGCTTCCGCGCCGATCTCGTTCGTCTCAAACGCGAGCTGGTGCACCATGACACAGACGTCGCCTGACACGCTCAACGATGCTTGGCTCGCGCGCAGCCGCGAGACCGTCGCCCGGACAGCTCTGACCCCCCAGGCCGATGCCGTGGGTCGGGTGGAACGCGTCGGCGATGGGATCGCCCTCGTCTCCGGTTTGCCAGACACGCGGCTCAACGAGCTTCTCCGCTTTGACGGGGGACGCATGGGCTTCGCGCTGACCCTCGACGCTGATTCGATCGGCGCAGTTCTACTCGATCACGGCGAGGCCATTGAGGCGGGATCTCGCGTGACCGGGACCGGCGAGGTCGTGCGGGTTCCGGTCGGGCCAGGATTGCTCGGCCGCGTCGTCGATCCGCTCGGAAGGCCAATCGACCGTGACGAGCCGGTAAAGGCGGAAGCGCAAATGCCGGTCGAGCGACCGGCGCCGGCCATCATCGAGCGCGATCTCGTCTCCGAGCCGGTGCAGACGGGCATTCTCATTGTCGACGCCTTGTTCGCAATTGGGCGCGGCCAGCGCGAACTGATCATCGGTGACCGCGCCACCGGCAAGACAGCGATCGGCGTCGATACCATCGTCAATCAAAAGCACTCGGACCTGATCTGCGTCTATGTGGCGGTCGGCCAGCGCGCGACAGCGGTCCACCGGGTCATCGATGCGGTGCGGAAACACGGCGCCCCGGAGCGCTGCGTCTTTGTCGTCGCCGAGGCGTCGGACGCGCCAGGACTGCAATGGATCGCGCCTTTCGCCGGGTTCACAATCGCCGAGTATTTCCGCGATCGCGGCCAGCACGCGCTGATCGTCGTCGACGATCTGACCAAGCACGCCGCGACCCATCGCGAGCTCGCGCTGCTCACCCGCGAACCGCCCGGCCGCGAGGCCTATCCCGGCGACATATTCTATCTGCATTCCCGACTGCTCGAGCGTTCGGCGAAGCTGTCGGCCGAACTCGGGGGCGGCTCGCTGACCGCACTGCCGATCTCTGAAACGGATGCCGGCAATCTGTCGGCCTATATCCCGACCAACCTAATCTCGATCACCGACGGACAGATCGTCCTCAATTCCCACCTGTTCGCCGCCAACCAGCGTCCGGCCGTGGATGTCGGGCTGAGCGTCAGTCGGGTCGGCGGCAAAGCGCAAACCGCCGCGATGAGAAAGGTGTCGGGCCGGGTCCGCCTCGACTATGCGCAATTCCTCGAGCTTGAAATGTTCACCCGCTTTGGCGGTCTTTCGGACGCCCGCGTCAAGGCGCAGATCGTCCGCGGCGAGCGTATCCGAGCCCTCATCACTCAACCGCGCTTCGCCGCTTTGCGTCTTCCCGACCAGGTGGCGCTTCTCGCCGCCCTTGCCGAAGGGGTGTTCGATCCCCTGCCCGTAAAGGTCATCGCCGAGGTGCGCGAGCGCGTGGCCGCGCATCTCGATGCGAATGCGGCTGCGAGCGTGGCGGCGATCACCAAGACCGGAACGCTCGACGATCCGACGCGCGCGGCGCTCGTCGCGGCGGTCCGCGATCTCGCCAGCAAGCTCGCGGTTGGCCTCGAGCAGAAAGCGACAGTTCCATGAGCGGCAAGCTCAGCGAGGTTGAAGGCCGCATCGGCACCGTGCACCAACTGGAAGCGGTGATCACGGCGATGCGCGGCAGCGCCGCCGCCCGTTCGCGCGAGGCGCGCGGCCGGCTTGCTGGCATCCACGCCTATGCCGAGATCATCGGCGGGGCAATCGGCCAGGCGCTCGGTCTTGCTCCGGATTCCGATCCGGCACCGCACAAACGTCAACGTCCCGAGGGGCATGTCGTCATTGTGCTGTGCGCGGAGCAGGGCTTTGCAGGCACCTTCAACGAGCGGGTCCTCGACGTCGCCGAAAAGCATTTGCGCTCCGACGCAGCAGAGCTCCTCATCGCCGGCGATCGCGGCACGATGGTTGCCGCCGAGCGGGGGCTGGCTGTCGGCTGGTCGGCACCGATGGTGTCTCATGCGGAAGAGGTGCCGCGGCTCGCCAGCCGGATCACCGATGCCCTCTATTCCCGGCTTGAGAAAAGCCAGGCGAACTGCGTGACGGTGGTCCACTCGGTACCCGCTCCTTCGGCCTCGATCGAAATCGTGGAACGGTCGCTGTTGCCGTTTGACTTCGCGCATTTCAAGGCGCCAGCGCGTGCGCTCCCTCCCATCACGACCTTGCCCCCGGACCAGCTCCTTGCCGAGCTGGCCGAGGAATATGTCTATGCCGAGCTCTGCGAGGAGCTGATGCTGTCCTTCGCGGCCGAAAACGAGGCGCGCATGCGGGCAATGATTGCCGCACGCAGCAACGTCGCAAGCAAGCTCGACGAGCTCATCGGAAGTTCCCGCCGGTTGCGTCAAGAGGAAATCACCGGCGAGATCATCGAGCTCTCCGCCGGCGCCATATCGGCCGCGGCCCCCACCGGCCGCAAAAAGCGTGCTCACCGGGGCGGTGCAGCATGAGCGCGTCGATCCTGAAGGGCCGTCCGGTGCGCGAATCCCGCTCCGAGTACACCTACGTTGCGCTTCCGAACGACGCGAACCAGCTGGGAAACGTGCTCGGCGGCCGGGTGATGCACCTGGTCGATATGTGCGGCGCGCTGGCGGCCGCGCGACACGCGCGCCGCGCGGTCGTGACGGCGGCGATCGACCAGATGAGCTTTCTGCATCCTTTCCATATTGGAGAATTCGCCACCCTGCGGGCGAGCGTGAACCGGGTGTTCCGGACATCGATGGAAGTCGGTGTGAAGGTCTGGGTCGAGCTTCCGACTACGGGCGAAGTTCGGCACATATCCTCGGCATATCTGACTTTCGTGGCGCTTGATAGAGGCGGCAAGCCCATCGCTGTGTCGCCCGTCATCCCGGAGACCGCCGAGGAGACACGTCGTTACGAACAAGCAGGGCTCCGCCGCGACGATCGAACGAAAGTGCGAATGCGAACAGCGCAACCCGTCCAAACCGGGCAGCCTGGCGTGCCGTACGGGTCCGATTACGAGTTCGACGTCAGAGCACGGATCGGCTTGACCGGCAGCCGGAGACGCGAGCAGACGCCGGGTTGATCAGATCGTTCGCAGTCCGCGTGCTGACAACGCGTTGATCACGACAGCGTCGATACAGGTGGTTCAGCTTTCAAGAGGAGGCCTACATGAGACACGAACTCCCGACAGCAGCAGCGGTTGAAATCGCGCCCAAGGCGCCGCCACAGCCGGCGCAGCAGTCGACGCTGGACGTCGGCGCGAACGGTCTCGGCTGGACCAACCCGCTGCGGGACTACTGGCTCGATGCTTGCCAGCGCTGGATCCTGACCCTGGATGTGCTGCGTCGGCGCGGCAACAGCTATCTGGAGCAGCGAGAGCGCATTTCACCCGAGGTGCTGGACTTCCCGTTCGAGGTCCTGCTCGATGGGCGGACGTTCGAACGTCCGGTGAACTACGTCCTCGTTCGCATCAAGCCACCCGCCGACGTCACGAGCGATCCGCGCAAACGTCCGTTTGTTGTCTTCGACCCGCGCGCCGGTCAGGGTCCGGGGATCGGCGGAATGAAGCACGAGAGCGAGATCGGCGAAGTGCTGCAGGCCGGGCATCCCTGCTATTTCGTCGGCTTCCTCGAGAATCCGATGCCGGGCCAGACGGTGGAGGACGTTTGCCGCGCCGAGGCGCGCTTCGTCGCCGAGGTCGCCGAGTTGCACCCGGACGCGGAGGGCAAGCCCTGCCTGATCGGTAACTGCCAGGCCGGCTGGCAGGTCATGCTCATGAGCGCGATCCGACCCGATCTCGTCGGCCCGGTGCTGATCGCGGGCGCCCCGCTTTCCTATTGGGCGGGCACGCACGGCAAGGCCCCGATGCGCTACAACGCCGGGCTGCTCGGCGGAACTTGGCTCACAGCTCTTTCCGGAGATGTCGGCAAAGGTCTGTTCGATGGCGCCTACCTGGTGGAGAACTTCGAGTCGATGCATCCATCGAACACCTACTGGAAGAAGCTCTACCATCTGTATTCGCAGGTCGACACGGAGGCGCCTCGTTTCCTGGAGTTCGAGAAGTGGTGGGGCAACCCCGTGTTGCTCAATGCTGAGGAGATGCAGTGGATCGCCGACGAGTTGTTCGTCGGCAACAAGCTCACGAGCGGCGAGTTGCGCACGTCCGACGGTATCAGCGTCGACCTGCGCAACATCAAGTCCCCCATCGTCGTGTTCTGTTCCAGAGGCGACGACATCACGCCGCCGCAGCAGGCATTGGACTGGATCCTCGACCTCTACGATCACGATAATGAGGTGATCGCCAGCGGCCAGACCATCGTTTACACGCTGCACGAGAGCATCGGACATCTTGGCATTTTCGTCTCCGGCAAGGTGGCGACCAAGGAAGACAAAAAGCTCATCGGGCTCATGGACATGATCGACGCGTTGCCGCCCGGCCTTTACGAGGCGGTGATCACGGAAGTCGATGATCATGCCGAAAACCGCGAGCTCATCGCGGGTCGTTACTTGTTCAGCCTCAAGGCGCGCACGTTGGGCGACATTCGCGCGTTAGGTGGCAATGACGCCGCCGACGAGATGCGTTTCGCTACCGTCCGAGCCGTGTCCGAGATAAATTTGGGGCTTTACCGCACGTGCGTCAGCCCAATCGTCCGAAACTTGGCGACCGAGCAGGGCGCGGCCGTCTCGCGGCAACTGCACCCCAACCGGCTGCGCTTCGAGATCTTCTCGGACAAGAATCCATTCATGTCGGCGGTTGCTGGCTGGGCTGATGCGGTTCGCTTCTCCCGCCGGCCCGTTTCCAGCGGCAACCCCTTCGCGCAAATGGAGCGGGCGGTGTCGGATGGGATCGTCAAGACTCTGGATGCGCTCACCGACGCACGCGATGCCATGGTGGAGCAAATCTTCATGACCACTTACGGCTCACCGATTCTGCAGGCGCTGGTCGGCTTGCGCGCCGACGGGGTCGAGACGCGGCGGCGCACCGAACGCGAGCTGACGCGGCAGGCGGCCATCCAGCGCAAGCGGCTCGAGCTGGACGGGCGAATAGAACGGGGTTCCCCGATCGAGGCGGCGCTGCGCGCCATGATCTATGTCCGACGTCCGGAACAGACCGTCGACGAGCGCGGCTTCACGATCCTCAAAGAGATCAATTCGGAGCAGCAGCCGTCCGAGCGCATCAGCCTTGCCCGGTTCAAGGAGTTGACGAAGGAGCAGTTCCTGATCATGGCGCTGGACGAGGAACGCGCCATTGCCGCCATCCCGAAGCTGCTGCCTTCCGATCGCAAGCAACGCGATGCGCTGATCGGCGTGATCCGGCGCGTCGTCACCTCCGGCGGAGCGCTTCAAGACGAGGGCAAGCGCCGGTTATCCCGCATCGAAACGCTGTTCGGCGAGCCGAAGGCGGCATTGGGGTAAGCGAGCATCACTGCTGACCTGCTGCTCGAGAGCGATTGAATCATCTCACTGAAGCTTATTCGACAACGACAGGAGAAACGGCCATGGCCGATTTGAAGATAAAGTTCAACGAGATGTTGGCCAAACGTAACGGCCGCCCTCCACTGCCGACTGCGGTTGTTCATCCGTGCAGCGAAGATGCGCTGGCGGGGGCGGTCGATGCGGCGAAAGCTGGGTTGATCGATCCAATCCTGGTCGGACCGCAAGACCAGATCCGCGAGGTCGCCGCAAAAGCGAATCTCGATGTGGCATCCTACAAGGTCGTTCCGACCGCGGATGCCGAGGAATCTGCAGCTGTCTCCGCCAATCTCGCCGGCAACGGCAAAGCCAGTGCGTTGATGAAGGGAAGCCTGCACACCGACCAATACATGCACGCGGTGCTGCAGCGGGAGAATCGCCTGCGAACGGATCGTCTGCTCAGCCACTGCATGCTCATCGCAGCGCCGGCCTATTCCCGCCCGATCATCGTCAGCGATGCCGCCGTGAACATCGCGCCGGACGTTGATCAGAAGCGCGACATTGTTCAGAACGCCATCATCCTGGCGCTAGCGATTGGGGTCGCCAGGCCCAAGGTCGCCGTGCTTGCGGCCATCGAGAACGTGAATTCAAAAATGCCCGCAACCATGGATGCCGCCGCCCTCGCCAAGATGGCTGATCGCCGGCAGATCGTTGGCGGCGTGGTGGACGGGCCGTTGGATCTCGACATCGCGGTGGACGCGAAAGCAGCGCAGATCAAGGGCGTGGACACGCCAGTTGCCGGGCAGGCCGACATCCTCATCGCGCCCAATATCGAGGCCGGCAACATGATGTACAAAGAGCTCACGTTCATGGCGGGCGCGCAGACGGCCGGCGTGGTCATGGGCGCGCGGGTGCCGCTGATCCTGACAAGCCGCGCAGATACGGCGGAGACGAGATTGTTCTCCTGCGGGCTCGCCGTGATGTTTGCCGAAGCGACGGCGAAGGATCCGTCGCTGCTCCATCCGAAGGCCGGAGCGTAAGTGTCATGGCGAACGGCATCATCGTCATCAACGCCGGCTCGACCAGCGTGAAGTTTGCCGCTTATCGGGGCGACCGCCCTGACTCGCTCGATCTCATCTGCCGCGGCCAGGTCGAGGGAATCGGCTCAAAGCCGAGCTTCTCGGCGAAGAACCCGAACGGCGAGCTCCTGGATGCCCACACCTGGGACAAGGCGCAGGCCCTGGACCGGGAGAAGGCACTCCATTTTGTCATCACCTGGCTCGAGGAGCACGAGAGGGATCTCAAGATCGTTGCGGTGGGCCACCGCGTGGTGCAGGGCGGCGTCACCCACGCGAAGCCGGTGCTGGTGGATGACAAAGTGCTGGAAGAGCTGCAGAAGCTCGAGGTGATCGTTCCGTCGCATCAGCCCTTCGAGCTTGAGGGCATTCGCACGCTTGCCAAGGCATTTCCGAAGCTTCGGCAGGTCGCGGTGTTCGACACGTCGTTTCACCGGACGATGCCTGCGGCGGCACAGCGTTACGCGCTGCCCAAGGCGATCCTCGGAGACGAAATTCGGCACTGGGGCTACCATGGCATCTCGTACGACTACATCTCCCATGCCTTGCCGCGCTACGCCCCCAAGGCACGCCGCGTGATCGTCGCGCACCTCGGCGGCGGCGCCAGCATGTGCGCCATGCTCGACGGCAAAAGCATGGATACGTCAATGGGCTTCAGCGCCATCGATGGACTGCCGATGGCCACGCGCTGCGGCGCCATCGACCCCCACATCCTTCTGTTCCTGCTGAAGGAGAAGAAATGCAGCCTGACCGAGCTGGAGAACATTCTGTACAACAAATCAGGACTGCTCGGAATCTCCGGTATCAGCGGCGACATGCGGGCGTTGAAAGACAGCAGGGAACCGGCCGCGGCGGCCGCGATCGACCACCTCGCCTACAATATCGTGAAGTTCACCGGCGCCTACGCGGCGGTGCTGGGCGGGCTCGATGCGTTCGTGTTCACCGCCGGAATCGGAGAAAACGACTCTTCCTTGCGCGCGGCGGTGGTTGAAAAGCTCGGATGGCTGGGCGTCAAGCTCGACGCAAGCGCCAACGACCGCAACGGCCCGCGGATCTCGACCGCAGACAGCAAGGTCTCGGTCTGGGTGATACCGACGAACGAGGAGTTGATGATCGCGCGGCACGCCGCGGCGATTGTGGCTGCGAAAGGAGCAGAGCAAGAGCGTCAGTTGGCCGATGCGATCCGACGATAAGCGTACTGTTGCACATCAGACTTGGCGAGTCGCTGCGGAGCATTGTCCAGAGAGCTGCAGCGGCTCTTGAGGGCGAGTCCTCAGCGCGCTCATCTTCGTGCTGAGGACCTTCGGCGGCACTATCCAGGCCTACCACTGCAAGCAATCCACATGTTCAACACGTAACTTCTCCTGGCCTGGCCGGCGACAGGCCGGGCCTGGGGACCGCCTTGCGAAAGACCGGTTACTGTTTTTTGGGGTCGGACCCTTCCTTTCCTGCGGCCGCGCGAGGAAGACGATCGTCACCTGATGCCCCTCCCCTCACGGCCGAGAGTCTCGTGCATAGGATGGGAGGCGCTCCGGTTTGTCGAGGAATGCGGATCGGCTCGGCGCGTGGTCGATCGGCACCGCCGCGTTGGTGAGCTTTCTATGGTTCCAGCGGCAGGAGCACATCATGCCCCGATTGCGTGATCATCGAACATCCAAAGACCCGTGAAGCGGTCGCGCTGCTGCTCCACGCGGCCGACGGTCGCCCGCTCTTTCCCGAGTTGATGGAGCGTCTTGATAAC